>Ga0315282_10007772_pt1 | contig 17517 bp, 23 predicted proteins | sample YL17G07_20_MG_FD_203693 | JGI IMG/M metagenome (GOLD analysis project Ga0315282, IMG submission 203693) | Sediment microbial communities from Yellowstone Lake, YNP, Wyoming, USA - YL17G07_20 | ecosystem: Environmental > Aquatic > Freshwater > Lake > Sediment | place: USA: Wyoming | collected... | reverse complement strand
CCTGAAAAAGTACAAGAAGTTCGAACTAGCCAACGGCGAGCTCATCGACAGCGAAATCCCCAAAAAGACCCGCCTGCTACTCGAACAACTCGATCATATGCCTAAAACAATGGGAAGATAGGTTTTAAACAACCCATTTTTCTCCAGCAGTGCCCCGTTCCTTAGTGTTTCCGACGCTCCACGCCGGCAAAAGGCATAGAAAATGAGGTTATTAAAAAAGTCTATTGCACAAGCACGCCGTAGGCGTTCTTGAGCTTCTTATTCTGGGCATCGACGGCCTTGCTTATGTAAGGCTCGGGGGCGTTGGTATCGACGAGCAGCTTTTGCTCGTAGCTGTACCACTCGCTATTATCCACATGAGTCACGGCGTAGCCGAGTCCGGATAGGTACTCCCTGATTCCATGTAAATACACAGACTTCAACTGATCGACGTCCATGAACTCGTTCCCGACCATTAGCTCTACGACATTTATCATATGGATGCCTCACTTCTGACATCCGCATAGAAGTACTAGAATGCAACTTATGTTTATAGCGAAAATATTCCCTATTGGCCAATTTCTTAACGTATGCATAATAAGTGGTTCATCCGCCCATGCAGTTTTCGCCTCCTCGTGGCCCGGACAGGCCTCTGCCACCACAACCACGGCAACTACACAAAAGTATATCACAACGCAGGCCTTACTTTTGTTATAAAACCAGTGTAGGAGCAGGGGTTAACATGGATAGGATCTATTATCATTTCCCTCAGAAGGTCGACCTTGAGCGGCATTACGGTTTCAACCGGGACTTGAAATATTTAGTCAGGGTCATGGCCAGCATGCATGGCAAGTCCGGACGCATGGAGATGGACACGGCGGGGCCGAACGTGAAGAGAAACCCTGACGCCGTGAGGGCCCGGAGGGACCTGGCCATCGACATCACGGACAAGAGGCTGGACTTTTTACAGCTAAATGAGGTGAACACGGAGAAGGTGCTGCCGACCATATCCGAAAAGGGCACGATTGATTTTAGGGTGACCGTCGGCTATACGTACATGGATAAGAACTATGATAAGATGTCCCTCGTCGACGACGTGTTCCTGGTCAGGGCCACCCTCAACGGCGACCTCGATTTGCAGATCGCGAACGTCCATGGCCAGGGGAGGACCGTGGCGGAGGAAGTGGCCGATACCATCGAGATCGTGATGGAGCGCTTCAAGGGATAAGCCCCGGAGGGCAGGCCGTGCCATCGATACCGCCCCGGCTCGTACGTACCCTATCGTCTATTTTCATCGTAGCCCTGTTCATCATGGCGCTATTCCCACCCGCGACCGATAACGCGGTGGCCGAGACCTACGTCTTTGACGGCACGATGACATCGACAATGCATGTGGTCGAGACAAATACCGTCCATGTCACCGGCCTGAACCTGGCCGTCAGCGCCCCCGGGTACGTGACTGACATGCGGGCCATCGCCCCTAACGGCGCCGATATGGACGTTACCATCATCCTGAAGGCGGCAAAATCGTCCGCTTCGTCGTCTTCGCCCCGGGGCCGGTTGCCCGGCCCCGGCGTGCTGGCCGTAATCTCCGCATTCGCCGCCGGCGCCCTGTTGCGGAGGAAAAAGAAACCGTGAGCGAGCTTGAAACGATCGTTGCTAAGGCCTTTAAGCTGCGAGGCAGGTCGCGGCTAAACCGGACCGAGCTCACCTTCGCCCTGGCCTATGAGCTTAAATGGTTCACGCCCGAGGAGAGCAAGGATGTCCTCGATGCCGCGTTAAAGCAGGGCCTGCTTAAGGAAGCGGGCGATAAGCTCGCGCCCACGTTCAACGTGAAGAGCGTTAACGTGCCCGCGGATTTTAAGCCCACTGCGGGCGTATTGACGGAGAAAAGCCTCCTGGACAGGCTCGTGGACCTGTTGACCACGGCCGACATCGACCGTAAGACGGCGCTGGAGATGGTCGAGAAGAAGCAAAAAGAGTACGGCGGCCTCATAACGCCCGAGACGGCGGCGCTGATCATCGCCAAAGAGAAAAAACTGAACGCGGAGCCCTACGTCGATGAGGCCTACGGGCAACTACTGGGAAAGAAGGACTGAGCTTATTTTTTCATGGTCTCGCCGTGCATCTTGAAGTGGGCTAGCAGCGCCTCCACCTGTATGCGCTCACTGGCGCCCTCGGTAAGGCGGAAATCAGCCTCCCCGATCCTATCCACGAGCGCCACAAGGACGTCCTCGTTCAGCCCCAGCGAGAACATGGCCGAATATATCTGGTCGATGATATCGCTACCTGAAAAGCCATACTTGATCAGCAAGTCGTCCAGCTTATTACGGGCATCCATGAATTGCCCATTGAGGGCCAGCTTAAGCATGTCCTCGATCTCCTTCGGCCTCGCCGTGCTCGTGGTCTCGTAGACCGCCTCGGCAGTGATCTCCTTAGAGACCGTGGCGGACGACTGCAGGGAGTTCACCGCCTTCCGCATGTCGCCCCTTGCAACGTATATGATGGCGTCCAGGCCGTCCTTGGCGATCTTGATGCCCTCTCCCTTTTCGATGCGCCTGACCATGGTCTCGATGTCTTTAGGATTCAAAGGCCCGAAACGATAGATGGCGCACCTCGACTGTATGGGCTCGATGATCTTGGACGAGTAGTTGCAGGAGATGATGAACCTGCAGGTAGCCGTGTAGCGCTCCATAGTCCTTCTTAAAGCGGACTGGGCGTCCGAAGTAAGGGCGTCCGCCTCATCCAAAAATATTATCTTGAACCGCGCCTCGCCCAGCGGGGCGGTCCTGGCAAAGTTCTTGATGTTATTACGGACGATGTCGATGCCTCTCTCGTCGGAGGCGTTCAGCTCGACGAAGTTATTCTGCCACGTATCGCCGAACATATCCCTGGCCAGAGCTACCGCGCAGGCCGTCTTACCGACGCCCGGCGGGCCTGAAAAAAGCAAGTGAGGCAGGTTCCCCGACTTTACGTAGGATTTCAGCCGCCTGACGATCTGCTCCTGCCCGATAATCTCGTCCAGCGTCTTCGGCCTGTACTTCTCCGTCCACACATCGTCCGATACCATTTTGATACTTCCACCACTATATGGTCATTCTACGCTTTAAATCTTCTTTTCCGTGCAAATAAGGGCGCGCCTCCCTTACATATTTTCCGTTCTCGGCGGCGGTCGTTTATGTCAGGCAATAGCGCCTTATGTTTGTTTTAATTTCGGCCAAACGTTATGAAAAAAGAAACTCAACTACCGAATTAACATAAATAATGCAGGTGGAGGTATCTTATGGCAGCAAGAGATATAACTGACGGAGCCATTGCGGGCGCGATCACCGGGATCATAATCGGTGTCGTGACTATCATATTGGGAGCTATAGGGCTGGCATCGCTCGGACGGTATATAAACATCAACTATGTGCTGGGCGGCTACCTGCCGGGCATCAGCGGGGCCGGATTAACTATATCGGCGTCTATCGCATTACTGATATTCCTGGCGATCGTGGGCCTCATACTGGGCATCGTGTACGGCGCCCTGTATGGGAACATCCCGACGGGGGGCCCGATATCCAAGGGCATCGTGCTGATGGTCGCATTGTGGGTGGTCTTCGGGCTAATAGTGCCGTTGATCATCGGGCTCGGGTCGGGAGCGCCGGCCGCGATCACGCTCACGTACATCATAACGTCGCTGATCGCCGCCGTTATCTGGGGGGCAATCCTGGGCGCCGTGTTCATATGGGCATCCAGGAGAGCCGCGGCGCCGACGAGGCCTATCGTAAAGTCGCCGCCCTAAAAAGACCATATACCGGTCGGCTTTTTAATATGCCGACCGCCATTTTTACCCGGCTTAAGGGCTGAGCCTTAGCACACTACACGCGATCACGACGATGGCGCCCAGTAAGACCATCCTTATGATCGATTTCAGGTAGCTCTGGCCGGATATCCTGCCCGAAAATAGGCCGAGCACGACGAGCGCCGCCAGCGCCATCCCGATAGACACGTAGATCGCCATGCCGTCCGGGATAAAGATAAAAGGCAGAATGGGTACGAGAGAGCCGACGAAGCTCGACCCCCCGTGTAGCACGGAATCGACGATGATGTTATGCCTGGCGAGTTTTTCGATCTTCGTATCCTTGAGGTCCTGCAGCAGCGCCGCCTCTACCTCTGACAGCTTACCGTACTCCACGGCCGTCTCCGCCAGGTAAGAGCCTATGCCGTTTGTCAGGCATAATGCGATGCCGCCCCCGAGGGCCGCCTTCACGATGACGCCCGGGTCGAGGGTGGCGGAAGACAGGCCTATGATTATACCAAGAATGGCTAATATGCCGTCGATGGTGCCCAGGATTATATACCGGCCCCTCTCGCTCTCCTCAAGTATCGTCATACGTGCCCAAAAATCAGCGGTCCTGCAGCGTCTCGCCTTCCTCGACGAGCTTCATGCCCGCGGCGACCTCGTCAATGCTGTGGATGACGGCGCCCATGTCCTCGATGACGCGCTGCAGCTCGTCAAAATCGATGTTAACGCCCTCCACGGTGATCTTTATGCTCTCCGTCTGGGTATCGACCTCAATGAGGCTGAGGTTCACACCCGTCACGTGCTTTAAAGCCGCAATAGACTTCGCCATCTCCAGTATGGTGGGCTGATGCGGCTTTAAAACGTCCAGGACCAATCTTTTAATGCCAGTCATTTCTTATCATTCTGCAAAACTATAGTATGATTTCCGAAATACTAATTTAATCCCTAGTATTTGAGTTTTACCATGCGCGGCCGTATAGGCTTAAATATTTTTGATACATATGGATAATAATGCATAATATCTATCGCTGGTGACTTTATGTCGCTACCGGAAAATTTCAAGTGCGTCATCACGAACTGGGATTACATCTATCGCTTGTGCCGGAAGATCGCCATGGACGTAAGGAGCTCGGGGTATAAGCCCGACGTCATCGTGGCGCTGGCGAGGGGCGGATGGTTCGCCGGCAGGGTCTTATGTGACTTTTTAAATTTGAGCGACCTGATCAGCCTGAAGATAGAGCACTATACGGGCACGGCGAGCGCCGGCAGCGGCCCCAAGATCCGCTACCCGGTCGACGAGAACATGGTCAAGGGCAAGAACGTGCTTATCGTGGACGATATCTCGGACACGGGGAAGAGCATGATGTTCGCCCGCGAGTATATTTCCAAATATAGTCCCAGGGAGGTCCGTACGGCTACGCTCCAGCACTTGACGTGCTCCCAAATGAAGGCCGACTATGTGGGCGAATTGCTGGACGAGTGGGCCTGGGTCGTATTCCCCTGGAACTTCATGGAGGACATGTGCGACGTAACTAACCAGGTCATGACGAAGGATAGCCTTAAGGTCTGGACGATGGAAGACATCAAGATGGGCCTTAAAAAGTATCATCAGATCGAGCCCACGTATTTTGAGATAAGCCAGCCCGGCCGCCTGGTCGAGGTTCTCGCGGAGATGGAGTACCGGGGCTTGATACGGTCGCTTGGCGAAGGCGTGTGGGAGCCCGTCAGGCATTAATTAGCGAGGGTGCGGGTTATGGTCAGGGTCGGCATCATCGGGGGGAGCGGCATCTACAATCCCTCCATGTTCCTCAACGTAAAGGAAAAGAAGCTACGTACGCCGTTCGGCGACCCGAGCGATTCGTTTATCACGGGCGAGGTCGACGGGGTCGACACCGTCTTTTTATCCAGGCACGGGAGGGGCCACAGGTACTCCCCCTCCGATATTAACTATCGCGCTAACATCTACGGGCTGAAGAAGCTGGGCGTGACGCACGTCATTTCTGTATCAGCTGTGGGCAGCCTCAAGGAGGAATTCAAGCCTCTCGACATTGTCATACCGGACCAGATATTCGACCGTACTACAAAGCGTATCTCGACCTTCTTCGACGCCGGCATCGTGGCGCACATAGGCTTTGCCAGCCCTTTTTGCCAGCAGCTGTCGAACATGCTCTATGATGCCGCGTCGACGGCCTACCCTACGCATAACGGAGGCGCTTACCTGTGCATGGAAGGGCCTCAGTTCTCCACGAAGGCCGAGTCCAACGTTTACAGGAAGCTCGGATTCGATATCATCGGCATGACCGCCCTGCCCGAGGCCAAGCTGGCACGGGAGGCCGAAATGTGCTTCGCCATCATAGCTACGATCACCGACTATGACGTATGGCATGAGGAGCCCGTGACGATAGCCCGGGTCATCGAGAACGCCATGAGGAACGAGCGGGCCGTGCAGGACATCATTAAGCGCTCGGTGAGGCGCATAGCGGGCGCCGGGGACTGCCCTTGCAGGCACGCTCTGGAGGGCGCCATCACGACCGGCCCGGAGGCCATACCCGCAGAAGCAAAACAAAGGCTGGCCTTATTGATCGACCGTTACATTAAGTGATAGAGTGATACCTTGACAGTTGACCTTGAGCAGAAGACCGACACGACACTCTATATCATAGAGCGCCAGGATAAGAGCGCCAGGCTGGCGTGTACAATAGGCAAGATCACGGTCAGCATGAAGAAGGGCCTGGACAGGGATGTACTCGCCGGGATACTATTATCGCTGTCCAAGGTGGACTCGAACATCGCCTATGAGTACGAGACGCAGTGCCAGTATAAGGACATAAACGGCTTGAGGCTGGACGACTACGTGGTGGTCTCCTATTCGAAGTCGGGGCCCGCAGCCTATAAGACAATTTTCAGCGTGCCCTTCTCGCGGCGAAAGGCGCTCCGCCGGCTGGCCATCATCGTGTCCGAGCGCCTTAAGACTGCGGACGCGGACCTCTCCATCCTCTGGGATGGCAACCCGTCCAAGATAAACCAGCTTTCCGAGGAGCTGGGCACGGGGAATGACTGGAGGGTGCAGGTCATCGAGGCGAACAAGGAGAATTGAGCTTGTTTTGCTTGTTTTGACATAAGAATGTATTTAACAGTGGAGGGGCCATGAAACCGGCATCCATGAGGAAGAAGAGAGCCGCAGTCGACCCGACGGGCTCCATGTACACGAAAATGTGCAGGGGCTGCCGCCTGTGCCAGAAAGGCGCTAAAATGGTCTTATTCGTCACGGGAGCCTGCGGAAGGGACTGTTTTTATTGTCCGCTTTCGGATGAGCGTAGGGGTAAGGATAACGTCTATGCCAACGAGCGGCTCGTGAAAACGGACAAAGATGTCGTCGATGAGGCCGGGCGTATGGGGGCGCTGGGGACTGGTATAACAGGCGGGGAGCCGCTCTTAAAGCCGGGCCGTACGCTACATTACATAAAGCTGCTTAAAGATAAATTTGGAAAGCGCCACCATATCCATTTGTATACGGGAATTGCTCCGCCTGACGATGTCTTGAGGCGGCTGCACGAGGCAGGGCTCGATGAGATCCGGTTCCACCCGCCCATGGAAGACTGGGGCCGATTCAAGGAAACGGGCTTCTATAGGGCGCTCAAGCGCTCCCTGGAGCTGGGCATGGACGCAGGCGTCGAGATACCGGCCATCATGCCCATACCGGAGATCGCGGATGCCATCGGGGAAACGGGCGCATTCTTAAACCTCAACGAGCTCGAATTTTCTGACACGAACTGCGAAGCCTTGAAAGAAAGGGGATACCGCTTCGAGAACAACACGTCAAACGCGGCGCAGGGAAGCCAGCGAGCCGGACACCAGATAGTTTTAAATATATTAGCTAATACTAGGACTAGGTATTGCTCATCGCGATTTAAGGACGTGGTCCAGCTACGTGAACGGCTAAAAAGAACCGCACGCATTACCGCGAGGCCATTTGACGAGATAAGCGCTGATGGAACAATTATATACGGGGAAATCGTAGGTAATATTACGAATGCGCTTTATACCCTGAAAATATTAAAAGTCCCGCGGCGCATGTACCGATCATTTAATGATAGGATAGAGATCGCCTGGTGGCTGTTAGACGAAATAAAATGCCCGGGGTTGAATAGCTCAATTGTAGAGCGATACCCGATGGAAGGCGGTCTGGTCGTGGAGAAGATACCGTTATGACCGATAAGTTCGGAAGTGGTGACCCTGAATAACTTTGAAGACGAACAAGTGCTTGCCCGGATCAAAGATTACCTGAGCAGGGATAAGGATGGCCGGCGCAGGGCTGTTTTAATGATATTCCTGGAGGGAGGCCCCTATGAGACCAGGGATATCGATGAAAAGCTCAGGGAACAGCACTTTGATGTAAAAAATAAGGGTACACCCGCCATGGTAGGGCTTATGGGCTCAAAGACGGGCATACTCAGCGTCGACGTTACCGGCGACCACAACATGTATTCGATCAAGGAAAAGTACAAGCGGCTCGTCAAAGAGGCGCTCGACGAGACAGGCTAATGAAACTCGATGTTTTTTTATGGAACCTATCGGCCGGGTGGTACGAGCATATCCCTATTTTATACCGGTGGTACGAGTACTCCATAAAAAGAGAATTATTGAAAAACCCCGTCCCCCAGCATGTGGCAATTATCCAGGACGGCAACCGGCGCTACGCGAAAAGGCTTGGCCAGTCCGTCGAACAAGGCCACCTGCAAGGCGCCGATACCACCGAGAAGGTACTGGGCTGGTGCGAGGAGCTGGGGATCAAGCAGTTAACGCTTTACGCTTTCTCGACTGAAAATTTCAAGCGCTCCGAGCAGGAGAAAAAAACGCTCTTCGACCTTTTCAAGGAGTACCTTCGCAAGTCGAGGGAGAGCAAGAGAACACATGAGTCGAAGCTCAGGATCCGCTCGGTGGGCGATATCTCGCTCCTGCCGCAGGACGTGAAGGACGAGATCACGCTTACGGAGGCCGTGACGGCAGGCTATGACAGGTTTTACCTGAACATCGCCGTGGCCTATGGCGGCCGACAGGAGATCATCGACAGCGCCCGCAAGATGGCGAAAGAGGTAAAGAGCGGCGCCCTGTCCCCGGAGAACGTCACCGAGCGCCTGGTCGACGGATACCTCTATTTCGGCTCCGAGCCCCGCTCCCAGGTCGACCTTATCATTCGTTCGGGCGGCGACGAGCGCACCTCGAACTTCCTGCCGTGGCAGGCCAGCGGCAACGAATGCGCCATCTATATCTCGGCGCCATACTGGCCGGAATTCCGCAAGATAGACTTCCTGAGGGCCATCCGCGCATACCAGATACGCGAGAGGGAGCACGGGATCAAGCTGGCCATCAGCATGATCAAGATGAAACGGCATAATGGCGGCCTTAAGATGGACGAGTTCAAGAGCAGCCTGGCCTCTTCGCTCAAAGTGTCCGGCCAGGACGTGGAAGCCATATTGCGGCACCCCATCGTCCAAAAAGAGCTGGCCCGCGCGAACTGAAAGGGACATTACTTTCAGGCTACTTAACATTATTTTATATGTGTAAGATACGTATTTTATAGAAATGGAGAGCTCCTTAAAGCCCGCCCCGGATGGCCCGTTATTTAAAGTGCCGGCCAGCGGAGGCTTTTTGGGCGACCGCGAGCGCTCGCTATGCATCGAGTGTAAGGGCGCCAAGATGCTCTGCGCTAAAGCCCGATGCCCGCTTTTGGTCAAGTATTACGCCGCCGTGAGGCAGAAGCAGGCCATCGACACTACTTACATCTATGGCTCGGCCCCGGGCGTGTTCGTGGGGCGCTACGGATATCCCGCGGTTTCCATCGGCCCGTTGCTTCCTCCTGTGATCGGAGATACGGCCGAGCTCGATACCCCCGAGATGTGGATCGGCAAGAGCATCGACGACATAGTGGGCATGCGCAGCGCACTTGTCCGGGGCCTATACAGGATCAATGTGAAAAAAATCGATAAGTTCGGCCCGATCGTAAATGACGTGCAATTGCTCTCGATGGCGGAGAAGCCGATCGATACTAGCGCCGAATTTTATAAAAAGCCGTCGGGCCGCATCGAGCTTGACGATGAGGTACAGCCTTTCGGGCCTTCGGCACCCCTTAAGAAAATGGAGATCGGCAACTTCAGGCTTGACAGCAGGATCGAGAAAGCATTCTATGATAACGACCTGGGGGCGAGGGAGGCCGTGCTCGGCCTCTATGACGGCCAGACGCTGGTGACGCGCATTCAGCGGGCCTTCAGCATGGGGGCGTTCGGCCTCACAAAGTCCAGGCGCCTCGTGCCCACAAGGCAGAGCATCACGGCGGTAGACAGCATCATCGGCGAGACGCTCGTGGAAGAGGTTAAGCGATTACCGCTCATCAACGAGTATAGGGTATTTGAAAGCTGGCAATTGGATAATCGATTTATTGTGCTGATGATACCCGAGCCCTGGAGCTACGAGCTGGTCGAAGCGTGGTACCCTGATACAATCTGGAACCCGGCGGGGCGGGATATCATGGTCATCTCTGACCACGAGTTGAGCGGCGGCAGGACGACCTATGCTAAGATCGGCGGATGCTACTATGCGGCGCGACTCGCAACAGCGGAATACCTGCTTAAAGAAAAAAGGCAGGCCAAGGTGGTCATCCTCAGGGAAGCCCATTCGGGGTATATCATGCCGGTCGGCGTGTGGAACGTGAGGGAGAACGTCCGTAATGCCCTGCGCGGGCCATACAATGCCTTCAATTCGCTTGAGGCAGCGCTATCCTATGTGCAGAGCCGGTTTGACATACCGATCAAGCGCTGGACGCTGAACAGCTTCGTGCTAAAGGACAGCAGGTTCCAGCGCCGGTTAACGGATTTTGAGGGAAGGCCTTGAAGTTTAAGGAGATCAGCTGTAAAACCGCGTTGAGCCCCTCGGGGCTCCCGGGGCTCGATTATACGCTTAACCCCTACATGGGCTGCGGGCATGCCTGCATTTACTGCTATGCGCCGGCAACCCTCAGGTATAACGGCCCTGATCCATGGGGGGCGTTCGTCAACGCGAAAACCGACATACCCCGTGTGCTCGAAAGGGAGCTCAGGAATAAGAAGCGCGGCGTCGTGGGTACCAGTACTGTCACTGATCCCTATCAGCCGGCGGAGGAAAAATTCAAGCTGACGCGAAGCTGCCTCGAGGTGCTTTTATCTAAGGATTTCCCGGTATGCATCCAGACTAAATCGCCTCTAGTGCTCAGGGACCTGGGCCTCATAAAAGGATTCACTGAAAAAGAGGTCGGGTTCACGGTGACTACGCTGGACGAGCGCATCAGCGCCACCATAGAGCCGGGCGCCTCGCTGCCCGCGGAAAGGCTGAATGCATTAAAAATATTAGCGGGCGAGGGTATCCCGACGTGGGCTTTCATCGGCCCCATGGTGCCCGGGGCACTGGGCAAAGAAGAGCTGGGCGAAGTGCTCAAGGCTGTAAAAGAGGCGGGCGTGTCACACGTCATGCTGGACAGGCTCCGGCTCAAGCCGGGCATGTGGGCGCGGATCGAGCCTCCTCTCAAGCGGCATGCCCCCGATGTGCTGGAAGCCTGCCGGTCCGCGCTGTTCAAGAACGACGGCACCTTCGAGTCCCTGAAAGCATACGCAAGGGCTATCTGCGAAGGGCTGGGCCTGCGGTATGAATTTAATTATTAGGGAAAAACAGAAAGCGATGTTTTTCAGTCGAGAAGCGTGTCGAGGTTACCGTGGACGCAATAGTAGCCCCCGTCGAGCCTGTGTTTAATGGACACCGGGCACATGCCGCACTTGCATCCGTTACGCTCTATCTCGCCCGTGAGGTTGCCTTTCGAGCAAAAGAGCAACTTCCCACTGTCTTTCTTATAGCTGGGACACGTCCCGCAGTACTGTATGCAAACGCTCTTATTTTCAAGGCTGTTTTCGACGAACATCTTTTCACCCGACCATATACACATTATAATTAAACTATTAATATATATAAAATTGATTCTCCCGCTCAACGGCCAAAGGGGCATACCATAAACTCGTTATGGCTTTGATCAATCGTGCCTTTCAGATGAAGATTATATTAACGTCGAGGTCTTGTCATCATGGGTGATGGGGCGTGTATGAGCAAAAAATACGGACGTTAAGCTTTAACGAGCTTCTGGACATGTATAAAAATAACGCGAGGATCGTGCTGGTGGACGCGAGGTCGCGGGAGGATTACGACAAAAGCCACCTGCCCGGAGCGCTCTCCATACCGCTGGAGGAGATCGGGGATTATGCGGACCGGCTCGATAAGAGCGAGGAGATCGTCACGTACTGCGGAGGATTCAAGTGCCCTGCAAGCACCGAGGCCGCGAAGGAGCTCATGAAGCTCGGGTTCAAGGACGTCAGGGACTATAAGGGCGGCATCCAGGAGTGGACGGAAAAGGGATATCCCACCGAAAGCAGTTGATAAAAACCCCCATATTAGCCATAATAAGGAGCAAATATTAAATATAACAGCTATTTTATTATTTACGCCGTTAAAATAGTACCAAATGGTAATACAAGCTATTTTATTGACGAATAATAAATACCGTTCAATATTATCCATCGTAATTGCAAATATCATGATATAAAGGGTGAATTTTTTTATAGTGACCATTTTATAACTTGTCAGGTGGTTAAATTGTTCACACAGCAGACAAAAATGATTAGCGTAAAAAACTTAAAAATGATGATGAGCCGAAAGGATAAACCCCTCTTAACGGTGGACGCAAGGGACGTCACATCCTACTATAAGGGCCACATACCAGGGGCGGTCTCATTATTCGATGGCGAGATCATACCAAAGGCTAAGGACCTGGACAAGAACATGGATATCGTAGTTTATGGCCCCGGGCAAGCCAAGCCCTCTAAGGACCCGATGGACAGGCTCGCCGGCGATGCCAGCAACAGGCTTATGAAGTTGGGGTTCAAAAATGTAAGTGCCCTTGATGGCGGGTTTGAGGCATGGGCGAACTCGGGCAACCAGGTCGATTCAAGCAACCCGGAGAACATTAAGCCTGTCAACATGCTCACCTACGATCAGCTTTCCCAGTTCCTCGGCGGCATGGGCGGAATTTAAGGCGCATCTTAAGCCCTAAATTCTATTTTTTCTAATTTTTAATAGCCCTTTGCACGGTCAGCCTTTTTCGAGATTATATGGCCAAGGCCAAGGAAGCCTATCGTACATACAAAAAACATGGCCCCGACCACCGTCCACATTGACGGCACGCTATCGTTCATAGCATCCTTTAAAACTCCCCCGAAGAGCCCCATACCTGCCTATCGAAACGTGAGATGAAGTTCGCCATTTATGCCGCTCCGCGATAACCCTTGCTTTTTCCACGCCCGACGATTTAAAAGCTCCGTATATGTGCCATGATACTATTAGCCACCGGAGCATCGGGGCTTAACCGGTAATGAGCTTCGGTTATAAATATTTAACCGGAAAAGAGGGGATATGCTTCAAAATAGTAGCTAAGCGTATGTTAAAAGAATTTTGGCGGCCCGTGGAGGACCGCCGATAAAGGCCTTTCCTTATCGCGAGCCTTACTTACTCGGACCTTTTTGCCCTGTTGATCAGGTCCCTGACCTTCTGCCCACCCTTGTGCCCTATCTGGACGTAAAAGTCGTGGCCGTGGGTCTTCTTCGTGGTCTCTCCACCCTTCCTGCCAGCTTCTCTGACAGTCATCTCTCCACGTTCTTCTCTTCTAGCCATAGGTATCACCTAGACAATCTTTAAATTCCATGTTAATAGTTCTATGCTGCGAATATCGTATAATAGCCCCTTAATATTAAGAAGAATGCCAATATGGCGTCGAGGCTCTTATAATTAGAATTTATGATTGAAAAGGCATATAATTGATTTTTTAATGTCATATCAATTTAATATGGCGTTAAATGAGGTATAAGATAATTTCTTGTTAATTTTTAGCCTTTTTAACACTTTCGAACGCTATATCGCCCCCGACGCTCGTCTCCACACACCGCCTGGAAGGCGCTCAACAACAAATAATATAAGCTTACGGTAAAAAATATGTATAGTTATTATGGACGACTCGAGGCTGGAAAAAGAGCTCAAAACGCTGGCGGATAAAAATAATGCCCGGATATACCCAATCTCTCCGGATGACATCGTGGTCAGCGAGTGGGTGAGGTGGAAGTGCATGTTCGGGTGCCAGGGCTATGGCAAGCATTTGAGCTGCCCGCCCTATGTGCCCGGGCCCGAGCAGACCAGGAGATTGCTTAAAGAATATAAAAAGGCGTATCTGGTCCATTTTAAGGGCATTCCCGGAATGGAGAAGATCGATCCGGATAGTATACCTGCGAACTGGCACGCCTTCCTGTCCGGGCTCATCCTGTGGATACATAATACGGTCTACGAGCTTGAGCAGCACGCCTTCTATATGGGCTATTATAAGGTGCTGGCCTTCGGGGCGTACCCGTGCTACTTTTGCGAGGACTGCGTGGCCGAGCAGGCGAAGGGCGTCGTGGACGTGAGCCTGAAAAGGGAGTGCAGGCACGCGGAAAAGGTGCGCGCTTCCATGGAGGCCGTGGGCATCGACGTTTTTGCCACCGTCCGGAAACAGGACCTCCCCATCGAGGTCATCCCCTGCAAGGGCGAGGAATACGGGAAGTTCATGCACCCGCACTTCGACTCCTACGGGCTGCTACTCCTGTATTAGCGATTATACTTTTAAAATTATTAAAGTATATATACTCATTCGCTTTATCCTGATTGATGCTATTTGATTCCTTCCGGACTCGAGCCATGCTTGTGCTTATATTGGCCTGTACGCTAGTCGTGCTTGTGCTTGGGGGGATATGGCTTTTCACAACTAAAGCGTATATTGAAAATAATATCTACTCGACAGATATCCAGGATTCCCGCCACATGGCAGAATCCGTAAACATGTATCTGATGGATATTACCAGTAACGTCGATATTGTCGCTTCCAGTCCTGACATGGTTACTGCCCTTCAAAAAAATGACACCGCCAGCCTGGCACATATGGCGGACGCCTTAAAAACGAGCGCCCCGAAGCCGGATGTGGTCCTTGTCGCCGATAGCGGCGGGCATGTCGAATATAGCTCAAAGGCCACGGGCCTGACGAACATAAAGATGAATTACTGGTATAACGATGCGGCCAATAGTAAAGGGCCATTTATTACCGGATTGTATAATAGCCCCGCTTTAAACGAATATGCTTTTGCGATATTAACGCCCGTTAAAGATAACGATACGATAATCGGGAGAATAATGGTCGTTTTCAGCCTGGAGAATTTCCAGGATAGCCTCAAGGAGCATAACCTCGATCCGAGGGATAACATTATCATCGTCGATAGAAACGGCGACGTGATCTCGAGTAATGACCTGACGGCAGTTAACAGGAATACGAACCTGTCGACTTATACGCCGGTGCAAAAGGTGATCCGCGGAGAGAGTGGAGTGGCCGCACATAACGACGCATGGGACGGCCAGCCCCGTGTCTCGGCGTACAGCCCTATCAGCGGGAGCGGCTGGGGCGTCATCGTATCTACGCCGTTGTCGCTCGAATACAAGCCATTATATGACCAGATGATCTGGATACTTGGAATACTCTTGTTCTTTATAGTCGCATTCTCGATATTCGGATATTTCGCCTCAAAATATCTTACGGACCCCATAGTGAAATTATCCGGTACCATGAACAGGATATCCGCCGGTGACCATGACGTGCGGGTACAGGTCGAAAGGCGGGATGAGATAGGCGTATTAGCCCGTACGTTCAATTCCATGATGGACAGCCTGGAAGAGGCGAAATCACGATCTGACATGTATCTTGACCTGATGGGGCACGATATAAATAACATGAACCAGGTGGCGCTGGGGTACCTTGAGCTAGCGGATAACCTGATAGAATCCGGGGATACTATCGGTAAGAGCCGGGAAGCCCTGATCAAGAAGCCCATAGGGGCGCTTGAAGACAGCTTTAACCTGATCGATAACGTGAGGAAGCTTCAGAGGGCAAGTACCGAGGCATTACTGACCAGTACGGTCGACCTGAATAAGACGCTGTCGGAGCTGGCCGACCAGTACTCCCACATCCCCGGAAGGGATATTAAGATCGATTTCGAGCGGGCCGGCGAGCATCTCGTCCGCGCGAATGAGCTAATAAAGGACGTTTTTTCAAACCTGATCTGGAACGCCATTAAGCACTCGGACCCCGGGAAGCCTTTGGCCATCCGCCTGAGTGTCGATGAAAAGACGTATGACGGAAAAAAATATTATGAGGTCAGCGTCGAGGACAACGGCCCCGGGATCAAGGATGAGCTGAAAGATAGATTATTTTCAAGGTTTAGCCGGGGCGAGACAAAGGCAAAAGGCAGCGGCCTGGGATTGTACCTCGTAAAGACGCTCGTGGATGGGTTTCATGGCCGCGTCCGGGTCGAGGACAGCGTCCTGGGGGACCATACGAAAGGCGCTAAGTTCGTCGTGATGCTACCGGCGGCGGCACAGGTTTAATAATAGCAGTCCCATATTATTATATAAAGATGGACAGATATTTTAAGATCCTTAAAGGCGCCCCTTCCAAACATATTTTACTAAAAAGCATAAAGGTAGCGCCGGATTTCCGGGCACTCGACGATAAGGGGCTGTGGCGGCTTCACGATGAAAAGATCGCCGAATACAGGGAACTGGACCGCCACTATGCGGACCATAAAGCGTTCCCCGAGAGTAAGGACCCGTCGCTACTGGATATCAAGATAGAGCTCGCCGCCCGCATCATGGAGCGATGCTACTTCTGCGAGATACGCTGCGGGGCTAACCGGTATAAGCGCCCGGGCGCCTGCGGCGTCGATTACCAGTCCCATTATTACTCGGAATTTTTACATTATGGCGAGGAGCCCGAACTGGTACCCTCCCATACGATATTTTTCGAAGGATGCACCTTCGCCTGCGCCTATTGCCAGAACTGGACTATCGCCACCGAGATCCGCGGCAATGTCGTGGTCCCTAATGAGATGGCCGGGCTCATCGAAGTGCGCCATAAGGAAGGCGGCAAGAACGTCAACTTCGTAGGCGGCGACCCCACGCCGCACCTTCACACCATACTGGAGATCGTCAAACACGTGGACGCCAACGTTCCCACGGTGTGGAACTCGAACATGTACATCACGCCGGAGTCCATGAAGCTGCTAGAGGGCACGGTGGACGTGTTCCTGGGCGATTTCAGGTATGGCGACGATGAGCACGCCTCTCGCTATTCCAGCAGCGCCAACTACTGGGCGGTCACGACGAGGGCGTTCCTGGAGGCAAAAGCGCAGGCAGACGTCCTGGTCCGGCAGCTCGTCCTCCCCGGCCACATCGAGTGCTGCACCAGGCCCATCGTCGAGTGGTGCGCCCAAAACCTCGGCAAGAACGTCCGGTTCAACCTCATGTTCCAGTACTATCCCGAATACCGTGCCTCCATGTACCCCGAGATCGACCGCATGCTCACCGGCGCCGAGATACGAAGGGCCCTTGAAATAGTAAAAGAGGCAGGGCTCACCAACCTCGTGTAAACCACAGGGGTCACGGAGGCACCACAGTGGGCACAAAGGTTTTTATTTTCACCACGGAGGTTCACAGTCAGTAGTTCCGATGTGGTGTTTGTCCTTTTTTTGTGTCGTTATCGGGTGGTCGTGTGGTGGTGGAAAGTGTTGGTTGTTTGGGTTTAAATGACTGTAAAAAAGGGT
>Ga0315282_10007771_pt1 | contig 17521 bp, 13 predicted proteins | sample YL17G07_20_MG_FD_203693 | JGI IMG/M metagenome (GOLD analysis project Ga0315282, IMG submission 203693) | Sediment microbial communities from Yellowstone Lake, YNP, Wyoming, USA - YL17G07_20 | ecosystem: Environmental > Aquatic > Freshwater > Lake > Sediment | place: USA: Wyoming | collected... | reverse complement strand
AACCATGAGTGAAAATGCCTCTGCCTTCCTATTCTTATTGATCCACAAGGATTTGACCTTCCGCAGCCCGCTTGCCCACGTTTCAACCGATCTCAGATTGTCGATTTACGGAATTCCTGCGTCGAGTGAAGGAGACTGGACTTTTAGAAGCAAATTGACTATAGTATAAAAGATTTGTCTTAGAAATGATAACAATCAAGTTCTGAGCACCAATGAACAAACAATAATCAGGCGTCAGACGACTTAAATCCCCCCCAACCCCCCTTTTCTAAAGGGGGGCGAGGGGGGATTATGAATTTGGCGATTGGAGTTTAAAAATTCGGGGCGTAGCGCAGCCTGGTAGCGCACTGGCATGGGGTGTCAGGTGTCGGAGGTTCAAATCCTCTCGCCCCGACCATTTCCTTATCAGGGCTTCAGGTTTGAGGCTTAAGGTTACAAAGTTTGAGGCCTTAGGTTAGAGGATAAGGCACCTGCCTACCGGCAGGCGGGAATTCTTTTTAGCCTCTAACCTCCAGCCTAAAACCTCCAACATTATCAATTTCAACCTCTAACCTTCGACCTTGTTCACCAACGTATGACCGGCCGATTAGAGATTCTAGTTACCAATGATGATGGGATCCACTCCGAAGGTATCATCGTGTTGGCCAAGGCCCTTCACGAGATCGGAGATGTGTTTGTCGTCGCCCCGGACCGGGAGAAAACAGCGGTCGCACACTCGCTCACCCTTCATCGGCCTCTTCGAGTGGAGAAGATCAAAAGAAATTTTTGGACTGTTGATGGAACGCCAGCCGATTGCGTTTATTTAGGGGTAAACGCCGTCCTCTCTCATCCTCCCCAGTTGATTGTCTCGGGAATTAACAAGGGAGGAAACATGGGGGATGATGTCACCTATTCAGGAACTGTTTCTGCAGCTTTTGAGGGGACGCTGTTGGGGATTCCTTCTTTTGCCATCTCCATAGACGCGAGGAGCCACTTCAAATTCCATACGGCGGCTCGCTTCGCCGTAAGGGTAGCACGGTATATTGTCAAGAAGGGACTTCCAAAGGATACCTTCCTCAATATCAATGTCCCAAACGTTGATGAGAAGGAGATCAAATCATACAAGATCACACAACAGGGGAAATGGACCCAGAATGGGAATGCAGTGGTTGAGAAGATTGATCCGAGGGGAAAAAAGTACTACTGGATTGCTGGAGGCCGACAGGTATTTTCAAAAAGAGGGGAAACGGATATTAAGGCGGTTTCGAATTCTTATATCTCTATCACTCCGATGCATCTGGATTTAACGGATTATGCATCGATGGACCTGTTAAGAAAATGGAAACTCTAAGACTGGAATATTGGAAAAATGGAATGTTGGAATGATGGGTAAGTAAAAGGTTGAGGTTAAGGCTAAGGCTTAGATTCATGCTGGGAAATTCTCAACCTCAACCTAAGCCTCAACCTAAGCCTCAACCTGAAGGTATTCTATCTATCATTCCATCGCAAGACTCAATCAGACATGAATAAGGAGGAGACTATGAAAACGACACTCAGTATTATCAAGGCTGACATTGGAAGCATTGGGGGACACATCCGCCCCAGTCAGAAACTGGTGGAGGAGGTCCGGAGTCATGTGGCTTCAAAAGGGAAGGGGATGGTCACCGATTTTTTCATCAGCCATACGGGGGATGATATTGCCATCCTCTTTTCCCATGGTTTGGGAAAGGGAAGTGAAAAGATCCATCAATTGGCCTGGGATGCCTTTGTGGGTGGGACAAAGGTGGCTAAAGAGCAAGGACTCTATGGGGCTGGGCAAGACCTGCTGAAAGATTCCTTCTCAGGAAATGTGAAGGGAATGGGGCCAGCCGTCGCTGAGATGGAGATTGAAGAAAGGCCCAACGAACCTTTCCTTTTCTTTGCTGCGGATAAAACCGATCCGGGTGCGTACAATCTCCCTCTCTATCTCGCCTTCGCCGATCCGATGTACAACTCTGGATTGATTCTCAGCCCTTCGATGAATAAAGGATTCAAATTTGTCATCATGGATGTAAGTTACACGGAGGGAGATCGGTTCATTGAGTTGAATTCTCCAGAGGAGATCTATGACATCGCGGCCCTTTTGAGGGACAATCAGCGCTTTGTGGTCGAGTCGATCTACTCCCGCAATAATGGAGATATTGGTGCTTCGGTGAGTACTACTCGACTTCATAATATTGCTGGGAAGTATACAGGAAAGGATGACCCGGTGATGTTGGTGAGGGTTCAAGGTGCGTTCCCTGCAACCGGTGAGGTTCTCGCCCCGTTCAACATCGGTCACTATGTGGCAGGTTTTATGAGGGGAAGTCATACTGGACCACTCATGCCGGTGAAGATGAACTCCAGCATCTCCTATTTCGATGGACCCCCTGTGGTCGCTTGTCATGCCTTCTGTGTCCATAATGGGAAATTGACCGAACCTGCGGATGCCTTCGACCATCCTTATTGGGATTGGGTGAGGAACAAGGTTTCCCAGAAGGCTACGGACATCCGGCAGCAAGGCTTTTCTGGGGCAGCGATGTTGCCTTATGGTGAGCTCGAGTATGGGGGCATTGTGGAGAAGATGGGGAACTTGGATAAGAGATTCAAGGTAAGGAAATAGCTTATGGCTTATGGCCAATGGCTGATAGCCACGGTAAAACTATCTTAAACTGTAATCGTAGGAAACGACATAAATAAATTGTCACTCATTTGATGTCATTCCTGCGCAAGCAGGAATCCAGAACTACCTATACAAGAGTATAATGACTATTGTTTTACTGGATTCCCGCCTTCGCGGGAATGACAGATCGAGATGTATCCACTATCAGCTATACGCGCAACAAATATACCGATGCAAAAACGTGTCTACATCGAGACCTATGGTTGCCAGATGAATGAGCACGACTCAGAGCGGATGCTCCAGCTCCTGGAGGGTTTCCATTACACCGAAACGAAAGAAGCGAGTCAGGCCGATCTCATCCTGATTAACACCTGCAGCGTCAGGGAAAAACCTGAACATAAAGTCTATAGCGCTCTGGGAAGGTTTAAGAAATTGAAGGAGAGGAGAGGGACAGTGATTGGAGTGGCTGGATGTGTGGCGCAGCAGGAGGGAGAACGCATGCTGGACCGAGTGCCCTATCTCGATCTGGTGATCGGGACCCATGCCATTCCAATGCTTGCTCAGTTGCTGGAGCGAATAGAGGTCTCAGGGCAGCGGGTGTGCGAAACCCGTTTCGATCGAAGCGGTGAATACCTCAAAACTCTCCTGCCGGAGAAGCCTTTAGCTACGGTGAAGTCTTATGTGACGATCATGCAGGGATGTGACCACTTCTGTTCCTTTTGTATCGTCCCCTATGTGAGGGGAAGGGAGAGGAGCCGCCCCAGTTGGGAGATTCTTGAGGAAATAAGGCATCTGGCCGAGATGGGAGTGAAAGAGGTTTTTCTCCTCGGCCAGAATGTCAATGGCTATGGAAAGGGATTGGAAGGGGAGGTGAACTTCCCAAGTCTCCTTGAGCGCGTCAATGAGATAGAAGGGATCGAACGAATCCGGTTCACTACTTCCCATCCAGCGGATCTTTCAGATGCCTTGATCCAGGACTTTTCAGAGTTGGAGAAACTCTGCGGACATATTCACCTCCCCTTTCAGTCGGGGTCAGATAGGATCTTGAAAGCCATGCATCGGGGTTATACCAGGGAGTCCTATCTTGAGAGGATCGAACGCCTGAAGGAAGTATGCCCATCCATAGCCATCACGGCAGATGTCATCGTTGGGTTTCCAGGTGAGGGAGAGGAGGATTTTAGAGAAACCCTAGACCTGGTGGAAAAGGTTCAGTTTGATGACCTTTTTTCTTTCAAATACTCACCGAGAAAAGGAACCCGAGCCGCCCAACTGCAGAATCAGGTTGAAGAGGAAGTAAAACAGGATCGACTCTCCATCCTCCAGAAGATTCAAAGAGAAATCACCCTTGAGAAGAATCAAGCCTTAGAAGGGCAGGTGGAGGAGGTTTTGGTTGAGGGCCTGAGCAAGCAGAGCGATCAGGATGTGACCGGAAGAACCCGGTCGAATAAGATCGTCAATTTCCCGGGCGACCTAAACTTAGTAGGAAACCTTATCCCTGTCCACATCATCAAAGCCTATCCCCACTCCCTAAGAGGGGAAAGAATCCTCGCAAATGCGGAGTGCGAAATTCAGATTTAGAATTGATTTTGAATCTTATTCCGCATTCCGAAATCCGCAATCTACATTCAGTTGAAAGCCTATCCCCATTCTTTGAGAGGGGAACTAATACAAACGCAATAAATGATTTTACATCATCGGTAGGGTGCGTTCCCCGAACGCACCGCCGATGGCATGATCGGGGATCATGCCCTACAGAATCGTCATGGAGCAAAAGGGGTTTGTATTGGTCCTTTCGTACGAAGATTGATTCAGGTTTTAGCTTCAATTCCGCATTTCCAATTTTGCAATCCGAAATTTCTAAATTCCTATTGACCCCACTGTTTCTATTCTGATAATCTCATGTCAGTCTGTACCATTAAGCAATTCATGATTACACAATGGGACCTTGGAAGCGAGGTGATTAAAGATGAATGTTTTTGCACCCAAGTACCACTACCTAATTCATCCGGAGAAGGGGATCCAGGTCAAAATTGATGAGGATCTAAACCGGTTCAATGTCGATTTATTAAATATTGGAGACCTGAGAGCCCCTTCCAAAACGATTGAAGTCCTTTCGGTCAGTTTCGATCTTGAAGGGTTCACCACATTTACGAAGCAGGTCGATCCTCACCTTACCATCCCTAATTTCATTTCAGATTTTTTCAATTGGTTATTTAACAACATCAAATACTCGATGAGAGACCAGGAGCAAGAAAATATTTTGTGGGCGGAATTACCCTTTTTTTCAAAATTTATGGGAGATGGCGTGCTCTTTCTCTGGAAGATCGATTTGGACAAGATTACTCAAGTGGATAAACATCTGAGTTCTGACCAACTTCAGAAACTTCTGCTCGAATTTTTATCGAATGTGATCACCAGTGTGTTTGATATCTGCAGGGGATATCAACATTTTCTAAAATCGGTGAAGACCAATTATGTGGAGCCGCCTTCGAAGCTAAGATGCGGGATCGCCCGGGGGAGTGTCTTTCCCATTGGGAATGGGTTGGATTTTGTTGGGCCCTGTATTAATATTTCCACCCGGCTTCAAAAGATGAGTGATCTCTCCTTTGCCTTTTCAGCGAGGGGAGTGGATCTTAGCGTTTTTCACCCGAGTTATCATGAGGTGTTCGTAAAGAAACAGGTCGCCATCCGGGGCATTGGGGATAACGAATTGATCTATATTTCAAGAGAGGAATTTGACAAGTTACCAAAAGACCTTAAGGGGAACTTCAGCGACCTATAATTCTTGATTTCAAATCCCCCCAGCCCCCTTATCAAGAGAGTGGTGAGCACTTTTCCATAGCTCTCATAAATACTTATTGACTTGTGGGGGTGGCTTTTGTAATAGGTTTGGGGGTGGGTCATTAAGTCTTTTTTCACCGTTTTCTTATGAAAGATAGGCTTGGCTATTCGATAAAATTTCTCTTTCTTCTTTTCCCTCTTCTCCTTCACTCAACTCTTTCTCTTGCCGTTGAAGGAGGGTCCCTTTTTGTTCAGACCAATACCCCCGGCGCAACGGTCTATCTGGATGACAATCAGATCGGTAAAACCGATGCCAACGGTGGGTTTGTCATTGATAACATCCCTCCTGGAACCTATAAAATCTCCATCGAGATGGAGGGTTACAAGAGGACGGAGAAGAGTTTCAAAATCAAAGAAGGGGGTCTGACCGAACAAGCGAATATTAAACTTCAACCTTTAACGGCGCCCCCTTCGGAAAAGCCGAAGGTGGCGGAAAGAAAGATCTCTGAGAGAAAGGAACCAGAGAAAGGGATTGCACCGGCGCCCAAGCCCCGAGAACCCCTGGCCGCACCCAAGGTCACTGCTCCTGCGTCCCCTGAAGTTCCAAGGGAAGTTGAAAAAGTAGAGAAGGGTGAGGTCCCCGCGAAGCCAAAAGTTGAGGAGAAGCCGAGTCCCTCTCCTAAGAAGGAGCCCCACTTTGGAATGTTCGAATTGTGGATGGTCATTCTTATCATCTTCCTGATTGCGGGAATTCTGTTTCTCATCTTCGGAAGGAAGATTCTTATTAAGAGGGAAAGACCGAGATTGACCATCAAAACCCCGGTCAAACCTTTGAGAGTGACCACTCCCATCAAAGGGGTGGGTCTCGAAGAGGCTCCTGGCGTGGGGGATTATAAGATTTTGGAAAAGGTTGCTTCTGGGGGGATGGCGAATGTCTACAAGGCAATCCATGTTAAGAAAGGCTGGATGGTTGCTTTAAAAGTTCCTCACGAACAATTTCAGGGTGACCGGACCTTTGTGGAGAGGTTTCGCCGGGAGGGGGAATTAGGAAAGAAGCTCCACAATGAGAATATCATCCATATTTATGAATCGGCCACCGCAAAGGATGGATTTACCTACATCGCTATGGAGTACCTGGAGGGGATAGACCTTCGGCAATATATGGATAAACATGGAAAGTTACCTATTGAGGAGGCGCTCAATATTATCGTCCATGTCTGCCGTGCCCTCGACTATGCTCATGTCAAAGGAGTGGTTCACCGAGATATCAAGCCAGAAAACATCATGCTCCCCCTCCAAAAAGGGAAGGGCAAAATTGTACTCATGGACTTCGGGATTGCACATACAGCCTATCTGGGAACTCTGGGAACGGGGAGCACCTATCTCGGGACTCCCTACTACATGTCCCCTGATCAGATTTCGTCGAAGGAGGTGGATGGTCGTTCGGATATCTATTCCCTTGGAGTGGTCCTGTTTGAGATGCTGACCGGCCAGCATCTCTTCGATGAAACCGATCCGCTAAAAGTCCTCTTCCATCACAAGGAAACACCTCCACGGCGCCCCAGTACCCTCAATCCAAGAATCCCGCCCATGCTTGAAGAGATTGTTATGAAGATGCTTGCGAAAAACCCCGAAGACCGATATCAAACGGTGGAGAACCTCTTGGTTGAACTTCAGGAATTCATGCTAAAGGAAGGAATTGAGAACGAATAATTAATCTTTTCTAGGATTCCTATGAAAGAGGATCAGATCACCGCTTCCTATCTTAACGCCGTCACCGCTCTTTAATGTCTTGCCTTCCAGACCAACGATCTCACCCTTAGATGAACTCTCTCAAAATTGCGTTTCCATCAAGGACCTTTGATCATAATACTTCATGAGTATATTTCCCACCGTGATCGTATCGCCACTGACCAGAGCGAGAGATGATCCTTTATTCAATCTCTTCCCGTTTACCTTCGTTCCAGACGTACTGCCGAGATCCTCTATCTGATACGTTCCTGTTTTCGGATCAATAAAGATCCTTGCATGTCCTTTTCTTTCACCGCCTGGGCGAGTCACCGAACGTTCGGATAGGAGAAGGTAAATCTTTTCTCCTGAAAAGAGACGCTCCCTCGCCTTATCATAACGGGTAATAATGATCTCATTGAACTCCCTTCTATTTTTCTTATCGATCAGGGCGAAGGGGACAGGAAGACGTTGCTTCAAGTCGATTTCCAGGCCTACTTCTCCTTTTGAGGCGGAGGGAAGGGCCACGGTGGCGGTCGCATCGATTTGGCTCAATGAGTGACCAAGGGGCTGAAGTTCCTTCTTGATCATGAGGTAAATCGAAGGCTCTTCTTCTGACTCGACTTCTTTTTCTCTTATTTTTGGCTTTGATCGTCTGAACCTGCCGAACTGATAGAGGAGGGCCATCCCAACAATGACCAAAGCCAATCCCATGATCCCCCAAACCCACGGGCTCCTGCACCATGCCTTCCATCCTGGAGGGGATTCCGCCATCACATGGAGAAAAGTCGTTCTGGCTGTGATCTCCCTGTCGCGATGGCGAAGGGCTAAGAGGCTCTTATATTCCCCCGCTGGTTTTGGATAGTTCAATCGGAGGAGATACTGATTTTTTAACTGATCCAGAACCATGCTATACAGGTGAGTAAGTTCTTCGGCCTTGGGGGTGGAGAGAAAGTATCCCCCGCTGATGGATGCAACATTTTTCAGATATTCCACCTGGGCCTTGGAGCCAAAGCCTAGTGTATAAATAGGGAGACGAGCCTTTCGTACCTTAGCCACCACCTCTTCCTCTCTTATGGTACTTCCTTCATCTCTTCCATCAGTGAGGAGCACGATGGCTACCCGCGATGTGGGAGCCTTGGACGCCTTATCCAAACCTTCAGAAGAAGCCTGGTAGAGCAGAGTCGACTTCTCGTTGGCCTGCAGGCTTTCAATCTTCTCTCTTACCTCGTGCTTCTTTCTGGTGAAGTCCGTAAGGAATCTGACGCTGTTTCCGAAGACCATCAGGGAAGTGAAATCTTCCTTGTCCAGTTCGTCCAAGAAGATGGAGGCTCCGCGTTTGGCCTCCTTGATCGAAACCCCTTCCATACTCCCACTCACATCTATTCCAAGGATGACCGAGAGAGGGCTTTGGGCACTGGAATAGGGGGCAAGGGAGAATTCTTTTACCTCCTTGCCCTCCAAGCTCAGGCCGAAATCAGCCTTTGAGAGCCCCTTGACAGGAATCCCATTCTCATCCACCACAGAGATCACCATCTCCACGTTGCCTCCGGGGCTAGAACGCATGTCGAGAATCTTCAAAGAAATGGTCTCTTGTCCTCTTGCCAAACCAGAAAATGTAAGGAGGATAAGGATGGCGTAGATACCAGTAGATTTTGTTCTCATCCAGTCGAACCCCTAAATTCTCCTTGAATTGAGAGTGAGAAAGATGTCCAGATGAATTCTCTAAACCACAGATTCATTTATCTGATGAAATCGTAAAAAGTCTAACCACGCGTCATTGCGAGGAACATAGCGACGAAGCCTTGTCCTGAGCGCAGCGAAGGAACTGACTGCGAAGCTGTCATCCTGAGGGCAACGCCCGAAGGATCTCAACGAGATTCTTCGCTTCGCTCAGAATGACACTTTGTGTCAGATTGCCACGGGCCTCCCCCTCGCAACGATTTCGTCGGATTGTTTCGCTCCGCTCGCAATGACCACTTTGGGTACTTTTTTAGAGACCGTCTTATTTTGGTTTGTGAATATCAAAATTTTGATTTTTTGTCAATGAGTTATAACCTCTTGACCTGCTTTTCATTTCAGAAAAAGATATTGATTTGATTCATGAATTTTAGTAAAGTAGTTCCCCGTAAATTCTCAAATCTCCCCGAAGAGATGTATGGAGCGGAGACCTTTTAATAACAAATGGGAATGACGATTAGATTTGGTATATTTTTCATATGCTTAGCTTTGATACTTCCGTCTCTTTCCCCGGCAGAGGGAGTTAGGGGAAAGGTGACCTCTGTCCAACGGGATGTCATGAAGTTGGATAAAGGAACAGATGATGGGATTCAAGCCGGCGATACAGGAAGGGTGTATTACATCATCAAAGTGGGTGAGCGGGAGAAAGCGATCTATATTGCCAAATTTACCATTACACAGGTGAAAGAAGATCTGGCTACTGCAAAGATCACCGAGAAAACGGGAGAGGTAAAGGTTGGGTTTCTGGTAGAGGTCGATGTAAAGGGAGGGGGGCTTGTCATCCAGACAGAGCCTGTGGGAGCGGCTATTCTTATCAATGGTAAGTCTGTAGGAGTAAGCCCCTATGAGGAGAAGGAAGTCTCCCCCGGATCCTATCAAATCCGGATCGTCAAAGAGGGTTACGAAGCCTGGGACCGAGAGGTTGCCATTAGACTTGGGAAACGGGAGGAGGTCTTTGCGCAGTTGAAAAAGCTTCCAGATGGATCCTCTGCCGTTGTATGGCGGGAGTCTGTCACCGGCATTGAGTTTGTCTGGGTCCATGGAGGCTGTTTTGAAATGGGAACCCCTCCGAGTGAGAAGGGACGTTTTTCAGATGAAGGACCTGTCCATGAGGTCTGTGTCGATGGGTTCTGGACAGGAAAGTATGAAGTGACCAATGGCCAGTACCGGAGGTTCATCGCCCAACATGACAGCACCTCCTACCAGGGTCATTCTTTGAATGGCGACGATCAGCCGGCGGTCAATGTGAGCTGGGAAGAAGCCAAAGCCTTTGCGGATTGGCTGACCAAACAGTATCGAGGCAAGAATATCTTTCGATTGCCCAGGGAGGCCGAATGGGAATTTGCATGCCGGGCAGGAACAAAAACCTCAAGGTACTGGGGAGATGACCCGAATCAGGCTTGCACCTATGAAAACACGGCTGATCAAACAGCCAAACGTCAATGGGCCCACTTTTTTATCCATAACTGCGAAGATGGCTACCTGGTCTCCGCTCCCATCGGCAAGTTTTCCCCAAACCCTTTTGGGTTACATGATATGCTGGGAAATGTTTTAGAGTGGTGTGAAGATGTTTACAGTAAGGATGCCTATCATAAGCATCAACAAAAAAATCCATTCCATTCAGAGGAAGGACCATTCCGGGTGAGCAGGGGCGGGAGCTGGTACTATGAACCCGGTCATGAGCGATGTGCCTACCGCCATTCCGATTTGCGTGCGAACGACCGTGCCATGGATCAAGGGTTTCGCCTTGTGATGCAGCCGTGAAGCCATATCGAATGATTCGAATGATAACGAATTTAACGAATGACACCGAGTTTACTAATCAGTCCATAATTGTATGGACGGTAAAGATTAACAAAAGATATTTCAAATCTTCCCAATAATCCCCTCCCCCTTTGATGGGGGAGGGCGAGGGTGGGGGTGGACAAGATGAAAACCTTTTGGTCCCCCCTCCCCTTCACCCTGTTAGATAAGTTCTTTAACGCGCCGTGCTGTCCAGTAGATGTTCTATCTAACGGGGTGAATCCCCTCCCACCGAGGGGAGAGGAAATCTTTTGGAGTAAAGTGAAAAAAACAGGAAAGGTGATGAAAAAAATACTTATCCTCTTCATCTCGCTGATGGTGGTCTTTTCCTTTACGGCGGCCTTTTCTGAGGAGAGGAAGCCTCTTTCCCTTGAGGAGGTAGAAGAACTGTTGCATAGGAATGTAAGCAAGAAGAAAGTCTTAATGACGATCGAAGAGAAGGGGGTAAATTTTCCAAAGACCAAGGTGTATCTTGAGAAGTTGAAAAAGATGGGGATCGATGAGGCCGTTTTGGCCGCTATCGAAAAAGAGTGGAGTAGAGATGGTCGCGTTCTCATTGTCGAGACCGTCCCGGCAGGAGCCACCATCCATCTCGACGGAGAGGAGATGGGGGAGACCCCATTGGAAGTTGAAGGGCTGAAGGCCAGGAAATACTCCGTCAAGATTGACCTGGAAGGCTATGAACCTGTGGATCATGAGATTTCTTTGACAGAAGGCATCGGCAGGAAACTCACCGTCTCTTTGGTTAAATCGGCCGGCGAGACTTCTTCTCCTCCTCCAGCTCCTGTGACTCCAACCCCATCTCGTCCTTCCCTTGCGCCCACTCCTGCTCCTGAACCATCCGAGGGCCCTCCCCAGATGTGCTCTATTTTTGTGAACACTCAACCAGCCGGTGCCAAGATCTATGTCAATGGAAAACATTACGGAACTTCACCCAAATATATTGAGTTACCTCCTGGAGAGCATTCCATCGTGATCGTAAAAGAATTCTATAAGCTTACAGAAAAGAAGATCATCATTCGGGAAGGGGACACGGTGTTACCACCGATTGACCAGCGTCTGGTTCCGACGAGGTAAGAAACTGAATCTCATAAAAGGAGGGATTTAAAATGCTGACGAAACAGAAATTATTCGTTCCTTTCTTGTTGTTGTTCTTCATCGGCTGTGCAAGTACAGAAGGTTTGGAAACGCAAATCAAAACGCTTAGGACAGAGATGCAAACCCAGATGGAGACCCAAGCCAAAATGCTGAAAAGCGATATGCAGAGCCAGAACCAAGCATTAAGCAGGAAGATTGACGATCTGAAAGCGGTTCATGAAAAAGACACCAAGGAGACACAAACATCCATGATAGACCTTCAGAGGGATTTCCTTGCCAATAAAAGAGTGGTGGAGGATACGGCCAGGAGAACGTATCTTTTGGAGATGCTGATGACTGCCCGAAGGGCTACTCCCTCTGAACAGAGAGAAGGGTATGTCACCTTCGTAAAAGATAAACAGGTTGCCATTTCTCTGGGGAGTGAGGCCGGCGTAAGAACAGGGGAGATATTTGAAGTCTACAAAGGAGGGAGTCTCAAGAACCAGATCGCCTCGGTTAGAATCCTATCGGTTGAAACAGAATCCTCCATTGGGGAGATCCTCCAGCAGAGTGATGATATCTCTATCGGAGATCGGGCCGATAAGAAGAGATAACACAATTGCAGAATGGGAAATGGGGAATAAAAAAATAATTTCTTGCTGCTTCTTGTTAACTCCGCATTCCAAACTCCGAATTCCGAGTTGGGTTAGCTGTGTTTCATCACAATACTGGAGATGATATTGGCCGCCTCGTCGCCCCGGTCAGCGGCATTACTCAGATGTCGATAGATCTCGCGCATCTTGAGCATGTAGACCGTATCCGTCCCTTTGAACAGGTCCGCCAAAGCTAAATGGTAGGCCTTTTCTATCTGATTCTCATAGGCCTTTGCCTTGACGGCATGCTCGGAGGCGATCTTCGGATAGTCCTTTAAGATCTTGACAGCATCGTTCAATTCCCTGGCTGCCTTGCGGAGAATGTTGATCATATCTTTGATGTGTTCGTCCCCCTTGACCTCATAAATTTCCATTTCATCGACCGTTGTATTTGCATAGTCAACAACATCATCGATCGCCCGGGAGAGAGCATAGATGTCTTCCCTATCGAGAGGGGTGATGAACGTGCTATCCAATTCTTCGATCAAGATCCTTCTCAATTCGTCCGCTTCCCGTTCAATGTTTCGCACAAAATTGGCATTGTCTTTCGTCCCGTTCTCGGCAAAATTCGAGAGGGCCTCCAGACCCTCAACAGTCTTTAGAGACTGGCGGGAGAGGATATCGAAAAATCGGCCCTCATTACCCGAAAAAGGTTTTTTTCTTCCGAAGATACCCATTGTCTTTCTCCTCTTTCATCAAAATTTTGGATGAATCATACGAAGCAAAAAGAAACTCATTCCTCCCATCACAGTTGAGGCAGGGATGGTAATAAACCAGGCGACCACGATGATCGCAAAAAATAGGATCCAGTCGATGGGAGGCCTCCTCTCAAGCTTACTACCTGTATAGACAGCTTATAAAGGAAAAAGGGGATGTTGTCAATATAATTCTCAGGTTAGGGCCTCTAGGAGATCACGGGGGTTCTCGACGATGAGATCAGCATCTGCTTTGAGGAGAGAATCTTTCACGGTCTCATTCCTCTTTCCCTCGTGGAGGAAACCGACAGCGAGGATGTTCAGTTTTTTTCTGGCAGCTTTCGCTGCCAGCATGTCATCGACCACATCGCCCACATATCCGCAACGGGGATTGGGAATGCCGATCTCTTGGACGACCCTTAGGAGAGAGTAGGGGTGGGGCTTTAAAAGATTTACCCGTTTCCCTGTGGATTGAAGGATACGGGTTTCTTCTTCAAGACACTCATCAAGAGTGACTACACTATCGAAATAAGGAAGAAACCCAAAACGCTTCAGGGCGAGTTCTGCTTCAAATCTTGGACGCCCGCTGGCAATACCTAAACGGAATCGTTTCCGGAGGGAAGACAGAATGCCTTTTGGTATGATCAGTCTCTCCTGGAGATAGAGGCCTTTTCCCTTATAAAAAAGGCGAGGAAGGTGATAGCAGGAAGTGAATTTCTTTCCGAGGTAACCCTCCTGAAAAACCCGCTTTACCACATTCTCCTGATCCAGATCTCCATCTCCATAAACCCATCCTTCCCATGAACTTTTCAATGCTTTGCGGACTCCCTTTAAACCTCCGCCGGCCAATTTTACCTTTCTGATAAAAGGAGGAAGATTTTTCTTTTCAATCAAGCGAATCATATTGTTTTTAAATGGGGAGGATTGCACCTTGAGATTAGAAACATTCTGACTGATGGAGGAGAATCTTTTTCTTCTAGGCAGGGGCGGAAAGTAAGCTAGGGAGAGGAGATAAAGAAGAAGCCCTGAGGTGAGGTCCCAATCATTATTAAACCCTCCGGCCGATTTGAAAAGAGAAATGTCTTCTTTTGTAATTACTACTTTCTTTCCTGTTTCAAATCCAAGACAGGTTTCGAGGTAAATCTGAACGGTTCGTTGAATGGTCTCCCGATAAGACCGTGAGACATCGATCAGGACTCCGTCCATGTCAAAAATAAGGATATCCATAAAAAATCCAGAAACACAGGTTAAGGTTTAGGTTGAGGTTAAGAATTTCCCTGCATTAATCTCAACCTTAGCCTTAACCTCAGCCTGAACCTGAACCTTAACCTATTTCTTTTTAATCTCTTCCATCACTGTCTTTACCAGACTATCCACATCCAGCCCTTGCATCTTATAGAGATCGTCCGGCTTTCCGGAGCTTCCGTATCGACTGATTCCCATCTTTCGAAAACGGATGCCTAAACCCTTTTCGGTTAACACATTGGCGATGAGGCTTCCCAGTCCCGTTTGGATATGGTGATCCTCATAGGTAACGATCATTCCAGTCCTGGCCGCTGCTTGGATCGCTTCCGCATCCAGATCACTTAAGCAGGAGATATTGAGAACCTGAACCTCTATCCCTTTTTCCTTCAGTTTCTGCCAGGCCTGGACAGCTCGATAAACCATATTGCCTGTCGAAATAATGGCGCCGTCCTTACCGTTTCGAATCAGGTCAGCCTGACCGTATCTAAACTCGTAGGCCCCGCCAAAGAGAGGGGTTCCCCCTTCTGAAAGAATAATAGGAACAGGAGAACGGCCCATGGCAACCAGGAAGTTTCCCGGAGTTTTCCCCACATATCGAATCACACGGTCGGTCTGATTGGGGTCGGCCGGTGCGATGATTTTGTAGCCGAAGAGGTTTCTCATAACCCCGATGTAGTCAATGCACTGGTGTGTATTTCCGTCTTCACCCACATCGAAGCCATTATGGGTGCAGATGAGCTTGAGATTTGTCCTGTTGATATCATTGAGTCGGTGCTGGTTGTAGGTTTCGTCGACCCCGAAGACTCCAAAATCAGCAAAGAAAGGGAGCAGTCCGAGCGTTGAGATGGCTCCTGCAATGGTGGCGGTGTTGTGTTCCTGAATTCCTCCCTGGAAAAAGTAGTTTGGAAACTGCTTGGCAAAAGCTGTGGTTTTGGTGGAGGGGGCGAGATCGCAATCGAAGACCACGATGGGAAGAGAACCATCCCCTTGGAGATTGGCCTTCGCCAGATCGACTAAGGCATTTCCAAAGGCTGAACGGTTATCGAGCTTCTGATCCTTCTCATAATTTTTTGGGATTCCAATTTTAATCGAAGGTGCTTCCATTGGATACTCCCTCCCTGAGTAGGGAAGGGTGCCTGATTCTCGGATTTGGCGATAACGATCCAGATCATCTTCAACTCCTAATTCTTGGACGGCCTTTTTGTACTCTTCGAGATTCAGGGCTCTTCCATGGTACTCTTCCTTTCCTTCCATGAAGGAAACACCTTTCCCCATGACCGTATGGGCTAAGATCATGGTGGGATGCTGGAAGAGGGTAGCCTCACGCAATCCTCGATAGATTTCTTGAAAATCATGGCCATTGACTTCGATGACCCGCCAGCCATCCGATTTGTAATTTTCCACAATGTTTTGAGGCATGATCTCCTGGGTGACGCCACTGATCTGTCGGCAGTTGAAGTCGATGATAGCGGTGAGATTATGAAGCCCATATTTCATGGCAAATCGCCGGGCCTCTGTGATCTGTCCTTTTTGTTGTTCCCCACAACCCATGGCGACAAAGACATGAAATCCTCTCTTCAGTACCTTCGATCCCAGGGCCAATCCACATCCAGCCGAAAGTCCCTGTCCCAGATTCCCGGTATTCCATTCTACACCCGGAATTCCTCTCTCAACGTGGCCTTCAAAGGCTGATCCTGCCTTCCTGAAGTTGACGATGGGTGCTTCAAAGGGGAAGAAACCAGTTCTTCCAAGAGCGGCATAGACCCCTGGGGAGGTATGGCCGTGACTGATGACGATCCGATCCCTGTTTGGATCAGAAGAAGACTGGGGATGGGTGTTGGCGTAGGCGTAGAGAACCAGGTAAAAATCGATCGATGACATGGAACCACCCGGATGTCCTGACCCAGCTAAGGTCGTCATCTTTAATATGTCGCCCCTGGCCAATCTCGATAACTCAGTCAATTTTTTGAGAGACGTCTCATCCAGTCTTTCAGCCTGAAATCGTTTTCCGTTCATCGTCTACCTCCAGTGAAGCGTGTGTATTAATCCCTCCCCGCCTCCCTTTAGAAAAGGGAGAAGAAAGAGAATCCCCCCTTGCATAAAGGGGGATTACTTGGTTGCATTAATCGATATATCACGACCCATTACTTTATAATATGGATTGAATTCTTTGCAAGCCTCTTTTATGATATGCTCCGTTAGGGAGGTCGTTCAGATTTGCGAGGGATTGAATATCAAGGCCATCGTATTCCCTGCCGTCTCATCATATTCGACAAAGATGGAACGCTGATCGATTTTACAGCCACTTGGGTTCCCCTGATTCGAAAAAGGGTTTCTTTTCTTTTGAAGGCGTTGGGAAGGAATGATCAGGAATTGGGAGCCTTCCTTCTGAAATCTTGGGGGATTGATCCCACCAGCGGAAAGATTGATCCAAGAGGGCGGGGGTTGCCCTAACCGCTGGGATTCTCGAAGGCGGGGTGACGCCGAGAGAAGAACTAGAGAAGGTAGCAGATATCGTTGTTGATTCGATCAGGGACCTGAAATTCTTCTGATCGAAAATTTAGTTCGGAGTTCATCCGTCCTTTGCAGTAACTCTGCTACGGAGGACGGAGAGTTTTAAGTCCGTGACTCCTTATTTGTGAAAGCTAAGGTTTGAGTATTCAGACATTATCGGCTCCAGTGATAACTCAGCATAACATGATTTTGCATTTTCGTTCTCCAATGCAACATTTCAAACAGAAATCAATGGGATAATTCATAGAAGATAAGCTTTTTAGGGTAGAAAAAATTTATATGATTTTACAACCTTTTCCACCATTAACACTTCTCTGAAAAGAGCACCTTCCCTCGATGAAACTTCTTGACAAAATACTAGATCGCTGTATCATAATTTCCTGATATTCTTTCCAGCTATAAGAACACATGGAAAAGCCCTTTGGGTATTTCCATTGGTGGCTTAAGATATAGTCATCTCCTTGTGGGGATAAGAGATGCAAAAGGTGAAGAGACCTGGCGATCGGAATGACGAAGCCAGGCTTTTTATTTAGAAGAGAAGAAGGAGAGATTTTAACGAAGGGATTGAATAATCTTCATATCAAACGAGGGACGAAAATGGAAAAGTTGCAAGGTATATATGTGGTCATGGTAACCCCTTTCAAAGCAAACGGGGAGGTTGATTA
>Ga0315282_10007770_pt1 | contig 17522 bp, 15 predicted proteins | sample YL17G07_20_MG_FD_203693 | JGI IMG/M metagenome (GOLD analysis project Ga0315282, IMG submission 203693) | Sediment microbial communities from Yellowstone Lake, YNP, Wyoming, USA - YL17G07_20 | ecosystem: Environmental > Aquatic > Freshwater > Lake > Sediment | place: USA: Wyoming | collected... | reverse complement strand
GGCCAGCCAGGGAATGGTTGGGGTCGGGTCTAAACTTTAAACTTGACGGGACGAGGGAAGGGAGCAGAAATCAAGCGCGGGTATGGCCGATGCACTGCATCTCCGGACTTGACACAAAGACACCAAGAAAATTCCTGACCTTCTGTTGCAGGCCCCCGGCCCGCACCACAAAAATCTGCAAAAAGCAAGAGGCTTTGCTGCATCCCCCCCTGCAATTTAATTGCGGTGGCCGGTGAACGGTGCACGGTACGCGGTTCACAACCATCTTGACATGATTGAGGGCTTGGGGGAAGATTATTCTCATCAGGCGAATCCATTTGCCGAGGAGCCGAAAAATGGGGCGGAGAAAATTTATTCTGATTCTGTCATCTATTTTTTTAATCGCTGGCATATACGCGCTTTGGCGTCCAGTTATAGTGCATGCGCAGGCTTCAGCCGAGCCGGTGGTTCTGGGCGTTCTATTTGACTTTTTGCGCGAGCGCTGGCCGCGGGACAGGGACGCGCTCGTGCAGGAGGCTGACCGGCAATCGGCCAAGCTTTTGGTCAAGAGCTCGGAGAGCAATGACGAGTTGCAAATAGCCCAGGCCAAAGAGTTGATCAGCCAGGGCGTCAAGGTTCTTCTGGTGGTTCCTCACAACCTGAAAAAAGCGGGCGAGATCGTCAAGCTCGCTCATGACAAGGGCGTGAAGGTGATTGCCTATGACCGTCTCATCCGGGATTGCGACCTGGATTTTTATGTCTCATTTGACAACCAGAAGGTGGGCGAGCTGGAGGCGGAATACGGCTTGGCCAAGGCCGGGTCCGGGAATTATGTTCTGCTCGGAGGCTCTCCCAGCGACAACAACGCCATTATGATTCATGCCGGGTGGATGAAGGTTCTGGAGCCGGCGGTGAAGGAAGGCAAAATAAAGATAGCGGTTGACCAATACACCGCGGAATGGAGGCCGGTCATTGCCGGTTTGAACATGGCCAATGCGGTCAAGCGTCTGAACGGGAACATCAGCGTGGTGCTGGCCGGAAACGACAACCTCGCGGGCGCGGCCATCATGGTGCTGGAGGGCAAGGGCCTTTCCGGCAAGGTGGCGGTGATTGGGCAGGACGCGGAGTTGAGCGCCTTGCGCCGGATTGTCGCGGGCCAGCAGGCCATGACCATTTACAAGCCTATTCCCAAGCTGGCGCAGGCCGCGATGGAGCTGGCGGTGAAAATCACGCGCGGGGAAAAGGTGAATCAGCTCTTCACCCGCACCATCAACAACGGGTTCAAGGATGTTCCGGCCCTCCTTTTGCCGCCTGTGGTGGTTGACAAGGACAACTTGGACAAGACCGTTCTCCAGGACGGATTCTACACCAAGGCGCAGGTTTACGGCCAAAAATGAATCCTGGCGCTGGAATTCTTTATGTGGTGGCCACGCCCATCGGCAACCTGGAAGACTTGAGCAGCCGTGCGGAAAAAATTCTGGCCGGCGTTGACCTGGTTCTTTGCGAGGACACGCGCCGGAGCTTGAAGCTGCTCAATCACCTCGGCCTGCGGAAGCGGCTGGAAAGTTTTAACGAGCACAACCAGGCTGCAAAAATTCCCCGGGTGATGGCGCGGCTTGCATCCGGGCAAAAGATTGCCCTGGCAACCGACGCCGGCACCCCTGCCCTTTCCGACCCCGGGGCCAGCCTGGTCAGGGCCTGCCACCAGGCCTTAGTGAAGGTCATCCCCATTCCCGGCCCGAGCGCGCTCACCGCGGCGTTGAGCGCTTCCGGAATGAAGGCCGACCGATTCCTGTTCCTCGGGTTCCTGCCCTCCAAAAGCTCGGAGCGGAAAAAAATTTTGCAGGCCGGCAAGAGTTTCCCGGAAACCCTGGTGGTTTTTGAAGCTCCGCACCGGCTCGCGCAGACGGCGCAGGATTTGCGGGAAATTCTCGGAGACCGCCAGCTCTGCTTCTGCCGGGAGCTGACCAAGGTTTTTGAGCAGGTCAATTTGACCTCATTGAGCAAATTGTCTGAACAGATGAAGGGTTCAACAGCCAAAGGCGAGATAACCCTGGTGATTGCCGGCGCGGAAATCGCCGACAAGTCCAGGCCGGCGGATTCGGAACTTGAAGAATTGCTCCGCGCCATGCTCAAGCGCGGGATGACTTTGAAGGAAATTGCCCGGGGGTTGTCGCGGGAACCCGGCTTATCCAAAAACCTGGTTTACCAAAAAGCCCTGGCGCTTAAAAATCGCTGCGGGAATTCTTGAGCAGCATCTGGTAGAGAATAATCAGCTCTCTGCAATTATCCTCAATAGTTTTAATTGGGGGGATGGTTTTGCGCAATTCTTCAATCCGGGCGGGGTTGCTGATCAGTTCCTTCATCCTTGCCGCCAGCTCGGTGGAGCTGCCGGGCGCAAAAAGCCGGCCGCCTCCTTCCTGGACCAGCTCCTTCATTCCGCCGAGCTCGGAGGCAAGCACCGGGATGCCGGAGAGGAAAGCCTCGTGAATGGTTAGCGGTGAATTTTCATACCAGAGGCTGGGCACGACCAGGACATCGATTTGCGCGTGCGCCTGCGCGACCCGGTCGTGGTCAATTCTTCCGCGCCATTGAATGCGCGGGTCTCGGCCGGCGAGTTTTTTCAGCTCGCGGACATAGCCGGGAAATTCTCTGGTCTCGCCGAAAATTTTGAGCGAAAAATTTTCCGCCGGCATTGAGCGCACGGCCTGAAGCAGGACCTTCAGCCCTTTGTGCCTGACCAGGGTGCCGATGAATCCAAAGGTCAAAGGTTGCTTCTTGCCAGCTGCGGCCTGGGTTCTGCGGGAAAATCCCCCGTCCTCGAAGCCGTAATCTGAAAAAATTATTTTTTCCCGGGGCGCCACCCGGTTCCTGACCATCATTTCCAGAAGGAAGCGGCTGGGGGAAATGAGGAGGGAAAGCTCGTCAACCATTTTTTTCATTTGCAGCTGGCGCTGATTGATGAGCTCCCGTTTTTGGGCGAAATCATTTTTTCTGCCGAGCACGGCTCGGAGGGAATCAACGAGTGAGGGCGGGAGCTGGCGCTTGAGCTGGTGGCCGTATCCGAGGCCGATTTCCAGGGAGCGCCAGAGGAATGAGCCTGCCTGGTCGCGTCCGAACACGCTGAAGGCATGAGGACAATTGGCGCAGGCGTGTCCCTCGTCGGGGCCAGGGCAAAGGGCGTCCTCCGGCTTGAGCATGATGATAGCCGGGCAGAGCAGCCAGTAATCCGCGAGGGTGAGCAGGGCCGGGATATTCCTTTTTTTAGCCTCGCTGACCAATCCGGTGGAGAGCCGGAAGAGATGCTGGAAATGAACAATCTCCGGCTTGGTTTCATCCAGGAGCTGGCCGAAGAGCCGGTCAAACTCGGGCCGCTGGTAGCTGGCCTTGAAATCCGGAACCCGGGAATAACAGATGCGAAAAACCGGGATGCCTTCGTGGGCGTCCCGGAGTATTTTAAAGTCTGGCCCAGCCTGGTCCTCGCTCGTGAAAATCCAGACGCTGTGTCCCTGTTCTTTGAATTGCCGGGCAAGCGCCCGGGTGTAGAGTTCAGTTCCGGCTTGGTGCCGGGGAAGATAGTAATGGACTCCCAGCAGAATTTTCATCGCTTGCCTTTGAACAGCGCCCGGTAAATTTGGTAAGGAATGGTTGCCTTGACCTTGTTATGAAAGTCTTCGAGCTCCGCGATATATTTTTGCTGGTGGCTGATTTCAAGCTCTTTTTCGGAAAGCTGGAAATTCAGGTCATCGATTTTTTCCAGCAAACGCCTGGTCTCTCCCTGCATGAAAAGCTGGAGCCAGAGACTGAACCGCTCATAGTCCGGTTCCGGGTGTTGCTGCTTTTTGGCCAGGATGTCATCAAGCGCGCCGGGCTTTTCCCGCAGCTTATGCCGGGAGCCGGCAATCAAATGGCGATAGGCCGGCTCGGCAACATCGCTCCAGAAAAAATTCCGGTTGTAAAAGGTTGTAAGCTCTCGCCTCAATTCAGTGGCGCTGGGGATGCCGTCAAAATAATAATAGCCGAGCATCATCAAAAGCCACCGCTCGATTTGCCCGTTGGGAACAATCACGGTGTCAAAGCCCAGGCTGACCAGCTCGGATTCGGTTTCCACCAAATCAGGCGCCGGGTGCGTGAGGTGCTCTTTCAGATAGTTGTGCTCGTAGCCGAGCCACTCCTTGATGAAGTCAAAAACCATCTTCTCGGCCGAGCGGGCCAGGGCGTATGCAAAGGGCGCGGCCACAATCAGCAGCTCCTGGCTCACTCGGGCCATTTCCTGCAGAGCCTGCTTTCTTTCTTCAGGAAGGATGTGCTCCAGGACATCCACGGCCAGGACCGCGTCAAAGGAATGGTCCGGGAAAGGCAGGGCTTCGGCGCTGGCAATCATATCCAGGCTGTGGCCGGCTGACAACATATCCGCGATAATGACCTGGTCTGCTTCCAGGAATTTTCTGCTCAATCCGGGATGGCCGCCGACTTCCAGGACCAGAAATTTCTCTCCGGGCGCGCGCAGCCGGGCCAGGACTTCAGCCACCAGCCGGCAGCGCTGGTACTGGTCAAAGGCAACGGCGAGAAGCTCCGGGCGAAGATAGTCGGTCATCTCGGCCTCAAGACCCGGGCCGGAATGCCCCCGGCAACCACTTTTTCCGGGAGGTCCTCAAGAACCACGCTGCCCGCAGCCAGCACCGAGCCGGAGCCTATCTTCACTCCCGGCAGAACAAGGCAGTGAGCCCCGAGCCAGACATCGTCGCCGATGATTATGCTCCCGCTTCTTTGCGGCTGGTCCTGATGAGGGATGCCCGGCTCAATTCCGTGATTGGCGCCGAGCAGAGCCGCGCCCGGGCCCAGGCTGACCTTGTTCCCGATTTTTATCGGAGCGTCCACCGCGCGCATAGTGCTGAAGCTGCTGGCCACGAAATCATCGCCAATTTCGATGAATTCAAAACCGGTGAAAACCACCAGCGGCTCCACCCGCGGATTTTTGCCCACTTTCATGCCGTGCTTGACGCCGTATTCCAGGGAGTGGTGATGGAGGAACCCGGCCCAGCGGACCAGGGCGTCCTCCAGCTCAACCAGCTCTGGGGCAAGCCTGCGCTCCTTCAGCTGCTTGTAAAGCCGGTCCAGTTCCGGGTCGGCCATCAGCCGCTGGAAGAATTTTATCTTATCGAGCAGCCCCATGCTCTCCTCCTTTGGACACCAGATGCGGCCTGGACCAGAAGGCCACGCAATAATCGTTGGGGCCGTCGGTCCTGGTCTCGAGCGTCAGCTCGATTTTTTTGCCGCCGAATCTTGAGAGCTCAAGCTCAAAGTCCGTCCACTTGCGCTGTTCGGGCTTGCGCCTGGGGTCAATATATTCCGCGAAAACCGTTTCCGCCTTCCCGAACCTGGTCGCCACCTTGACCAGGTACCAGGCGCCTTCTCCGGGCTTGTCCCACACATCCGGTGAAAAGGACACGCCGAAGCGCAGCCTGGAATCCGGCTTGAGCCTGACTTTCCAGCTTACCCGGCTGGGCGGATGAATCAAGAGCGCGATCCGGTCCTGGCCGAGAATCCTTACCAGCCAGAGCTTGACAAACTTTTCTCCGCCCATCTCCACCCGGGCATGGTCAAACTCCGCGGAGAGGTCAAAATATCCCTGCTGGCCTTTCTTGGCTTCCCAGAGCCAGCCCCTGGCCAGGAACTCGTCATAGATTTCCCGCAGCCGCTCGCGGGAGATGCCGGGAAGATTCAGCCGTGGCTGATTATCGAGCACCGCGGTGGCCTCGCCTTCGGGCATCAGCCCCTCCTGGAGGCATCGCTGGTAAAGCGGCGTGCCCGGGAAGGGCTGGAAGATGGCAAGCTGGAGATGGCCGGGGAAAATTTTCTTATTCAGCTCTATGGTTCGCTTGATGGACTCTTCGGTGTCCCCGGGCACCCCGATCATATTCAGGCTCCAGGTGGTTATGCCCAGCTCATCCGCCCAGCGGAAAACCTCCAGGATTTTTTCATTGCTCATGCGCCGGTTGAGCACCTCCCGGCGGATGCGGTCGTCTCCTGATTCCACGCCGACCAGGACCGAGTAGAGCCCGCTCTCTTTCATCAGCTTCATGGTCTCGTAATCAACCGTGCCCACGCGCAGGTAAATCTGATAAGGGATGTTGAGCTTGCGCTTCATATATTCCTCGCAAAAGGACCTGACCCATTTTTTGTCCGCAGTGAACACCTCGTCAAAGAAGATCAGGCTTTTGAGCTCCGGCCGGCGGATTTTGGCGGCCTCAATCTCCTTGAGCACATTTTCAACCGAGCGGTACCTGTGCCATTTCTTCACCCCTCCGGCCAGCTCGCTCAAAACCGTGTTGCAGCAGTGGGTGCAGGCGAAGAGGCAGCCGCGGCTGGCCATGAGGATGAATTGCCCGTCGTTTTCGAAAAAGATGCGGTTCTCGTCAAACAGCTCGCGGTCCGGCGGAGGGATTTCGTCAAGATTGATTGGCTCTCGCACCGGGTTGAGCGTTATCTGCCCGCCGCGTTTGAAGCCCAGGTTTTTTAGGGACCGCCAGTCCCGGTCGTTTTCCAGGGCATCCGCAAGCTCCAGCAAGGGGAACTCGCCTTCGCCCCTGACCAGGAAATCAAAAAGGCCTTCCTCCAGAACGCTCTCCGGGGAGATGGTGGCGTGGATGCCGCCGAGAACCAGGGGAACCTTGAGCCTGTCCTTGATGGCCCGGGCATAGCGGCGCGTGAACTGGTACTGGAGGGTGATGGACGATATGCCCACCAGGTCCGGCGCAAAACTTTTGACCTGGCCAGCCACATCCTCTTCCGGCAGCTCCTTGTTGATATAAAGCAAGTCCACCTGGTGCCCGGCCTGCTTGAGCACCGCGCTGATCCAGGCCAGGCCGTGCTGGAAATGGTAGAACTGGATGGTTTGAATGTCAGGATAGAGCAGAAGAATGCGCATCACGGCCTCCTCATATAAAGCCCGATGCAGTCCGCGCAGGCCTCGGCACAGCCTTTTTGCGTCATCTCTTCCCGGAAGGAAACCGCGGCCCGGCTTTCCCAGATTTGCTCCAGGCCCTGCTCCTTGATGTCGCCCAGGACCAGCATGTTGGCCGGACGCAATTCTTTTTTCCGGTTGAGCAGCAGGACCGGATAGCCCAAGGTGCAGCAGGGGCTGACCTTGCCGCTGGCTTTGATGAAAAGATGTCCCAGGGGAAAACCTCCGCACCCGGCCTGGCGCTCGGAAAAAATCCGCTCCGGGCCGATGGTCTGAACATAGTTCAGTTCCTCCTTCAGCTCCTTGATGCCGCGCCAAAACTGTTCCTCATCAAAGGCTGCGCCGTAATACCCGGCATAGGTGATTTCCTCCAGGTCCGCGCGGCTGAAGACCCCGGTCATCTGCTGGAGAATGATGCCGTTGAGCAAAAGCTGGGTCATCTTGTCGCCGAATTTGTAAAGGTCCAAGAGCCGGCTTTTTTTCAGGAGGAAGCTGGCGTAGATTCGGGGAATGCCGCGTCCGCGCACCTTTTTCTTGAGGGCCAGCTCCGAGATGGCGTTCTCCAGCTTGTCCCAGTGCCTGCCGCGCGCCTCGCGGTAACTCTCGCGGTCCGAGGCGTCGACTGAAAAGCAGACATTGTCCGCCTCGGCGTCCAGGATGTTGTTCACGATTTCCTCGTTCATCAGGAGGCCGTTGGTGGTGAAGCTTAAAGCGCCCGGGAAATTCCTGCGGATGTCCTTCAGAATCCTCCCGAATTCCGGATGGAGCAGAGGCTCGCCCCAGCCGGTGAGGTCAATGCTGTGCAGGCGCTTAAGCTCGGGCATGATGTTGTTGAGAATCTCGATGTCCATCAGCTCGTCCTTGCCCGCGGCGATATAGGTCTTGCGGAAGCAGTGCCGGCAGTTGAGGTTGCATCTGCTGGAAATTTCCAGGTTGATGCCGGTGAGCTTGATTGGCCCCTGGCCGATGCCGTCTCCGAGCAGTTCCTTCATCAAAATCCTCCGGCCAGGAACTCGCGCATTGAGAGCGAATCGCCCAGCGAGCATCCAAGCAGGCAGCCCGGGCAGAGCTGCGCCTCGGCCTTGCGCCGGAGCGCTTGGGCCTGGCCGCTTTTCCAGAACAGCTCCGGGTCGGTTTTCAGGAAATCCACGCGCTCCCATTCGGAGCAAAGCGGACAGGGAATCCAGGTCCCATCCGAATTAACGATAAAGGTTGAATAAAGGCTCAAGCATCTCCGGTCGCGCTTCTTGCCCTTGAGAACCGAGATGAAACTTTGATATTGCTGTCTGAACGCAGGGCCGGATTCAGCCTTCAGTTTTTCTAAAAACTTTATCGCTTCCTGCCTCAAGCCGCTGCTGAAAGCGAGTTCCGCGGCCTTGTGATGCGTGTAATAAATCTGGTCGGTGATGGCGACAATATTGAAAGTAATGCCGGCGTGGTGCTCTGCGGCAAAAGTCTTGATGGCCTCGAGCTGGAGGACATTTTCCGGCTGGACCACGCAATTGAATCCGCAATCGACCTTGAGTCCGGGATGCCTGGCTCTAAATTGCTTTACCCCTTCCACGGTCGCCTCCAGGTTTGAGAACGCGCCCGGGCCGCGAATCCGGTCGTGAACCTCGGCCACGCCATCGATTGAAAACTGGAGGAAAATCGCCTGGCGGGAGGCGTCAAGTTCCGCCCCGATTTCTTCCAGCCGGGACAAGACTCTTTCCGTGGCAAAGCCGTTGGTGGCGATTCCGAGAACGGTCATGGCCGGAAGCCGGCTGCGAAGGACCCGGGCGAGGGACGCGAGGTCTTTGCGCAGCGTAGGCTCTCCGCCGGTTATCCATGCGGTTTCCACTTGCGAGAAGAATTTCCGGTCCAGGATTCTGTCCAGCTCGTCAGCCGCCAGCTCGCGTTTTTTCTTGTTCTCCCAGATGCCGCAGTGCCGGCAGCTCAAGTCGCAGCGGAGCGTGGCGTTATAGATAAGGTATCTGGGCCGGGGGATGAAAATTCTCCCGGCGCCGTAATAAAAGAGCAATCGCTCGAGGTTATTCATTTCTTCGCCCGCCGGTGAAATTCCTGGTTTTCATACAGGTATCCGCATTCCAGGCAGTCGCATAACTCGGGCGGCCCCAGCTCGGCTATTTTGAACATGCGCTCGCGTATCTCCTGCGCGCGCTTTGAGGTCCAAATCTGGTAGAAGGACTGCTCGGCCAGGCTGCCCAGGACCGTCTCGCAATTGCAGCAAGGCCGGACCGAGCCGTCCGGCCAGACCATGACAAAAGTGTACCCGGAATAGCACGGAACGCTTTGATAAAGATTGCCGGCGCGCAGCTTGCCCTGGTCGCCCGGCTTGCCGGTGAATCCCAGGAATATCTTCGCGCCCTCCGCGCGCGGCTTCAGCCTTTCCAGCTCCCGGACGAATTCGTCGAACTCCGCTTCGCTCAAGGCAAATTCGCGCGCCGCTTCGCCCGGGAAAGGGAAATCCATGAGCGCGAGATAGGTGACGGCATCCGCTCCGGAGTCGATTCCGAACTGGAGCATCTTTTCCGCCTCACGGCAATTCTCCCGGTTGAGGACCGCGGTGAGTGAGAGGTATGGAAGCGGCGATGAAACTTTTCCGCGCATCTTGCGCAGGAGCTTGAGGCCTTCGCGGATTTTTTCAAAATTTTCAGCCTTGACCCCGGCCTGACGGGCAAAGCTTTGCGGGTCCCCGGCATTGACGCTGACCGATACCCGGTTGATTTGCGCCCTGACCAGGCTTTCTGCGGCCTTGCCGAGCAGGATGCCGTTGGTCACCAGTGAAATTTCCACTCCCGGGAAATTCCGGCGCAGGATGAAAAGCGCGGCAAGCATTTTGTTGTGAAGCAGCGGCTCGCCTCCGGTGATGTGCACGCGGCGGAGACCTCCGAGCCGGTAGAGGTCGTCAAACAGCCGGTCCATCATTCCGATGTTGAGGTCAGTGTCCGGCATAAGCCAGCGAGGGGCATGAGCTGCTTTGGCCTGCTCGCTGACTGCGTGGCTTGGACAGAACACGCAGCGGGCATTGCAGCGGGTGGTGGGAAGAATCTGGAGGTCAACCGGTCCTCGCGAGACCCTGCCCTGCTCCACGGCCTGCTTAAGATAATTTATGGTGTCCTGGCTGAACAACTTTTGCCTCCAGCCATATTTTTATGATTATCTATCCCGGGATTTTTAGCAACGATTATTGGATTGGTGAAGCCCGCGGTGTTGAACTGGTTATGCGCCGGGTCCCCGGCCTCGGTGCCCAACTCCAGGGTCATCCTTCCGGGCGAAAATTTAGCAAGCTCAATCTCAAAATCGAAAAAGCCGCAGTCTTCTTTCCGCGCCTTGGCGTCCAGCTGATGCGCAAAAATTTGCTCCAGGCTGCCCGCGGACTTCCCGGCGCGCACGAAAAATTTCACACCGCCTTTTTCGCCCCGGTCGTAGATTCCCGGATGCATCATGATTCCGAAAGAAAAGACCGCAGCCATCGGAAGCTCAAGCTCGTATCTTATCCGGCAGGGCGGGTGCATAATCAATGCCCGGCGCGATTCCTCGTAAATGATTATAAGCTCCTCGCCGTAATAGTCCGGCACCGGCGCAGAAACCTCGGCGCGACAAAGCTCGTCCGCGAGGTTGCACAACACGGTCTTTCCCGAAAGCCTGCGCTTGAGCACCTTGCCGTTTCTGCAGACCAGGCTCAACCTCATCAGCCGCTGGTGCCAGTTGTGGATTTCGGCCGGGTTGAGGGACCGAAAATTCAGCACGCTTTGCGGGACAAAATATCCGTCAGTCAGTTCTCCCCGAATATAGTTTTGCTTTTGGCAAAGCTCAAACAGTCTGGTGCTCGGATAAGGATTGAACACGCTCACCTGCATGTGGTCCGGGAAAAGCCTGCGGTTCAGATTATAGGTTGCGAGCGCGTCTTCCGCGGTTTCGCCCGGGAGGCCGACCATGTTGAACGACCAGGTTTTGATTCCTGCCTGCTCGGCCCATTGGAAGGATTTTTCAATCTCCTCTTCCTTGATTCTGCGGCTCAGGATCTGCCGGCGCACGCGCTCCGAGCCGCTCTCCACGCCGATGCGCACCATCTCCGCGCCGATGGAAGCGAGCTTCTGGAAAATTGCCGGGTCAACGGTCCCGGCATGGACATTGATGCGGAAGGGCCAGGAAAACTTCTGGGGATATTTGGCGCAAAACTCTTCCATCCAGGGGCGATTGAGGGTGAAGATGTCGTCATTGAAGTCCAGGCTCCGGATTTTATATTTCTCCGCGCAAAGCGCTATCTCCGCGAGCAGGTTGTCAACCGAGCGCAGCCGCACATATTTGCCAATGCCCTGGTAAAGCTGGCGCTTGGCCTGGTTCGCGCAATAAGAGCAGTCGTAGGGGCATCCCCGGCCTACGAGCAGGCTCAACCTCTGGTCGTCCTGGTCCAGGACGGCCTGGTGGTCGAAAAGCTCGCGGTCCGGGAAGGGGAGCGAGTCCAAATCTTCGACCAGCGGCCTTAGCGGATTCCGGACCAACTCCCCTTTCCATTTCACCCACAAATTTTTTATCGCATGATATTCCCGGCCCCGGTCCAGGGCATCGGCCAGCTCAACCAGCGCGTCCTCGCCCTCGCCCCGGCAGACCATATCTATTCCCGGATGCGAAATCACTTCCTCGCTCGCAAGCATGGCGTGCACGCCTCCGCAAATCACCGGGATGCGTGGCAGGCTCGATTTCAGCCATCCGGCAATCTGCGCGAGATACCGATACTGGTGGGTGGTCCCGCTCAAGCAGACCAGGCCGGGAGCAAACCTCCTGGTTTCCTCCACCAGCTTCTCGGACGGCCACAGCTCGGAAAGATAAAGCAGCCGGGTGGAATGTCCGGCTTTTTTCAGGGCTGCGGACAGGAATCCGATTCCGTGCTGGAAATGCCGCGGGAGGAAGCTGCCCAGGTCAGGATATATGAAAAAAACGCGCATCCCTGTGAAAACCGCCTTTTAAAAGTGGTGGTTCATAAAACAGGCGAGGGACCGGTCATAAGTCGCCTCGCCCTGCTTGTTGAAAAAGCAGGCCGGCAGTTCCTTCATCCGGAGGTGGTATCTCAAGCAGTCGCAGCAAACTCCTTTGCGCTCGCACGGCTCGTAGGTGCAGGGACATGCTTTCAGATTTTTTTCCTTGTTCTTGCATTCAGCCATCCTCAACCTCCAGCCGCCATTTTAATCGTGCCTGAAATTTCCGGAGACTGCGGCCTGGGCAAGCGCGGCCAGCCGTGTCTTCAGGCCGGTCCTCGGTTTCCAATTTTTATAAACTATTCTCGGCTCTGCCCATGCCGCCCAGCCGTGTTTCATATCCGAGGAATCTGTCAGCAGGCTTAACTTGATTCGGGCGCCTCGCCATTGGTTCAGCTCAATGCTGAAATCCTTCCATCCCTTCAGGCTGGCGGAACTGATTTCAATGCTCTGCTTGAAAACTTCCGCGTCATTGATTGCCACGCTGAATTCAATGGGAGCGGTTCGGAACTTGAACGCTTCCGGCTTGATGCCGATGCCGAACCTGAACTCCGTGTCTTCGGCCGCATCGATTTGGAAATCAATCACCGCGGGAGGATTGGCGAGAAGAGCCTTGCGCCATTGGTCGCCGATGGTGAACGCGGTCTTTGCCACCCGCTCGCTCGCGTTCCTGGGATGGATGCCCTGCGGGTCAAGTCTGCTCATAAGCTCCAGGCTCGCTTCATTAACCGCAGGTGCCTGGGCGAGGAAGCGGCCGGCAATTTCCGCTCCGACCCAGGCCGGGGTTCGCAGGCCGGAGGAAATTTTGGCCAGCCGGGAAGCGTTGGCGTCCATGATTTCCGCAATCTCATTCCGGGTGCCGAGGAAAAATCCTCGGGCCGCGTTTTGGAAATCCGGGTAATAGACCAGGCCGAAATTTTCCGCCGCGGCTTTCTGGTCAATCCAACCGCGGCGGAAAAGGTATCCGGCGCTCAAGCGGTGGGAATGGACCACCCTGGACTCGGGCGCGAAGGCAATCTTGTATCCGGCATTGAGGCAGGCTTTGGCCCAGACCAGGTCCTCGGCCCAGTCGCAGTCGGGAATCGGGATTTGCTCAAGCACGGCCCGCTTCCTCACCGAGCTGACATCGTCAAAATCGCAGATGAAAATTCGAGCCATAGGCTCCAAGAGCCAGTAGTCCTCGCTCCGGGCCAGCTCCGAGAGCCGCGGCTCGCTCTTGCTCACCGGCCGCCGCGAAAGCCGGAGCTTTTCCATCACCGAGGCTCCAGGCCGGGAAACCTGCCGGCTGTATGCCCCGGCAATGGCTTCATCCGCCTGCGCGGCTGCAATCAATTTTGAGAGCCACTGATTATTCGCCGGCTCCGCGTCCGCGACCAGGTAAACCAGGTAATCGCCCTGGGCCTGTTCTGATGCAAACTGCCGGGTGCGTCCGTGGCTGAATTCCGCGGGCGTGACTTCCAGGATTCGCAGCGGATGGTTCTTGGCGAATGCCCTGGCAATATCTTTGGTCATATCCCGGGACCCGGAGTCAACCACCAGAACCTCGAACGCCAAATCGGTTTCCTGCTGAAAAACCTTGTTCAGGCATCTCGCCAGGTTCTTTTCCTCATTCAACGCCGGAATGATGACGCTGACCAGGGGACTCATCATTTCTCCAGAAGCTCGTGGTTGAACCAGGGACTGCGCGATTCTTCAAGACAAAGCGCGCACGGCTCGGGATATTTCCCGGAGGCTATCTCCCGGCGGAAAAGCTGAAAGGCTTCCCCGTTCCAGAGCTCGTCAAAGCTGTTTTCCGCAAGCGAACCCATCTTTTCCGCGCTGCCGCAGCAGAGGAAGACCCGGCCGTTGGTTCTGACTCCGAAATTCAGCCAGGGCTGGCTGCATCTTTCCGGAACTCGATTTTCCTCAAGGTAATGACTTGAAAAATGGAACCCCTGGGCCTGGGCCTTGGTTCGCAACTCTTTGAGGGTCTGGACCAGGCGCGGATTGGGAGGGAGATAGTGTTTCCGGAAAAATTCCTGGTACCTGGAATCAAAGCTGAAGACCGGGCTAAGCGGCTCCACCACCAGGTGATTGAGCAGGTGCTCGTGCGCGAAGACAATAAGCCGCAGAAGCTCTCTCTCATTTTCCCTCATCAGCGTGAACTGCATGTTGAGCAGGGGCCTCAATGCGTTGCGCTTTCGCTTCTCCGCGTTCAAAAGTTCAAGCCCGTGCCGAACCTGCTCGAATTCGGCACCGGAGCGCAGTTCGCGGTAAAGCGCAGGGTCAATGGCGTCAATGGAAAGGGAGATGCAATCCACTTCCAGCTCCACGAAACTCCGGGCGATTTCCGCATCGATGAGCGTGCCATTGGTGTTGAAAATTATTTCCAGGCCGAGTTTTTTCAAGAGCGCGGCCATCTCCAGGAACTGTTTATGCAAGAGCGGCTCGCCGCCGCCGCTCAAAAACACGCGTTGGGCATGAGCGAGCGGCTCGCGCAGCTTTTCCAGAAGCTCCAGGGATAGAATTTTTTCCGGATAGTCGTATTCGCTCACGCCCATGGCCACCGGGCACATCGGGCAGTTCAGATTGCAGATGCTGGTTGGCTCCAGGTAAATCACCGGCGGAAAATGCGCGACCCTGGTTTCCCCGGCTTTCCAGCTCTGCCGGGCGCGCGCCAGGTTTTCCTGCTTTTCCGCCTGCAGGCTTTTCCGCGAGACCGGTTCCATCTAGCTTATCCTCCAGCAGGCCGGGTTCAGGAACACGCCCCGGTCCATGACCTTGCCCGGGACAACTTCAAACCGGAGCACATCAAACACCTCGTCCACCGGCAGGCAGGCGCCGGGTTTGCCCTTGAAAATGTTGACTGAAAGCTGGTACCGGGCCGGGAGCAGGAGATTTTTGAATTCGTAGCTGACCTTTCCCGCGTGCCCGGCAGGAACCGGGCCGGTCAAGCCGGTCTCAAGCTTGGCGCCGAATTTTTCGCCGGCGTTCGCGCATTCCTGGTTGGCGCTCAAGACCAGCACGCCGTCGCTTCGGAAGATATTTATGCCGAAGAGCGGCTCGCGCAATTCTTTCTCCGCCTGGTAGGCAAACCCGATTTGCGCATCTTCGCCCGCGCGAAACACCGTTGTGTCCTGGCCTGACGAATTCTTCATCCAGACCGAAATGATTTTCGCCTCTCCGCTTCCCCGGCGCTTCCAGGCATTTGCCGCTGGCACGGCCTGGCGCTCTCCCATGGCTTCCTCATAAATCTCGTCAAGGTAGCATTCGATGACTTCGCTCGCCGGCCCGATTTTTTTGGCCTCGCCTTGCTTCAGGTAGATGGCGCGGTCGCACAACCCGCGCACCATGGTCAGGTCATGGGAGGCAATCAGCATGGATTTTCCCCGGTCCTTGAACTCCAGCATCCGGCGCAGGCATTTGGAGCGGAAATATTCGTCTCCCACTGCCAAAGCCTCGTCAATGAGGAACAGGTCCGGTTCCAGGGCCTGGGCAAGTGAAAAACCGAGCCTTAGGTACATTCCGTCGGAATAGGTTCGGACCGGGAGCTCAATGAAATCACCCAGCTCGGAAAATTCAGCCATGCTATCGACTTTTTGCTCAAGCTCTGCGGCGCTGAATCCGGCAATCATGCCGTTCAGCCGCAGGTTCTCCCGGCCGGTGAACTCGGGATGGAACCCGCTGCCCAGTTCCAGAAGCGAGGCCAGCTTTCCGCGGCATTCAATTGAACCCGCGCTCGCAGGACTGATGCCGGCGATGATTCGCAGGAGGGTGGATTTTCCCGCGCCGTTCTTGCCAATCACTCCCAGGCACTGGCCCGGCTCAAGCTCAAAACTCACTCCGGCCAGAGCAATAACCTGCTTGTGATATCTCCTGGCGCCCAGGCTGGCCTTTTCCAAAAGCCAGTGCCTGGGCCTTGGATAGACCTTAAAGATTTTCTTTATATCTTGGACTGAAAGCAGCATAAATCATACCCTATCTGCTATTCCTTTTTTCAGATTGGAGAACGCTGCGGCGCCAATGGCAAGACTTATCGCGGCTGCAGTTGCAAGAAAGAGGCATTGGTTCAAGCTCGGCATTGTCCCTTCTAAAATCATCCTGCGGTATCCGTTAACAAGAGCCGCAATGGGATTTATCCAGACCACTGCCTGGAATCTTTCAGGCACCAGGCTGGCCGGATAAAAGATGGGCGTGGCATACATCCAGACCAGGAGCAGGACAGGTATGAGCTGGATTAAATCCCTGACCCAGACCCCGGCCGCGGAAAAAAGGTAGCCCAGACCAAGTCCGAATCCAATTTGCAAGACCATCCAGACCGGAAGGAACAGGGCAGCCGGCAAATGCAATTTCCCTTTGGCTCCGGCCCAGACCAGCAAAATGACAAATCCGACCAGTTGCCCTAAAAACGCGCTCAAGACCGGAACCGCGGGGAGCACCTGGACCGGGAATTTCACCCGGCTGACCAGGTTCCGGTTCTCAAGCAAATAGCTTGCTGACCGCGCCACGCCTTCCTGGAACCCCAGCCAGGGAATCAGGCCGCAAAGGATATAAAGCGCGCTCACGGAAACGCGGGACTCGGTCCCGAACCGGGCGCGGAAAATAACCGCGAAAATAAAGGTAAAAACCAGGAGCAAAAGCAGCGGATTGACCACAGTCCAAAAAACGCCGACCAAGCTTCCCACATACTTGCTCCGCAGGTCGCGCTCAACCATGCGGAAAAGCAATCTCCATTGTTTGAAAATGGCAAACAATACCGCTCCTTTTATCAGGTTAGCACCTATCCGGCCAAAAAACAAAAGCCAATTTTAGCAGCTATTTCATATATTTGGATAACTAAATATGCTGTTTGTTCCCGGATTTTTTCCTCAACACCGCGAACAGGCTTACGCCGAACGGAATATTTATCCAGGCTCTTGTTCCCTGGAGGAAAAAAGCGCGGAGCAAAATCCGGTTGAGCCATTTTGGCGGCAGCCGGTCCTCAAGCCTTTGCGCTTTGCCGATTCCAAAACCGGACCGCAGCCAGCGGTAAAGCAGGATGGGGAAAAATGGGAGGGAGTTGACATATCTGATGAAAACTATTTCCAGACCCGCAGCAAGAGCAACGGTTCGGAGCATCTCCTTCTTATACCTCCGCTTGTGGCCCACGGCCTGGTCCCAATCGCTCCAGAGAAGCGGGAAAGCCGGAACATTGATGAAAACATATCCTCCCGGCCTGGTTATGCGGCCGAGTTCGCGCAGGCCCGAATCGTCATCTTCAAGATGCTCGAGCAGGTCCAGGGCGACCGCGGCATCCGCGGCGCCATCCGGGAAAGGCAAACAGCAGGCATTGGCGCGGGCGAGCCTGGTTTCCGGCAGCGAAATCCCGGGTTCAAAAAACAGGTCGCAGCCGAGCGCCTCAAAGGAATTATCCATTTCCTGGAGAAAAATGCCGGTGCCGGCGCCTGTGTCAATGACCAGGGGTTTATGCTCTTGCCCGGCAAATAAGAGGCCAAGCCAATGCCTGACCATCTCCCTCCGCGCCCGGTAGAAAAAATGGTCCTTCTCGACCCGGGAAAAAAGATAAATCTCCCTGGCTTCCATCAGCGGCCGGGCTGCTCCGGTTCGGGAAATTC
>Ga0315282_10007769_pt1 | contig 17523 bp, 13 predicted proteins | sample YL17G07_20_MG_FD_203693 | JGI IMG/M metagenome (GOLD analysis project Ga0315282, IMG submission 203693) | Sediment microbial communities from Yellowstone Lake, YNP, Wyoming, USA - YL17G07_20 | ecosystem: Environmental > Aquatic > Freshwater > Lake > Sediment | place: USA: Wyoming | collected... | reverse complement strand
TGTGAGTCCCCCGGCAGAGCCGGGGGTTTACCTAAAGGAAATTATAGGGGGGACATCTTACATCGGTAATAAAGGGGTAGAATTAGATCGGTGGTAACACGGTTCGTGGAGCAGCATTCCGTGGAGCGCTCGGGCGGCGCATCGGAACAGGTTCGAGCCATCGCTACGGAACCTCTATAACGGGTTTCGTTTGGGGCTCTCTCCCCAGTAGTTATTTTCTGAATTCTGCATTTCTGTTTTTGGTTTTTCCATCCGGTGAATAGTGGCTATTTCTTGTAAGGAACTTGCGTTGGGTCGTTGGGGTCGGACCAAGCTAAGATACTGATCTTTTGAATGATTACCTCCAAGAGAACGTGTTTTTCCCGCTTAAATCCACATTTTCTCTCCCAAAAACATCAACGTAAGGGGCGGAAATCTCCCTTAACTCAAATCTGCTCTCGCCTCTCACCACTTTTCTTCCTTTTGCCCTTATCCCAAGACGTTCCTTCATCCTCCTCACAAAGGCTTCGCCACCCACGGCTATGCTTTCCGTCCACTCAGGCCCCCGATCCCGGGCAAACTTTGGTAAAAACTCTCTTCTATGACACCAGTGGGTAATATGCCAGACATAAAGCCTAGCGGACGTTGTATCCCGGGTTCCAAAAGATTTGACAGCCCGAAGGTGACAGGGATTATAAGGCAGCCTCGGACGCAACGCCCCCTAGTTCCGCGTCCCCTTTTCCAGAGAAATCGGGGGTTCCAGTTGCTTTCAACCTCGCCTGTTGCAACTTGGACAAATGCTTTTTATGAAGTTCCCGAGCTCCTTATCATCCGCTCCTTCTTCTGTACGGGAGGGGGTGTCACCGTTCAAACTTGCCATCACCGCTGCTTCGAACTTCTTCTTGCTCAACGCGTACATCGCCCCTCGGGCGCCTTCGTATCTGCACTTAACGGCGGCGAGCGCCTGTCCGAGACGAAGTGCTTCTTCGATTTCCTTCTCCGTGGGGCCTTTAGGACACGTAACTCCCTGTGCCGCCAGTGCGTGGAGTAGACCCGCAGTACACCAGTCACCAGCACCTGCCGTGTCCCGTAGATCTTCGACTGAATAGGCTCCTATTTCTCTCCACCGCGAGGCAGCTTTGGACCCGTCTCGAATACGATATCGGAGACCCTCACACCCCAATGTCTCAATCTCCAGGAATGGTGAAGGGTATGTCGCGGCCTCTCGAAGGTGGCCCAAACGCTCATGCGAGTATTTGACGATATGGCTCAGAGCGACAGCTTCACGGAATAGCCGCTCATCACGGATACCAGACGGTTCAAAGACGACAAGAGCTCCACGCTCCGCACTAGCGTGTGCCAGATCCAAGGCACCTCGAGAAACTCTGTCGAAAAAAAATACGGTCGGGGTGGGAATAACTTTAGCTATTTCGCGCGCCTCTCTCGCAACAAGAGCTTGGTATCCTGGAAGCCAGGCGCCGCATGCTGGACATGTCCAGACGAATCGGTGGCGCGGTGCCCCAGAACCCCGGGTCCGAATTTTTTCCACGACAATAGGCGTATGGCGTGCCGGCGAGCGCCGAAGGAACCGAACGTTTACGCCGAACCTCTTGAGGTCCTCCAATAGGAAGGTCACCGCCGCATCATCTCCCAAAGTTGCCACCGGGTATGTGCGCCATCCCAGGTAGGCCAGAATAGTCAGGACGTTGCCGCATGTTCCTCCGGCCCAATAACGCAATTCCATCCCAGGCCGATCCGTGGCGACTATGTCCAAGGCGATAAGGCCAGTGCCCAAAGCCACTGGCCCTTTCTTCTCCAAGAAGATACTGTCGCCCTGCGTCTGCTGGGAGTGAACGAATGGCTTCTTTCGATTCTTTTTCATTACGTGTACGGTTCTCCAGCGATCCAGATCTCGGTCGGACCGCGCGTTTTATCTCCTATGAGTGAACCTTGATTATCCAAATCCACCTGGTAAGTCCCGGCCTCCACATGGCAGACTGGCAATGAACGTTCGATTGCCGCCAGCAGCATTCCCAACGACAAGGTCTTGCTTGAGAGGGGTGACACAACAGTCGTTACCTTGCCTATTGCTGGAACGGTGCTGAGACGGCTGCGGTAATAATCCTCGACTTCCAGAATCTTCCGATAAACATCGAAAGGGTTGCGCTCGTCGCAGAGTAGCAGGTTGTCCACCGACACCAGAAATCCCTCGAACAGGAGTTCGGTGTGTTTCACCGCGATGTCGTCCACGCGGCGCATAGATCTAGCAGGGAAGGGAAGAATGGGACAAATCTCCACGCATGCCCCCTTGATCTTGTTGTGGATCTTCTCAAGCCGAGTGGCCTCGTCGTCGCCGACGAGCGGAAGCCAAACGAGCTTTTCCTCTCCTTGGTAACGAAACGTATGCAAGTAGTCGGCCTGCCCATATTCACGTCCAGAGATCCGGGAGTCCAATACCGGGTCCTCGACTACTGCCACGTGCAGGTTCCGGAACACGCCTCTTTCGACAAGGCGTAATAGATAGGCAATCAGGGGAAAGAATACACCCCGCGGCATTCCACTGATGTCGACGAGAATGTCCGTGTACTTCTGCAGGATCTCCGTCGCACCCCCCATTGCTGAAAGGGTTTTCCTGCCGGCGACGTTATGCCCCTCCGTATCGCGAGTTTTGACATCGAACACAGCCTCCGAACGGCAGCCTTCGAGCTTGTGCAAGCTCTCAAGATTTACCTTCGCAAGTTTCTCGGTCGCGATTCCTGATTTGCCAAACGCCGGCCGCGCGACCAGCTTCAGAGCGAGATAGCCCAGGCGATCACCGAGTCTAAGTCTCGTCATGGATTTGAGCCCAAGCAAACAGCGCGGATCGAACCCCAGCCCGAGAATCGCCAGCACGCGGACGTTCGGATCGCTTACGCGCCTACCCCAGAAGCCATCGAAGTCTTCGTCGAGGTAGTAGTCCGTCCATTTGCCCATGTGCCACTCACTCCCCTCCCGCCCAGAGGAGAGTCCCGGAGACTCCCCCTCTTCGCGTCATCTCTCGCAACGCCACAGGCTCCTGCATCATTCTGATGAGGAGGTTGACAGGCAGGTGCTGCCAGCCACCATAGTTCAATGGGAGACGGAATTTCACGCAGAGGAGACGATTCAGATAGAATACGATCTTTTCGCTTCCCGCCTGCCCCTGCTTCGTGGCCCTGACAGATAGAATATTCCCAGCTACGGCATTCGTCAGGACCTCCCGAAAGACCAAGGAGGCCTGTCCCCTTTTGCCCCTACTCTCGGAGACCTCTTGCAGTATTTCTTCCCGGGTGAGGCCGAACCCGTTGACACCAGGAGCGATCGGGGCATTCGGCCGGGAGGTCACTTCCGCGCAGAAAGGACCAAAATTGTCTATGAACTGCCGGATAGCAGATCCCCGCCGGTGTTTCTCCTCGAGTGCTCCATAGTATTCGTCTGCACCTTTCCTCAGAATATCTTCCTGCTCCTTAGCTGAAATCGCCTTGTCCCTGTCGAGGTCGGCTCGATAGATCATCCGGTCCACAATAGCTGCCACTGTCGAAAGCAATTGATCCACATTGCCACTGGCGACACTCGTTATGGCATCAAACCCGAAGTAGTAGGGCCAGCGAAGTCGTTTGGTGACGAAGAGCCGTGCAGCCTCGTCAGTCTTCGCGTCCGCAGTCTGAGGCAGTTCCATGCTTGGGAAGAGGAGACCGCGGTTAGCCTGCCGCTCCACCAAGACCAAGCATTTCTCAAGCTCCCACAACTCGTCGAAGGAAGGCGGAGTCTGTGTTGCGCGTTCAAAGACCTGCTGAAGTTTCTCAACAAAGGCGTCGGCGAGGCGAATTTCAGATGAGCGCTTCAGCATCTGCTCGAGAGCCTTCTTTACGGCGTCAGGCGCTACCTTCTCGTCCGGCGAGCGCAGAAGGTTTTTGAAATCACTGATCGTCACCTGCTGCAGCGACTCCGTAGCCTGAAGGCGCCGGTGAACGACGTTGGCTGAGAATTTCGCGAAGATTCCCGGTCGCTCCTGAAAGATCTCATCGAGTGAGATCTCGCGATACTCCCGGCCCTGTTCGGCACCTTCGAGGGAAATGAGTTCTTCGAGACCGAATACGTGTGTCCGGACGGCGAGCCACCGGGGGATCGCCTCCCGGCGGATGAACTCGTTTTTCAGGTGCTCCCGCTGATCTGGATACAGCTCCTGGACATCGTCCAGCATGACCACCGGCATCAGTTCTGACAGCGCTGGATTCCGCTGTCTCTGTAGCGCTAAATAGCGGAGCGCGTAAACACGAGCATGAGGCTGAATCGACGTCGGTAAAGGGTCGCCCGGGAAGCTGTTTAGCAGAGCACCGAAGTCGCGCTCCACGCCAGCGCAGAATTCCTCCATCTGCTCTATGGACCGCGCTTCTGCAAACACGCGTGGTGGCGCGTCCCCAGGGGGAAGTGGCTCTAACAAGCAATCATCGGACAGATGAAAGCAGCCGGCCGCCGCTAGGCGTCGAATGCCACGCAGGAAAGACACAATTACACGGGTATCCAGGAGCATATTGAAAAGCTGCAGCGTACCCTGTTCGGAACTGAGATTGGAAATGTCCCGTAAGCTGCTGTCACACTGAATGTAGATGCCTACCACCCTGGGTCCGCTTTCTGACAGGGTGCCGAGCTCGCCAAGCCGATCAACCAAGTCCTGATCACTCGGTTGGGATTTCCTTGCATGGATTGCAAGCAGGGTTTCTGTCTCGAACAGACGAAGAAGGCTGGACTTACCCGATCCCGGACTGCCGCGTACGACAATGAGTTTGGGTATGAAGAGATCGTCACGCTGAAGCTGGCTGAGCAGCAAGGGGCAGTACAACTGGAGAAACTGAGAAGTCTCAATGATCGGGGCGTCGGCTGCTCGAATCTTAAATGCGTTGCGTACCGGCATCTCTAGGCTCCTTCCCGTCCGTGTCGCTCATAACGCACGAATAACGGACTGAAGTTCTCTCTCCTGCGTGCCCAGAGCAGGTAGATCGAGTTATTCGGCGTATTGTGGTGGAGGATCAGAGGCAGTCCGCAGTTATCAAATCCAAACTTCACGCATCCTGTGTGGTGGTCACCGAAATCGTCATTGTAGTACTTCTCGCAGAGGCCCCCTATAGGGGTTGTCGCAGACGTTATTTCAACGTGGGAGGAGATGACGGCGCCCGGCAGAATGCACGCTTGAGAGAATCGCCCAGGAAGCCTCGTCACCAGTCGCTTAAGTCGATTCACCGCGTGCTCCGTGGCTAGCAACGGGCAGAAAAAGACAGTCGCGTTCGGGTCAAGCGCCTCGACGAGGTCCCCCGAGGCGACCTTAAAAAGGCCGCCCTTGAGAACTGTATCGCGTGTCTCAGCCTTCTCGATTAGGGCGTTCACCGTGGAGACATATCTTTCCCCAGAGCCCATCTCAAGAATTTCCTGCCGCTCCGAGGCCGATATCCCGCCTTCGTATAGAAGTTCAATCTCGTTGTTTTCCTCATTGAACCGCATCCTCGATCGCCAGAGGGGCGGGACCACTGGAGGTTCACATCCGCTCTCTAGTCGGGTGGTGACCACTTCTCGTAAGAGAGTGCGGCCAGAACCGCAGAAATCGTCGATGAGAAACAAGCATCGGAAGCTCGCTTGCGGGTCGCGCACCTCTGTGCGGAGATCCTTTAAGAACTGTTTGACCTTTGCTGGGTTGGTCTCGTAGTAAGGCAGCACTTGCTCGTTGCTTATATCAAGATTGTGCCTGCGGATGTAGTCGATCCTCGCGCCGTCGCTCATTGCGACGTAGAGAGAGGAACGAGTCACTTTCTTGAATTCCCGAGATTCGCGAATGCCCCGAACCTTATGGTGCGGATACCCTCCCATTTCAGCAGCAGCATCGAGTTGACGGCGCTTGATCACATCGTGATAGAGCACGCCTGCCAACTGTTGAAACTCCTGTTGCGAAATGAAGATCAACTGCTTTCGGACGAAATCAAGCGCAATATTCCGCTCGTCGTCTTCGAATTGCTGGAGCCACAAAGCGAGGTTCTCGAGGAAAAGGCGGCCCGGATGGTACATTTCATACTTATTGTATTTGTAATCCGCCAAGAACTGGAGATCACGAAAGAGGTTGGCAGCGGCACCTTCATCAGTAAGGCCGGGCAAGATCGATTGTAGAAGGCGCAGCGCGAGCTCCCTCTTCATCGATTACTCCCCCGAGAACCAAGCCTCTGCGCAATAAGGCTAAACTTGTTTTTGGAAACCTGAAGCGCGTTAAGGTAAATAATCGTCGCCTGCGCCCCTTTGAGTCCTGCGGGAACCAGATTCCAACAAGTGCTGGGATCAGCAGATACTTCGTCGACGCTCAATGAGTAGGGGGTACTGAGAAGATCGAAGTCGTTTCCTGGCCATTGGCCCTTGTCTCCAATCGAGAGCACATTCGTGCCTTCAGGAATTAGGCCTTGGAGAAGACCAAGCAGGGAGCACTTCGAGATGTCCTGTCTGACCAAATCTATCGAATGGCTCGATCTGACCGCCCTCAGCCCGTGAACCTGAGCGAGCGGCTGAAGAACTCGCCAGACAAGCTCAGCGGAAGCTGTGGACTTTGGCTGAACCGATATTTGCATCCTCCTAGGCTCACAAGTAGCGACACTTGAGATGAGGGGGTGTTTTAATATGGCCTCCGCGGCGGCCTTCAGCGATTCGGAAGTTTCCGGCGAGGAATCTGGATGTTCATCGTCACAAAGGTTCGCCACATCAGCTCCATTGTAATACCCAAGGTAGACGTGACGCCATAGCCTTTTCGGAAGGGCCCTTCGCAGATCCTCTCTAACCGACCTGCCACGTCCTGTGGCAATACCGAGCGCAACCCCCGCCTGAAGCAGCCGTCTCAAAGGCCGAATGATGTCCTCGCGCATGCCAGAGAAACGGTCGCGCTCATCACACAAGGTTCCGTCATAGTCAAAAAGGATTGCTCCGAAAGACGCCTGCTTGAGTTCCTTTAGAAACCGATCATAAGCTTTCTGCCAGAATACTATATTCTGAAGACCTTTAAGGGACTGGATGTCGCAGCCCAGTTTTCGCGCGATCGCATTCATATCAGGTGAAAAGGCACCGTCATTCGTCCATGGGCGTAATACCCGGAGAGAATAAATTTTTCGACCAAATATGGGGACGCCGGGTCGGCCAGGATCTATGCCGAGCTGGTTGCCCGCTGTACTTACAAGGTGGAGGACTGCAACGAGTGCTGCGATGCTGGCTGCTGGCCCGACGTTTGTTGGACAAATTCTCACAATAGGAACACGAGATGGAATCAATCTCAGGGTTTTCTCAGCCACATCCCGTTCTTTTTTGGAATAAATGGCCACTACTCCAGTTCTCGATTCCCGCTTGGCAAGCCAATTGTGGCGACCGTGAGCAAAATTGCGGAAGTCTGCGAGCTGAATGTTTCCGAGTGCCGCTTCCGAGAACTTGGATTCCAGATCGACAGCGGCGGATGATACGCTTGGTCCGTACAGCACAATAATCGTTTCGCGGTTCCAGAGAGCATTGCAGCATGCGCTGAAATCCTGGAGGTACTGGTGGGTGGAATGCTCCTTCACAAGTAGCGAGGCGAACTCGCGCGGAAGATTCTCGCCCGAAGAGAAGGCGCGATCGTAGGCGCGAACAAGCAAGACCGAAAAGGCAAGAAGGGAATTGGTTGCAAGGAACCCATCCTTGGCTGACGGAGGGTTCAGATCAAGAAGATCAACGAACCGGTACGACTGTGCAAGACGCGATAGAGAGCTTTCTCTCCGGAGACAGAGGACAATGCAACGTCGAGGTTCCCGTGAAACAGCGTTCTCAAAGGCTGAGATGATGTCTGTGTTTGAGCCATTAGAGCTCATGATCATCACCCCTAGAGACCGGAGATTTATTGGAGACGACACGAACTCGAAGGGCGTGATGGGCCTCGAAACCATGCCCGTGTGATATTGATGGAGATAACAGGCTAGGTGCGCCGCGGAGAAAGAACCACCCGATCCTACCCCCACCAATGGAAGGGTAGCTGATGCGGACACAGCGCTTACAAGGGACTCGATTGGCGCGTCGAGGGCCCAAGAGTATGTTTCGCTCAGCCTGCTTAACTCAGTGGCGAACGGTTTCCCCATAATTCGATTAGGTCCGTTTCCTTTAGCAGTTCAATTACGCCGTTATGCAGGTTGCTAAGGAACTTCTCGCTCTACCCGAACATTCAGAATGAGCCACAGCACGGGTCTTACGAACCTCCCTTGAACCGCTCGATCATCTCCACCAACAATTTTATTGATAATTGTGTCGACTGGTATCTTAGATGATCAATCAACCAGCTATCGTCGCTCTCGAGTATATAAATTTGTGGGTCTGCATCCCGTGGATTACTCGTCGGAATATAAACTTTTTTGTAGAATTTATCAAGCGAAACTTTCAAGGACATTGGAGGGTCTCTTGGATTGCCCGATACCTCTTCCGCGGCCTTCAGGAGGGGCTCGCTGTATTTATCTTCTCAATGATTTTAATTCGTTGGGTTCGTTGGGGTCGGACCAAGCTAAGATACTGATTTTTTGAATGATTGCCTCCAAAAGAACGTGTTTTTCCCGCTTAAATCCACATTTTCTCCCCCAAGAACATCAACGTAAGGGGCGGGAATCTCCCTTAACTCAAACCTGCTCTCCCCTCTCACCACTTTTCTTCCTTTTGCCCTTATCCCAAGACGTTCCTTGATCCCCCTCACAAAGGCTTCCCCGCCCACGGCTATGCTTTCCGTCCACTCAGGCCACCGCTAGCCCGCCCCCGAATGATGCGGTTGTTATGGAAGATGTTCTATGTCCTCTAAATCCTTATGTCTGCCTACCGCCCGCTTGTTTGACTTCAGATCATCCAACGAAATAAAGTTTACCGGGATATCGTCAATTTCTACGATTTCTCGGCGCGAGTAACATTCATCAAATTCGACGCCGGACGCTCCGGTTATCACTTCAATCCGAACCGGGGGAACACCCAGACGGACAACCTTGTCTTTTTCAGTGAAGAGCCATTTCGTTGTTTCCAGTGCTGGCATCCCAAAAGCCCGGAGCGCCTGTGCTGCCCTTTCGGCATTCGCCTGGCTGACTGCAATCCAAATATCCAGGTCTCCAGTCGCACGAGGGTAGCCGTGGTAGCCTACGGCATATCCGCCGACCACAAGGTATTCAACGCCGTGAGAGTTCAGCAATCTCAAGAAGTCTTTGAAGTCTGGATGAAATTCGATGGACGCCATAAACCATCCTCCGATTGTATTCAATTGCATTCAAGCGCTCGGCTATCGTTCGTGAAAGCCAATACTGCTTTTCTTCACTGTCATCACCGAGATGTGTGACCATCAGTACTGCCTTATTTATACGAGGTAGCTCGTTTCCCATCAACGTTGCTCCTTTCGTTTTATCCATAACTCCCCGCTAGAGCTCTCTCCATGATCTTCAAAGCCAAGTTCCGCAGAACATGGGCACTAAACGAGCGCGGTGATGTGTAGTAATGAGTCTCCTCGGTTCGTCGGCTGTAATGGCGGGAGCGCAGGGCTTCACGGAGGCGATCCAGAAGTTTCGGTTTGGGAGTGGCCCCAGGCGCCCGGTCTGGGTAGCGTCCGACTGGCTTAGAAGCGACTGGTATGGAGTTAGCCTCTGGCATGGGCTTCCCTCCTCTGTTGAAGGCAATTGGACATTATCACTTTCTCTCCTAATATGTCAAGTCCTTGGAGGGTCTCTTGGATTGCCCGATACCTCTTCCGCGGCCTTCAGGAGGAGCTCGCTGTATTTATCTTCTCAATGAGTTTAAAGTGAGGGCTCGATCAATAATCGATCCCCGGCTGCGGCTCGATTCCCTTGCGGTAGGCGTGTTTGACCTCGGTAATTTCACTGACCGTGTCGGCCAGCTCGATCACCCGTGGGTGGGCGTCCCGTCCGGTAAGCACGAGGTGCATCGGAGAAGGTTTCTGCTCGATAATCTGCAAGACCTGGTCCAGGTCGACCAGTTTCAGGTGGAGGGCGTTGTTGATCTCATCCAGGATGAGGATATCCGGTGGGTCCGCCTCTATTTTTTTGTGGACGATCTGAATGGCTTCCTGGGCATTTTCCCTGTGTTCCTTGTAAGGATAAGGATTACCCTGAATCCCGCAGAACCCCTTGCCGGTGGCAATCAATTCGATCCGGCAATTCATCTTCTTTACGCCGTCCCACTCGCCAGCATAAAGGTCCCCTTTCATGAATTGAATGATGGAGACCTTCATGTCGTGGCCGCAGGCGCGAACGGCGATTCCCAGGGCGGTTGTGGTCTTTCCCTTCCCGTGGCCCGTGATCACGACCACGAGCCCTTTCTTCTCTTTGGGTTCTAATCGGGTAATCTCCACCATGTTTTTATTTTAGCATCTTGCCGGGCATGAGTAAATGCTCTGAGGGGCGAAGTTGAACGAATCCTTTTTAAGGAGTCTCAGAGAATTTTTTCCAGAGGGGAGTAATCCAGACCGTGCGCCTGGGCCACGGCGCCATAGGTGACTCTGCCCCCTGAAACGTTTATTCCCTTGGCCAAACCCGGATCATCCTGAAGCGCTTTCCGCCAACCCTTTTTGGCCAACGCTTCCACATAGGGTAAGGTCGCGTTGGTCAGGGCCATGGTCGCCGTCCGGGGAACCGCTCCGGGGATGTTGGCCACGGCATAATGCACCACATCATGCTTGATAAAAATAGGGTCATCATGGGTGGTTGGGTGGTCGATGGTTTCCACGCATCCTCCCTGATCGATGGAAACATCTACGATCACGCTGCCCGGTTGCATGGAGCGGACCATCGCTTCCGTAACCAGATGCGGGGCCAGGGCACCGGGGATCAAAACGGCCCCGATGACCAGATCGGCCTGAGCAACGGCCTCGGCAATATTGTACCGATTGGAGGCCAAAGACTCGATCCGCCCATGGAACAGATCATCCAGGTAGCGCAGCCGATCCAGGCTTTTGTCGATGATGGTCACCCGGCTGCCCAGGCCGATCGCCCGTTTCAGGGCGTTGGTTCCCACCACTCCTCCCCCGATGATGACCACGGACCCCGGATGAACCCCGGCTACCCCTCCCAACAAAACGCCCTTGCCTTTCTGGGGCTTCTCCAGGAAGGTCATACCCACCTGTACGGCCATCCGCCCGGCAATCTCGCTCATGGGCGTCAGAAGGGGTAAGCTGCCGTTCACGGTCTCTACGGTCTCGTAAGCGATGGCGACCACCCGGCTTTCCATGAGGGCGAGCGTCAACGATTTATCCGCTGCCAGGTGCAGAAAGGTAAAGATGATCAACCCCGGCCGGAAAAATTTGTATTCGGAGGGTAGCGGCTCTTTGACCTTGACGACCATTTCGGCCTGGGTCCAAACTTCTCCCCCCGAGCGCGCAATTTTGGCCCCGGCTGCCTGGTAGTCCGAATTCAGAAACCCACTCCCCTGTCCGGCCTGATCTTCGATGACCACAGTATGTCCGGCATGAACCAAGGCATCTACCTCTGCCGGAGTGATGGCGACTCGATATTCCTGGGTCTTGATTTCTCGGGTCACACCTATGATCATAACCTCCCCCTCGTTTCATCTTTTATTGGAATAGGTTCTGAAGTGAATTGGGATTGAACGAAAATGATTGTAAGCTCCCATTTTCGTTGGCGTCAAGGTAAATCAGCCGGGTCAGGTGGAGTCCGATCAAAGGAGAGACTTACTGGCACAGTTTAGGCCGGGGGCAGGGAGGAACCCCGTCGGCAATATGGAAAAATCCAGGATTCCCGGGCGCTTCTCAAGGACTATTCGAGTGCACTCAACAAGACTATTTAGAAAAGGGAGGTCTCTTAGTTGCGGGACGAGAAAAACTTGAACCACGACTTTTCAATAACCCAAAGAGCGTGGATTGCTGCAACGAGATTCAGGAACGGCAATCATCTCAAAGATGAGATAACGAAAGCAGCTCTTTCTATACCTTTACTTGAATGAAATAGAAATTATTGATCTTTGCCCATTCGCCGATAATAAGCCTCCCCCACTTCTTGATTGATTCCTCGGTTATGCGTTCTGGGTTTTTTCTCCTCTCTGGAAGTGTCCCGAGAAAATGTTCTCTTCCCTCATGATCTTTCCAGTAGAATTCATAAGCCGTCATAGGGCAAGTCTCCTTTCTGATATTTGAAGATGCTGGGTTTCGGAGCCTCACGCATCCGAGATAAAAGCTTCTAAACAGGCCGATTGAGGGATGACCCTCCTTTTTCCCTCGTTTACCGAGTACGCGGCAAAGGTTCTCTTCCCACCGGGTATATCGGTCGTTAATGCGGGAGACCAGCCACACCGATGAATACGCCAGAAGAAAACCAACGATCAGAGATAGGGTAAGACCATGCATGTGCTCGATCACTCCTTTCGCCTACGTTCGCCCCAAAAATGGCCTCAATAATTCACGTTGGGCCACCCATATTCAAAGGCAAAAAGCGAGCCAATTTTTCATAACACCTAATCGATGAAATTTATTGACTTTTTAAAACCCCCATCCAAGACTCTCTCGGAAAAATGGAAAAGAATTTCCCTTTTTTCCCAAATTTTTTCCACTTTGGCATGAAACACCCGGAGATCTTCAACGCCGAAGGGCATTCCCCACAAAAAGTACTGAGGGGTAGAAATTGCTTTTGACTGGAGCTGCTGTTATAATGCTCCAGATTTTCCCGGGCGATTCTTCGTGTCAACGTCCAAAAGACCCTGCCGGATGCTGGCCGTGGATGCGCCAGGACGACCTGAAAATAGACAATTTCTTTGGGTTCTCTGTGGTTAGATTTTGGCAATCCCCTGGTGGAGAGGAAAGAAATGGAAAATGAGTACGTGGGGAAATCGGTACCCCGGGTAGAAGGGGTAGAAAAGGTCACGGGGAGGGCTGTCTACAGCGTGGATGTTGAAATTCCCGGAATGCTTTATGGGGCCGTTCTGCGCAGTCCTCTACCCCATGCCCGGATCCTGGAGATCGACATTTCGGAAGTCAAAAATGCCCCGGGGGTTAAGACCGTCGTTACGGGAAAAGATATTCCCTTCCTTTTCGGCGGCATGATCCGGGATCAACCTTTTTTGGCCATCGAGCGGGTCCGCCATGTGGGAGAACCGGTAGTGGCTGTGGCGGCCACCACGGAAGCCGGAGCCCAGGAGGCCCTGGAAAAAATCAAGGTTCGGTACGAAGAGCTGCCGGCAGTCTTCGACCCCCGGGAAGCCCTCGTCGAAGGCGCACCCCTGATCCATGAAAATCTTGGTGAATATGCCCGTACCGGCCCCTTCCAAAGCGTATCCGGAACAAACATATGTACCATTCGGACCTACTCCTTGGGAGACGTAGAAGCCGGATTTGCCCAAGCCGACGAGCTTTTTGAGGATGAGTTCTATGTCCATGCCGTAGCCCATACTCCCATGGAGACCCACGCCGCGGTGGCCCAGTACAATCCTCCGGAGAACCAGTACACAATCTGGTCTTCCACGGATGGACCGTACCGCCGGGCGAAGGAGTTGGCCGATGCTCTGGGGATCTCCATCAATCAGGTCCGCTTCATCTCTACTTATTCGGGAGGCGGATTTGGCGGCAAGGGAGCCATGGTAGCAGAAGTTATTGCCGTGGCCCTGGCCCGGTTCAGCAAAGGAAGACCGGTGAAAGTGGTCTATTCCCGGGAAGAAGAGTTGACGGCCTCGCAAACTCGACACGCGGCCCATATAAAGCTTAAAACGGGGGTCAAAAGGGATGGACGCTTTACCGCCCGTAAAGCCGACATCCTTTGGGACAAGGGAGCGTATGCCTCCAAAGGCCCGGATGTGGCCAACCGGGGAGTGCTGAGCGTATTTGGTCCCTACCGCATTCCCAACCTTGAGCTGCTTTCCCGGCTGGTCTATACCAACAAGGAGCCGGCCGGCGCCTACCGTGGCTATGGTACCACCCAGGCCACGTGGGCCTGCGAGATCCAGATGGACATGATTGCCCAAGAATTGAAGATGGATCCCCTGGAGATCCGCCTGAGGAACGGTTACCAAGAAAACGATACTTACATCAACGGACAAGTCATGCATGCCGTAGGTCTTGGGGAAACATTGGAAAAGGCCAGTCGGGAGATCGGCTGGGGCTCCCCCAAACCAAAGCCGCAGGGAACCCGATTCCGGGGTAAGGGTTTGGCCACCTTGATCAAAGGAACGGCCACTCCCACGGAATCTTCTTGCTTCATTAAAGTAAACCCGGATGGGAGCATTACTCTTCTTTCCAGCACCGTAGAGATCGGCGCCGGGGAAAAGACGGTCCTGGCCCAGATCGCTGCTGAAACCATCGGCGTCACCATAGAATCCATCTCCATTCCCAACCCGGACACGGCCACCACGCCTTTTGACGCCGGGGTAACCTCCAGTCGTACAACTTACCACATGGGCAATGCCGTACGACTTGCAGGCCAGGAAGCGCGCCGGAAGATCCTGGAATTGGCCGGGGAGATCTTGAAGACCCAAACCTCTCGCTTACGCCTCTCCCGTTCGACGATTTTTGAAGAAGGCGTGGGAGAACGCCTGACCCTGAAGGAACTTCTTTCCAAAAAGTTCGGAGGAAGGGGCGGGACCCTTCTTGCGGAAGGGCGTTTTTCTCCTGCCGGCTCTCCGCTGTTGGCCGCCTCGGAGGGAAGGGAAGCCATGAGCAGTATCTTCTGGGCGTTTGCTACCCATGCTGTCGAAGTGGAGGTGGATACACAGACCGGCACGGTGAAGGTGCTAAAAATTGCGGCGGCCCACGATGTGGGGAAGGCCATTAACCCTCTGGGCTGCGAGCAGCAGATCGAAGGCGCAGCGATCATGGGCCTTTCGAATACCCTTTTCGAAGAGTTTAAGATGGAAAAAGGCCGAGTTTTGAATGATACCCTGGCCGATTACAAGGTGGCCACCATTAAGGACCTTCCCGAGATCGTTCCGATTATCGTAGAGACGGGAGACCCGGAGGGGCCCTTCGGAGCTAAAGGCGTAGGGGAAGCTGCGGCCTCATGCCCGGCTCCGGCTATTGCCAATGCCATCTTTGATGCCGTGGGGATTTGGATGAAAGATCTTCCCATCACCCCGGAAAAAATTCTGGCCGCCCTAAAGGAGCAAAACAAGTGAAACCACGGAGGTCACAGCGCGGCGTAGCCGCAACCAAAGAAAGTGCCTAAAGTGCCTAGAGTGCCTTAAGTGCCTAAAATTGACAAAAAGTCTTTACAAAAACTAAAGAGTTTGAACGGTAGCAGTACAGGGGCGTAAGAAAAAAAGGTTTTTTTGCTCTCATGAAAATGAAAAAATTCTCTGTGCCTTCTGTGGTTGAATTTGGATATTACCCAGAGAGAAAAGGGGGGGGAAATGAAGGTCATTACCATCGCAGATCTTCCGGGGATTGTGCCCCCGGACCATTACGACTTACTCAGTTACCGGATCGTGGACGCCACCATCGGGGCCAAAGCCATGGGTGCTTCCTTAGGGCGTATGGAACCAAAGGGTAGGACCGGCCCTCACGCCCACGAGAATGCCGAGCAGCTTTTTATCATCCTAAAAGGGGAATTGCTGATGAAGACCGACCGGGGAGAGGCCCGCTTGAAACAGGGGCAGGCAGCCTTTATCTATCCGGGCGAAGTCCACGAGAATTACAACGTGGCCGATGGAACAACTGAATACCTTGTCGTAACGAGCCGGCTGTCCACCTGAAAGTAGGATGCGGTAAAACCCGGGGAGGAGCCCCCAAAGGCCTCTCCCCCCGGTTGAATCGTAGCTAGTATGAGGCTACCCTATGGCAGCCTGGAGCACAAGATCAACGGCTGTGGAAGGCCGGTGCGTGCTATTCAACAGGGATGAAATGATCAAGAGGAGGGATCCGATGAAAACAAAAAACGGTCGGTCATTATTGGGGATGGTTCTGATCATTTGGGGAATGCTCACTTTGGGCTTACCTTCCGTTCAGGCAGCTCCCCCCGCGGGCGTCCTGAAGGAAGCCATACACTGGGGTCTTTCCGCCGATTGGCTGGACCCCGCCACCAACAGCGCTCTCGTTCCTTCGCAGATTGCCCTCTATCTCTTCCATGACGCCCTTTTAAAGCCCATGCCCGATGGCACCTACACTCCCTGCCTGGCTGAATCGTGGAGCGTCAGCCCGGATTCTAAGATCTATGAATTCAAGCTCCGCACGGGGGTGAAGTTCCACAATGGAGATTTAATGACCGCCGAGGACGTGATCTTCAGTTTCTGGAGATACAAGGCTGGTCAGGCGAAAATCATCCACGGTAAGACAGAAAAGGTGGAAGCCGTGAATCCCCATCTCGTCCGCTTTACTTTCAAGGAGCCCTTCCCCGACTTCTTGGAGTATCTTCTTCCGGGCGCCACGACGATTGGTTGGGTGGTGCCGAAAAAATACGTAGAGAAAGTGGGAGACGCGGGCTTTAAAAAACATCCGATTGGCGCAGGGCCCTATAAGTTCGTTGAATTTGTGACCGGCGTCCGGCTGGTGGGGGAGGCGTTTGAAGACTACTGGAGGAAAGTTCCCCATATCAAGAGAATGGAGTTTCATATCATCGCCGAGCCGGCGACCCGCCTGGCCATGGCCAGGCGCGGGGAAGTCGATATTGCCACCCTTATGCAAGGCGTTTTTTACGAAGATTTAAAAAAAGATCCGAAGCTCAGAATGCTGCCGCCCCTGAGCCCGACCCGGTGGCTCGTGTACGTTACTTCCCAGTGGGACCCCAAGTCTCCGTGGTCGGACGCCAGGGTCCGCAAGGCTGCGAGCCTGGCCATAGACCGGAAGACCCTGGCCGATGTTCATATGCCCGGTTGCGGGCCGGTCGGCTCGCTGGGCTTGGAGGGTGACTCCCTGGCGGTAGATTTTCCCGCAGATCCTTACAACCCGGAGGGGGCCAGGAAGCTTCTGGCCGAGGCGGGCTATCCGAAAGGCTTCCACGGGGGTAGATTTTACCCGTACCAAGGGGGTTACTGGCCCTACGGCGAGCAGGTAGCCAACTACTGGAAAGCCGTCGGCATTACAGTGGATACCCAGCTCTTCGATCGGCCGGCCTGGTTCGCCAACCGTCAGGGGGGAAAGATGAAGGGCGGCATCTTTATCGACAATTCCCAAGCCGCAACCATCGGGGGGCGCCTGCTCTATCTCTTCGGTTCCACTTCCTACGGGAATTATACAGACATTCAGGCGCTGTGGGAACAATATCAGCGGGAGGTTTCGCCCAAGGTACGCAAGGACTTGATCGAGCGTATCCAGAAGCTCATTCACGAAAAGACCATGTTCATTCTTCTTACCGCAACGAATTCGCCCGCTGCCTTTGGCCCCAGGGTGAAGGGGAATCCTTACAAGATTCAGCCGCTCATATGGTTTACGGCCCCCTTTGAAGACATGGAACTGGTCCAGGAATGAATGCGCCGCACCCCGCGGTCAGGGCGGCTCGTTTGCTGCCGGGCCGCCCGAGAGAAGCAGATGGAGTTCTAAAATCCCCCCAGAGGCAATAACCATGG
>Ga0315282_10007768_pt1 | contig 17523 bp, 15 predicted proteins | sample YL17G07_20_MG_FD_203693 | JGI IMG/M metagenome (GOLD analysis project Ga0315282, IMG submission 203693) | Sediment microbial communities from Yellowstone Lake, YNP, Wyoming, USA - YL17G07_20 | ecosystem: Environmental > Aquatic > Freshwater > Lake > Sediment | place: USA: Wyoming | collected... | reverse complement strand
ATCTGAAAGACCGGAAATCCGGCCATCGCTGGAAGACCGACGTGCTGTTGGAGAAGAAGCTCTATAAATATTTCGATTCCCTTCAGCCCGCCGCGTAGTGTATAAAATAGGGGTAAAACTTAGGTAAATAAGGTCATCAAAAAAACATCTGATATAGTGATTCTAAGGCCTAGTGGAAAAGACTAGGCAAGATTTGGAAAAGAGTCCTCTCATAAATTCCCTTCCTTATCGTCCTCCTAAAGGGTGATTTTTATAATATAAAATCACCCCCTTTCTCCTCCTTAAAGAGCATAGAATAAAATGCAATATTCACATCTATTAGTAGAGTACCGCTATTTTTGAGGCTTCATTTTGAAACCGATTTATCTGAAGATCTGCGTGGCAGTCTTCATTTTTTTTAACGCGATAGTTTTTTTTGCCAACCCTGGGCGGAAAATCAATAACCAGGAAAGATCATCCCACTATGCGGAGATGAAGGAAGCGTTAGCATATAGAATTAAAGGTTTTTATCAAAAAGCAATCGAGACGAATATCAACGCACTATCGAATATAAAGAAGATTTCTGATATCGAGGCTGAATTAAGTTGTTATAGGGAATTAGGGATTCTTTATTGGAATGTCGGCGACCTAAAAAGCTCTAAACTCTTTTTCGATAAGGCCTTGCCTCTCGCCAAGAGGCTAGAAGAGAAAGCTACTAACGTTTTTGTGTCAAGTTCGATAGAAATTCACAACCTTTATCAGGAAGGAAAACAGCATAGATCTGAGTCAAATTATGAAAAAGGCGCTAAATGCTTTGTTAACGCAATCGCAATTGCTAAGAGCATTAATAGTCCGGATCAGGTTATTAAGTGCGAAAGGCAACTTAGTCTTATCTTCTGGGATACTGGCGATTATTCGAAATTCTACTCTCTTAATAAAGAAGCGTTATCCTTAGCACAACAAACAAACAATATGAGAGAAGCCAGCAATTGCCTAAATAATATTGGAATATATTTTATAAAACTAGAGAATTATTCCAAGGCCCTTCAATCTTGCGAGCAAGCCGCCCAGATAACAAGAGGAACAAATAACCTACAGGGAGAAACTGACTCACTAAGCAATTTAGGGGTGATCTATCAAGAGCTTGGAGACTACGACAAGGCACTAGATTGTGTCGCTCGTTCGCTTGTCATAGATGAAAAATTGAGGGATGTCAGACAAATATCAATTGATTATATCAACAGGGGGATTATCTTAAGAAAAAGGGGGTTGATTTCGAATAGTCAAGAAGATTTTAGCAATGCCCTGACAGATTTCAAATCAAGTTTGGCCTTAATTAATAAATTTGGAGATTCACGCCTAACTATAGCTGTCTTTAATAACATTGGCTCATTGCTTTTTGACAAAGAACGATATTTCGATGCACTTGGCTATTTTAAGAGAGCATATAACCTCGCACAAAATGAGCGGGACAACGAAAAAATAGGCAGGATACTAAATAATCTGGGCATTATCAATTCTAAAATTGGCAAATTCGATGAATCGTCAGAATATTTCAAGTTGGCAATTAATGTGGCAAACAAGAGCCGAGATGGACAATTACTCTGGGAGGCATTCTATGAAAGCGCAAATACTTTTTCGATACAAAAAAAATACCAGGCTGCATTAGAAAATTATAAGACCTCAATTTCCATAATCGAACATATCAGATCTTCGATAGCCATCGAAGATCTCAAAGCGAGTTATCTCGGCACAGATAAACGAATTGAGGTCTACCAGAACCTTATTGACCTTCTGGTCATGCTCCATAAAACTCATCCTTCTAAAGGTTACGATAAGGAGGCGTTCAATTACCTGGAAAGAGGCAAGGCCCGGGCTTTCCTGGATAGCCTTGAGGTTGCTGAGGTCGACGTTTCACAAGGGATTAATCCTATCCTGGCAAACCGCGAAAAAGAAGCCATGAGAGATATTTCAAAAGCCTACAGCAAGCTTTTGTCCCCGGATGATTCCCCCGAGGACAAGGAAACGATTTCGGGCCAGATCAAGTCCTTGGAAGATCGACTCGACTCCTTGAGGCGGGAAATTCGGATGTCGAGCCCCGCCTATGCCGACCTGAAGTATCCGAAGGTCATCACGTACGAGGAAGTCCAGAAAGAACTGCTAGCCTCCGATGAAGCCTACTTCGCCTATTCGCTCGGAAAAGGGGCGTCCTACGCTTTTGTGGTATTTCATAAGGCCCTAAGAATCTTTAAGCTCCCCCCAAGGAAGGTTATCCAGCAGCAGGTCATCGAATACCGTAAGGCCATCTCTGACCGCCAAAATAAGGATTTCCATCTCGGCCTGGAACTCTATCAAGAGCTCGTATCCCCGGGAATCGAGCCGGGGTTAAAGAGGATTGTTGTTGTTCCAGATGACATCCTGAACCTCCTTCCGTTCGAGACTCTGCTCACGAATCATGAACCCCGCTCCTGGCTGATCCGGGAATTCCAGATTGGCTATGTCCCCTCCCTCTCATCGCTCAGATTTCTAAGCAAAAGGCACCAGAACGGCTCCAGGCCGCACAAAGACCTTCTGGCCATAGGAGATACCGAGTACAACATAGGCAAGGGGGGAACCGCCGTCGTCCCCGACCTTGATATTCTTTATGGTTCCGGCTCTTCTTTTGGCGTCTTACTCTCCCCGCTCAAGTATTCCGCGGCGGAAATCGAGAGGATCGCTCAACTTTTCCCCTCAAACAGGGTCACGGTGCTGAAAAAACAAGATGCGACAGAGCGTTGGTTGAAATCCAATCCATTAACGGACTACAGGATTATTCATTTCGCGACTCATAGCGTAATCGATGACAAAAAGCCAGCCAGATCGGCTATCCTTCTTTCGTTTAATAAAGACCAAGCTGGAGAAGGGCTTCTCCAAGCAAGAGATATTTATAACCTCAAGATGAACGCCGAACTCGTAACGTTGTCCGCGTGCCAGACCGGACTGGGCCAATTTATAAGTGGCGAAGGGATCGAAGGGCTGAGTCGGGCTTTTTTCTATGCCGGCTCATCGTCCGTCCTCATGAGTCTTTGGGCCGTGAATGACCAGGCGACCTCCTTGCTCATGGAAGGATTTTATCGACACCTTCGCGCATCTGAATCTTTGATGGAAGCCTTACGGAATGCCAAACTGGATATGATTCGTTCCGCTGCTCTTTCTCATCCCTATTACTGGGCAGGATTCGTTATAAACGGAAAGGCCGATTCTAGAGTATATTCCAGAGGCCTCAATCTAATGATTATCTTGGCTGGCTTTCTCGGGATAAGCTTCATCGCCGTCCTAGCCATCGTGGCCTATCGACGGAGGAAATCCTGACTTGACGCAGAGCAATCGCCAATCAGCAAAAGGCGATTTCTTCCAGCAGTTCCCCATTCGCAGAAACGAAGATTGTTTTTCAAAGAACCACTTTTCTGAAATTGTCAGTCAGTTCATATTTTTCGAGAATCCGGTATAGCTGCCTCCGACTCTTCCCGAGTCTCCGGGCCGTTTTCGTTTTGTTCCAGCGGCATTGTTCCAAAGTCGATTTTATGTGCGCCTGGATCACCTCTGGCGTGTCCATAATGGGCTCGGGATCTAAACGAATATCTCTCGCCGTAACCAAATCGCCTTCGGAAAAAACAAAAGACCTTTCTATGACATTTTCCAATTCCCTTACGTTTCCCGGAAAATCGTAAGACGAGAGTTTTTCAAGAGCTTCTTGTGTTAATGCTTTATGGCTGCCGCTCCGCAGATTCTCCTGTTCGATAAAATGATTTACCAAGGGGGGGATATCTTCTTTCCGCTCCCGCAAGGCAGGAATCTGGATCCTTACGACGTTGATCCTATAGTAGAGGTCTTTCCTGAAGGTGCCTTCAAGAACGTTTGCATGAAGATTTCTGTTAGTGGCAAAAATGAAACGAACCCTAATGGTTCTTGTTTGCGTAGCTCCAATTCTTCTTGATTCTTTTTTGTCCAATAACCTTAGAATTTTGGCTTGGAGATGGAGGGGCAGCTCTCCGATTTCATCCAGAAAGACAGTGCCGTTCTCGGCCACATCCAGCAGTCCGGACTTTTCACGAACAGCTCCCGTAAACGCACCTTTGGCATGGCCGAAAAGTTCTGATTCGAAGAGTCCGTCCGATAGATTGGAGCAGTTTATAGGGATAAAGGGAAACGCCCGGCGAGGGCTAAGCTCATGAATTTTGCGAGCGGCAAGGTCTTTCCCGGTTCCAGTCTCACCAAGTAAGAGTACGTTTTTGTCAAAACTCGCGGCCTTGCATAAAGCCCCGGACACGGACACCATTACTGAACTTGACCCGATGATTGTTATGCCCATCATCATAGCCTGGGATGAACACGGATTGTTGACATAGCGGGTCGATCCTCCGCACCCCTAGAAGAAAACGATACAATCGGTAATATTTCTCATGAAATGGACATAAAGTGAGAAAAAGAATGATCGCTTGACATCTATAATAGTACGATGCGAAATTAGAGTCCTTCTTGTTTTCTGGATGTTGATGATGGATTCAGAGCGAATTAAGGAACGGGAGTTTGAAGACCTTCTGGGCCGCTTTGCCAATTTCATCCGGATTCACATCCACAAGTACAATCTCTATAAATATGGGCTGGATCCTGACGATGTTTCCCAAGATGTCAGAATAAAGATCTGGAAACTCCTTGACAGTGAGAAAAACATCACCAATTATCCGTCCTATATAAAGAAAATCGTGAATTCCTCAGTTATCGACCAGCTCAGAAAAATCCGAAGAGAGGAGGGGATCTTCAGCCACGAACGGCAGGTTGCTGAAAATGAGGTGGTTCATAGTATCGAGATGGCCCGGGTCAAGAGTCTGGAGGAGACTGTCGGCAAGGCAGTGGACTTGCTCATCGAATCACGGCGCCAGGTCGTAAAATTGTACCTCCTCAATCTCAGCATTCAGGAAATTTCTAGCTATCTCAATTGGAGCGCTGATAAGACCAGGAATCTCCTCTATCGGGGCTTGTCCGACCTGAAAAAAAACCTCAAGAATATGGATATCCATTATGAATCTCAACGATGAAGAGCTAAAACGCTTGTATCGATCCTATATCGCGGATAAGGACCCAGACAATAGGTTGGGATGTCCATCCCTGGAAAAGCTCGTGTTTTTTTTCGAATCTTCGAGCCGAATCCGCAAGAAAATGAGAATCATCGATCATGTGACGAACTGTTCATCTTGCGCTAGAGAGTTTGAGTTTCTTCTTGAGCTTCAAAGATACGAGAAAAAGATGATTCGCGAGGTCCGGGAGACGCAGTCAGCGGAATCCTTGCCTCCTTCTTTACGTAGATCAAGCCAACGAGTGCGACTCTTATGGAGATTCTCTTCTTCTTTTATCGGCATTATTCTGGTTATCGCATCTCTAGTGACAATCGTTCAGAAGTTGGGACATGAAGATCAGACACGGGCAATACATTCATTTGTGGGGCTTATGCAGCCAAAACCAAACCAGCGCGTCACTCTGCCATTGATATTCAAGTGGCAGAAAATTACGGGGGCTGAGAGCTATATCCTTGAACTCTATGATGAATCCCTTTTGCCAATCTGGAAGAGCACGGCAACCTCGGCAACATCCTTTATTTTGCCCCACGAAATCACAAGTCAGCTCCAATTAAATGTACCATATTACTGGATGATAAGCGCTTACGCCCGTAACGACAAATTAGCCGAGTCCAATCTATTGAAGTTCACAATCCTTCAATAAAGCCCTCACTTCAGTGCGCTGGCGTAGAATTATCAAAAGAAACTGAAGCTGCGTCTCCGTGGAGTACAAACCCTGCCCAATAAAATGGATGGCTGCGTGTGGATTTTAGCATTTTCATTTTGGCAAGGCGGAGAGCCTCATCCTTATCTTGTCCTTGGACCAAGAACCTATAAAAATCGCCCATTAGAGCCGCTGTCGACTGATCATTGACGGTCCAAAGGGCTGAAAGGACAGCACGAGCACCAGCATTAAAAAATGTTCTGCTTAAGCCCAACAAACCCTCTCCCTTCTCAAGAGAGCCATTCCCGCTCTGGCAAGCGGAAAGCACGACAAGGTCAGCATTAATCCTGAGATTGTTGATCTCTCTAACCTGTAAAAATCCATCTTCCCCCTGGCCGTCGTCGACAGACAGGACCAAGGCCGACCGAAAAGGGGATTTTTCATCAAGAAACCCATGGCAGGCAAAGTGTATGATTTTGTATTCGCTTAAAGGTAACTTCTTTATAACAGATTCGTTTGCCTCACGTTCCAAAAAGACGTCAACTTTCCTCTCTGGAAAATTACTCACGATGTCCAGGATTTCATTCTTGCTAAACGGCAAAGATTCGAAGGAAAAGCCGTCGCCCCGATAAATCTCCGTCCAAATTTCTGCCCGCGATATTTTCTGGTTAATGCCCGTTTTCTGCGTTTTGCCGTATTTGGGTGATCCAACAGCGAGGAGATCTTTATGCCTCTTCGTAATCTGGAGAGTTTGTTTTAAAAACAGGAGCGACGAGGCTGATTGGCCATAGGAAACCTCATATTTCTCAATAAGGAAGCAGCGGCCTCCGTTGGCCTCCACTCTCAATGTCTCAAAGGGGAGATAATTGAGCACTCCGTCCGGAATGATGATCAAAGAATCAATCTCATCGTAGATCTTTTCTTGTAGTGGGAAAACTAGCTCCCGAGCAATACGCTCCCCTGCTCGCATGCCGATGAAGGGACCACAAGAAGGTACGGCAAGTGTTTTCAAAAAGCCCTTAAGAGAATTCTCCAGGCCTGATCGTCCGGGCAATTCATATAATCCCGAACGATTTTTCGTAAAGAAAACTAGGTAAGATTTTTTCTCTCCTACAAAGTATTCAAGAAAAGCCCTGCGCCTATCTAGCAATCGGTTTTTCACTTCAGAAATTCCACAGATTTTGGGAGACGCGACAATCCCGACTTTCCTATATTCCGTTTTGATATCTGAGATGACCCTCAGAAATTCTTCTTCTTTTCTATCCAACTCCCGCAGGAGATTTTCTTTCCCTGCCTTTCTCAATTGGAATCCCGCCAGTTGCCTAACAACCTCCGAAATTTCTTTCGATACTTCTCTTTCCCGCTTTTTTTTCGCTAGGTTCAATACTCTGCTAAAATCGATCCGACCTTCGGCAAGGCTTTCAAGAAAAGCTCGAGCTTTGGCCTTTTCAATCGTAGAAAACATTTCTTCAAGAAGAGCTTCAGAAGGGGAACACATATATAAAGAATGGAGGATATCTATAGCATGCTCGTAAACAGTGAACTTACTTCTGGCAAAGCCTATTTTGAATATGTCCAGAGTGATATGGTCCCTGATTTTTTCAATTATCCCAATAGATTTTTTATAATTCGCTAGAGCAAATCGCAAATCATTACTAGCTTCACGACATTGGCCTAGTCCGAAATAGGCTTCCCATAACGTTTCTTGCGAATTAGTCTCAATGGCCGTGTTAATAGCATTAATAAAGTGAGGTTCAGCAAGTTGATAATTCCCGCTCTTTAGGCCTATATTGCCCAAATTTAGGTGGGCAACGCTGATTCCTTCTTCATAACCAATCCTCTCTGCTTTAGAAAGGCAATTCTCAAACGCATTGGCCGCATCCGAATATCTGCCTTTTATATAGGATATATACCCAATATTATTCATTACCTGAATCACTAACGTGCTATTCTCTTGCTTATTTAATAATTGGAGGCATTCCTGGAAGCATTGGAGAGAGTTATCTAGCCCGGGGTGGTTATCAATTAATTGAGCGTTATTGAGCACTACAATTCCAATATTATTGAGATCCATAGCAACATTATTTTTGTTGCCTAAAGTTTTGTCGATAACAAGCGCTCTTTCGTAATAAGATTCGGCGTAATCTAGAATATCTAAATCAAGGTAAACACCTCCGATATTTGACAAGCATTCTGCTTCCATTAACAAATCATTTGCTTTCTTCGATTCAACTTGTGCTTCTTCGAAATATTTCAGGGCATAAGAATAATCACTCGTCTTTTCATAATAAGCACCTATGTAGTTTAAAAATTTCCCTAGTTCCTTCCTATGGTTAGTTTTTCTAGATAGATCCACCCCCCGCTTATTGCATTCGAAAAACATCTCGACATCGTCGATCTGCCAGTACGTCAAGCTCTTCTGACGGAGACACTTGAGCTCAAAGTTGTCGATTCCCGTTGTGCGTCCGACGGCGATGGCCCGTTCAAAATAATCGAGAGACTGCTTGTTCAGGCTTTTTGACCGATATTCCTTTCCCAGGTTGTAGAGCCTAGTAATTTCAAGGAATTTCCGATTAGCCTCCGCGACCGAGAGATCTCCGTGTTGCCGGGCGAGAAGATAGGCATCCTTGAAGAGCTTCGCGGATTCCGAGATCTGGCCCATGTCCCAAGACGCTATCCCCAATTGCGAAAGGCACAGGGCCTCTTTTTGGGGTGCTCCTATTTCTCTGGAAAGCCCGAGAGCTTTCTTAAATAGGGCAGCAGCGTTTTCGAACTCGCCTGACGAATGGAGGCTCTTTCCCTTTTCAATCAAGGCGTCCAATGATGTTTCTGCATTTTGCACTCCTGAGCCCACGCATTCTTCAGGAAACACCCAAAAGAGAGAGCACAAGATAAAGAACAGAAACGCAGTCAGGCCTCTCTGTCTCTTCATGGATCCCACCTGTTGAAAGAAGATTATAAAAACGGCATGTCAGAAAAGTCAACGCCTCATTTCGATCTATTCCTTATCCCCTTTTTTGGATTTACATCCCCCATAGTTCGTTGACTTTTCGCCTATCTTCCTTATACTGATGACATCCCACAGCGTAAGGAATTCCTATGAAAAAAGATGACATACTTGCCCTCACAGGAGAGAAAGACGCTCAACCCACAGGCTTTTTCTCACGGCGGAAGTTTTTCCGCTATTCGGCCATGAGTGTGGCCGGGCTGGCGCTTGCTCCCCGCCTTTCTTCCCAAGAGAAGGCCGACGACGAGAAACCTAAGCCAGTCCCTGCCGCTGAAATCAGGACCAACATCGACGAGGTCCGTAAGATCCCGCGCGTTGCCGGCTCCATGCCTGGGAAATACCCCGGCCAGGTCGTCAAGGTTGATACCGATACGGCCTCCGTGGCCGGGCAGCTCGCCGGCTCCAAAGTCAAAACCGCCCTCAACCGCGGCCTGTCCGAGCTCACGGGCGAGAAGGACATGCGAGCCGCCTGGCGCCAGTTTGTCTCTCCGTCCGATATCGTCGGGATCAAGGTCAACCCCATCGGGGAAAAGATCCTCTCGACCAAGCCCGAGGTCGTGGACGCCATCATCGAGGGCCTGCTCGCCGCCGGCGTCGCGAAAGCGAACGTCGTCATCTGGGACCGGCGCCATTTCCAGCTCGCGGACGCCGGGTTTACGCCCGAGCGGTTCCCGGGGATCCGGATCCTCGGCACGGAGACGAAGGGGCCGAACGGCGACTTCTGGGACCCGAAGGGCGAGCTCTGGAGCAAGGACAACATCGACCGGGAGGCCCTCCCCTACGTCGCCGAGGCCGAGCAGAAATACGACCGGGAGACCATGCCCTACATGATCAACGAGGGCACGCATTCCTATTTCACGCGGCTCGTGACGAGCGTCTGCACGAAGATCATCAACGTCCCCATCCTCAAGAACGCCGGCGCGACCGTCACCTGCTGCCTGAAGAACCTGTCCTACGGCTCGCTCAGCAACACGGGGCGCCTCCACGCCCTCTGGATGAAGTCCGTGGCCGAGCCCTGCGCCTTCCCCTGCCTCCGGGACAAGGTCGTCCTCAACATCGTGGACGGAATCCAGGCCTGCTACGACGGGGGGCCCGCGGCCAACCCGAAATTCATCTATGACGCGAATGTCATGCTCTTCGGAACGGACCCGGTCGCGGTCGACGCCGTCGCCCACGACTTCATCATCAAGCAGCGGATGGCGCGGGGGGTCCAGCAGCTCGAGAGCAAGAGGAGCAGCACGTTCCTCGAGATCGCCGAGGCGCTGGGGCTCGGGATCGCGGACAGGGGGAAGATCAAGGTTGCGGACGTGAGCCTGGGGTAAGCCGCGTCCGGGAAGCTGATTAGAATCACGCAGCCGGATTCAGCACCCGCCCCATGAAGAATGTCAATGACGGCCGGAGCGCTTTCCTTCAGATCATGGCACCTGATATCTAATGGCCCGGTCAACCGGCGACCTCGGACTTGGGCATTCTAAGGGTTTCTTCCGACGGGGAAGCGATAACGGGTTTTTTAGCCGGCTGCAAAAGCCCTTGTCAATCGCCCTCCCTTCTGCTATTTTCTTTATGGCACTCCAAGGAGGGATGATGGAAAAAGAAATCGGGCGCGTCACGCATTTCTTCCACAAAATCAACGTGGCCGTGATCGAGATCACGGCCGGCAGTCTGAAGATTGGAGAGATCATCCACATCAAGGGGCACACCAGCGACTTTTCGCAGCCGGTGGACTCGTTGCAGCTGGAGCATCAATCCATCCCGGAAGTGAAGGTCGGCGGCACAGCCGGCTTAAAGGTAAAACAGTCGGTCCGGGAAGGCGACCTCGTTTTTAAGGTCGAGGGAGGCGCCTGAGCTCCTCCAGCTTCTTCGCCCCGGCGGCGTTCTTCGGGTTGAGGGCCAGCGACTTTTCATAATTCTTGATGGCCAGGGCCTTGTCCCCGTTCTTCATGTATCCCTCGGCCAGGCTGTCGTGAGCGTTCCAGGAATCAGGGTCAAGGGACGAGCCTTCGGCTCGCCACTCGCCCGTGGCTTATATCCACGGGCGAGTACGGCGGAAGTGGACCCCCGGTCCTGGCAAGGCCGGGGCCCCGGCCGCTGTGGAGCTCGACGTTCAGCTTGAAAAGGGCGATGGCCTCGGCCATCTTCTTGTCCGAGAGAAGATAGTAGCCGATGGAGTTCAACCGGCTTTCGGCGACGCTCGGATCTTTCGGATCTTTCTTCCAGAGGGACCGGTAGCCTTCGACGGCGCGGACCGTGTCCCCCGCCTCGAGCCAATCGGCAGGGGCCTTGAACCCCTCGGGTGCCCGGGGCGCGGTCCTCTTCCCGCCGCCGGATTTCATCGTCACAGCGCCGGAGGGCGTGCCCTTCCCGTCCGCGAAGTCGTACGTCACGGCACGATCGGTGCGGATGAACTCGGCCGCGGAAATGGGCAGAAGCTCGAAGGCGGGCTGGCCGGTCCAGTTGCCCATGAGGCGTCCGCCCTCCAGGCTCACGGCGAGAGTGCTGTCGGAATCGAGCGTGTATCTCCCCGGGAACGGGGCGAGCGCCTTGGCGTCGAGGGAGACGACGTCATAGGGCGCGGGCACGTAGCCCCGCCGGCCGTACTCCTTCGCGACACTCATGGTGATTTCGTTGATGAGGGAGCCGGCAATGAAGAGAGTCCTCTCGGTCACGGGCTCTTTCGTTCCGTTGTCCGCGACACCGTATCCCTTGGCCCACTGAACCCTCTTGTCGAAGAAGACGGCGACGCTCACGCCCGGAATGTTGTAGAGCTTTATCCGGTCGAGGATGTTCCATGCTTTTTGCCCCTTGACGAGGGCGGGCGGCAGTAATCCGTTTTCAACGCGGCCGATCAGGGGATCGGCGCCGGATTCGGAAGAGGCGTAGGTCTGGCCCGAGGCGGCCGCCATCCTCGACCATCCTGACATCTGCCCGGTTTACGAAGTCGACGAATCCGATGGGGAGATGTTCCTGACCATGGCCTTCATCGAAGGCCGCAGCCTGAAGGAGCGGATCGCCGAAGGCCCCCTGCCCCTCATCGAAGTGCTCAATATCGCCGTCCAGGTCTCCGAGGGCCTCGAAGCCGCGCACGAAAAAGGCGTCGTCCACCGGGACGTCAAGCCGGCCAACATCATGCTCAACCGGGAGGGGCAGGCCCGCATCACGGATTTCGGCCTGGCTTCGCTCGAAGGCGGGGCCGACCTGACGCGCCCCCAGACGGTCCTGGGCACTGCAGCCTACATGTCGCCCGAGCAGGTCCGGGGCGAGAGGACCGACGGGCGGACCGACATCCGGTCGTTCGGCTGCACGCTCTTCGAGATGACGACCGGCAGGCGCCCGTTCGCCGGAGAGTACGCGCACGACATCCGCGACGGGATCCTGAACGACGCTCCCCCGGACCCCGCCTCGCTCCGGGCCGACATCCCGGCGGGCCTGGCGGAAGTTATTCTCAAATGCCTCCGGAAGAGGCCCGAGGACCGCTTCCCCGACTTCGACAGCCTGCTGGAGGCCCTCCAGGGCGAGAAGGTCCGGCGGCCGAGCGACGCCGGCGAACCGGCGCCGCCCCTGGACGCTCTCCCCTCCGTGGCCGTCCTTCCCTTCGTCGACATGAGCACGGCCAGGGACCAGGATTATTTCGGCGAAGGGTTGGCCGAAGAACTCATCCACGCCCTCGCCCGGATCCAGGGGGTCCGCGTCGTGGCCCGGACATCGGTGTTCGCCCTCAAAGGCATGAAGCTCGACGTCCGCGAGATCGGAAAGATGCTCGACGTCCGGGCCATCCTCGACGGGAGCGTCAGGAAGGCCGGAAACCGCCTTCGCGTCACGGCCCAGCTCATCGACGCCCGGACGGGGCTCCACATCTGGTCGGAGCGGTTCGACCGGGAGGAGTGCGACGTCTTCGAAATCCAGGACGAAATTTCGTTGGCCATCGTCAAGGGACGAGCCTTCGGCTCGCCACTCGCCCGTGGCTTATATCCACGGGCGAGTACGGCGGAAGTGGACCCCCGGTCCTGGCAAGGCCGGGGCCCCGGCCGCTGTGGAGCATCTGAAGGTCACGCTCCTGGCCGGGGAAAAGACCGCCCTGCGCAAGCGGTCCACGGCCGACACGGAAGCCTACAACCTCTACCTGAAGGGGCTCTATTTCCTCGCCCGGCCGAATCCCGAATACATCCAAAAGGCCCTGAATTTCTTCCATCAAGAGGCTCCAGCAGGTGGAGCCGAACTTCGGGATAGCTTATTTCCACGCCGGGATAGCCTATCTCCGCAAGGGCCTCATCGACGAAGCCATCGAGACGTTCCAAAGAAGCCGCGAGCTCGTGATCTTTGCGGGTTGGGCCGAATCCGGGCTGCTTTTTTGCTATCTCAGGAAGGGCGACCGCAATAGGGCCGAACAGATCCTGGCTGAAATGCTCGAGGACCGGAAGAGGCTCCCGGTCTCCCCGGTGTGCGTGGCCTGGGCCCTCGCCTCGCTCGGGGATTTCGACGGCGCCTTCCAGTGGCTGGAAACGGCGATCCTGGAGCGGGATAGTCTGATGGTCTTCCTCCATATCTATACGGAGTTCCTCGTGCCGGCCCTCGCCCGCGAGCCGCGTTTTACGGGCATCCTCGACAGGCTCGGCCTGCCGCATTGACGTATCAATCGCATGGCTACGGCCGGCCCCGCGGGGGAGCCCGTCAAGCGAAACTCCTCAGAGGCACTCCGTCAAAAAGAATGAGGGACTTTGTGATAGAATTGAGGCAAGGGAAATATGGTGAAAGCGGCTTTGAAGAAGAAACGAACCGGCTTGGCGGCGGCGATCGTGGCTGCGGCGGGGCTGACGGTTTTCGCGGACGCGAGAGCGGTTGCGGCTCCGGCTACCATGGCCCCTCAGGGCCGGCAGGCCGGCCAAAATATCAACCAGAGGAACCTCCCTCCCGACTTCATGGGGGTCGCGGGCATCGCCGGCTGGGTCGTCGCCGGGGCCCCGAGGATATTCGCGATGGAAACCCTCTACGGATATCTCGACGGCGGGGCCGAGATCTTCCTCCAGTACGGCTTCCGGAGCCTGGTGGTCTACGAGCTCGTCCCGGAAAAGACGGGCGGGCCCAAGAAGTCCGTGACCCTCGAGATCTACCGGATGGGCTCCCCGGCGACGGCCTTCGGCATCTTCTCGACGAGGCGCGAGGGCAACGAAACGGTTTCCCCCGGGATCAAGACGGCCCACTGGATCGGGGTGGAGCAAACGAACTTGGTCAAGGGAGACCTCTACATCAATATCCTTTCCTCCGGCTGCACGCAGGACGAAGTCGAGACCTTCGTCTTCTCGCTCGACCGCGCCCTCCCGGCCGCCGAAACCCCCCGGCCGCAGGCCTTTTCCTGCATGCCCGAGTTCAGCCTCCTCCCCGGGACCGAGCGGTACATCTGCGGGGACGTGGCCGCAGCCAATGAATCGCCGCTCCTCGGGGCCGATTTCTGGGGATTTAAGGAAGGGCTGGCCGAGGCCTACTCGGCCAAATACGGGCCGGGGCCATCCAAGCTCATCCTCATCCATTTCAAGGGGACCCCCCCGACGAACCTCCTGGACAAGGTCCTTGCCCTGTTCAACGAGTACATGATGGACGTGACGATCCTCGATCAGATCATGCAGGGACGGACCGTGGCCGGCCGCAAGTTCTATTTCGGCTGGAATGGGCCGAACGGCATCCTCATCCTCGACGAGCCTGACCCGAAAGCGGCCCGGACTCGTATCCAGGAGGTCCTGAACAAGGCCGCCAAGCGTCTGTCTGAAAACCCGGAAAACAAATCCGGCGAAAAGAAATAAAGAGATCAAGGGAAAGCGGAGGGAAGAGAAACGATGAGCATCAAAATGAGGGAGCTTTCGCTTTGCGTTTGCCTGGCGGTGGTCGTTGTCGGATTGACGCTCGCGGGCCCCGCGCTCGCGGGGCAGGGACAACAGGCGCAGGGGACGGCCCAGGCCCAGACACCGCAAGCCAAGCCGCAGGAGCCCCAGATGAAGCCCGCGATCATCGAACAGTCCATGCAGGACTTCATCCTGCCGGCCTACCAGGGCGGCGAGGTTACGCTGTCGAAGCCTCGTGGCAAGAACGTCATGATCATCTTCCCGCGCGGCTACGCGGCGCCGGGCTATTGGTGCACGATTTGCAATTACCGGTACGTGGAGCTCGCCGAGCTCGATAAAGCCCGGCAGATCCGGAAGAAATACAACGTCGAAGTCCTGGTCGTTTTCCCCTACAGCCGGGAGATCGTCCAATCCTGGCTCGAGGCCCTTCCCGGGCAGCTCGATAAGGTCAGGGAGGGGAAGAACCCGGCCGACCCGGCCAAGCTCGACGAGGCGGGTAGGCGCCGGATGACGCGGTGGCGCCAGTTCTTCCCCGAGGACTTCAGTCTGAACAAGGGGGAGATCCTGGACCCGTTCCCGGTCCTCATCGACGCCGACAGGGCGGTCTCGAAGCGGCTCGGCCTCTTCCAGACGGAGTGGAGCGGGGGCAAGGTCGACCAGAACATCCCGAGCGTCTTCATCCTCGACAAGAACGGCGTCCTGCTCTTCAAGTATATGGGGCAAAACACGACAGACCGCCCGAGCTACGATTACCTGTTCAAGGTCCTGGACGTCGTCAACGGGCTGAAATAGGGTTCGGCTATTTCAGGGGGGCGGGGACGGAGAGGTCTTCATCAAGGTCCGGCCCGTCAATCGGGTGAGGTCAAGGCTTCGTAGCTGAAGTTGCGGTAATGCTCGAGGACGTCGAGGATGACGTCGTCCTTGGTCAGCTTGAGGACCTCGGCCGGGCTCAGGTCCGGCATGAACGCCTCTTCCGTCGTTTTGTAGTCCGACTTCAGGTTCTTCCGTCCCCTGATCACGAGGGCCAGCCTGAGCTCGACCGAGTTCCTGGGGATCGCGATCTTGTAGTGGAACTGCTCGTCCTTGCTGCCGGGGAAAGAAAGGCTGAGGCGGATGTCGCGGCCCTTGGCTTTCTGGAACCGGGCCTTCACGCCGAACGAAGCGATCTCGTCCACGAGCGCTTCGAAGGCGGGCTCGACGATGAACTCGCAGAACTGCTCGAAGTGGATGAGCGTTTCCGCCTGGCATTTTTCCAGGATGCGCATGTTCTCGAAATGATTCTTCAGTTCCGTCTTCCAATCTTTATTTCCCATCTTTATCCAGCTCCAGGGATTTCGCCGGTATCATATCACAAACACGCGACTCGGAAAACGCGGATTTGTGCACGAAGCCCCCGGGGGGTGAGGTGCCGGCTGAGGTCAGCAAAAGGGGGGTGATGATTAGTTTTTTTGAGGGAGCCCTCTCCAGCCGGCTAAAGAGAGCCTCTATCATTATACCAGAGCCGAAAAGTATTGCAAACAAAAAATGCCGGAAAAAACATTTTTTTTGGCGGCGCCGCGGCCACAAGATGTGGGGAATGACGGGCGCAGGGTGTATGAGTAGAACTGGCCCGCTCCACCGACATCGTACGGAAGGCCGCGCAATGGGCCCTTAGGGTTATCCAAGCGACTATTCGTTCAGAAGGTCGTCGAGCGCGGCCAGGACGCTGTCGAGCGGGATCTCCGGCATGGATGGAGCAGCCATAAGGCGCGCCCTTCCGAACGGTCGCCAGGCCGGCAGGTTATCTTCACGGAAAAGGGCGAGGACAGACGCGCCGCAGGCCGCGGCGAGGTGCGTCGGCCCGGAGTCGTTGCCGAGATAATGAGTCGACCCCGCGAGAAGACCCGCCAGCGTATCGGCCGGAAGACGCGAGGCTCGCGTCCAACCGGCGGGGAGCGAAAATGCCTGGAGTGGCGCTTCGAGATCGGCTTCGGCCTCCCCGGTGACGAGAACGCCTCCCAGGCCGAGCGAGGCGGCCCGGCGAATGACCTCGACGAAGCTCGGGAGCGGCCAGCGCTTGGCGCGGCCGCCGCTTCCGGGATGGACGACGAGCCGCTTTTCGCTCTTTCCGAGCTCCCGGAGGCGGAGGCCGGCGAGGGCTTTTTTTCTTAGGTCGCCCGGGAGAGGCAGGCGGGCGCAATCGTCAAAGAGCCTGTCAGGATCGGACGCGGCCGGATCGAAGGCAGACGTATCAGTGGCGTCAGCGGCGAAATCCCGGCTTGCAGCAGACGCTTCGACAGCCCCTGCGCTGGAAACAATGCCAGCGACTCGGAACTTTATTCCATAAGCGTTTAAAAAGTCGCGAGTACGGTCGAAAAAGAAGCGGCTCATTGGCACGGCAGCGCCGTTCTTGTAGGGCACGAATAACGCTCGCTCGATCCCCTGCCCGGCCCACCAATCATCGGCGGGCCAATGGCCGGGCCGGTTCAACCAGCCCACGGCCAGCTCAAAACCGTCCAGAATGGTGTTTCCCATTTTTCTGGTTTTCCCTTTTTCGTCGACTCTGGGATCGGACGCGCCGCCCGCGGTGGCGCCTGCCCCTCCTGTCGCGCCGAAGACCGCGTCGCGCACGAATAACGCCGCCATCCGGGCGTCCTCAAAGGAAAGGACCTCGTCCACGAGCCCCGCCCGTTCGAGGAGCCCACCGTATTCCGGACGTCCGGCCAGGCTCAGGGAGAACCCGGGAAGGCTCCTGCGCACGAGGGAGATCGAGGGAAGGGCGACGAGGAGGTCCCCGAGGCCGCCGATGCGGAAGAGGATCGCCCGCGATTTCATTTTCATTGAAACGATATGTTCGTCGTCTCGCGCCGCTTATCGCGGTCGCTAAGGAAGATGCCGGCTGTTTTTATGAACAGCAGAAAAGGGGAAAATGATTCATCGGTCGGTCGAAGTTTTCTCCAGCCG
>Ga0315282_10007767_pt1 | contig 17524 bp, 29 predicted proteins | sample YL17G07_20_MG_FD_203693 | JGI IMG/M metagenome (GOLD analysis project Ga0315282, IMG submission 203693) | Sediment microbial communities from Yellowstone Lake, YNP, Wyoming, USA - YL17G07_20 | ecosystem: Environmental > Aquatic > Freshwater > Lake > Sediment | place: USA: Wyoming | collected... | reverse complement strand
ACAGGAGCCAACGTGGCCGGGCCTATCCCTCTTCCGACAACGATCAACAAATTTTGCGTACTGAGATCCCCTCACGTGGATAAGAAATCGAGAGAGCAGTTCGAGATTCGAACCCACAAGCGTCTTCTCGATATTTTGGAACCAACTCAACAAACGGTTGATGCATTGATGAAACTGGATCTTGCAGCAGGAATTGACGTCGAAATCAAGTTATAATCCCCCCTGCCCTCCTTTAGTAAAGGAGGAGGGGAATTGGGGACGGAAAACAATGAAAAGAACCTTAGGAATCATTGGGAAAAAATTAGGGATGACCCAAGTCTTTCTCGAAGACGGCTCCGTCATACCGGTGACCGTTGTCGAAGCCGGCCCTTGCTCAGTGATTCAGAAGAAGACAAAAGAGAAGGATGGCTATAATGCCCTTCAACTCGGTTTCTTACCGAAGAATAGCCAGAGGGTGAACAAACCGCGCTCCGGCCATTTTAAAAAAGCAGGGACAGGAGCTTTCTATCATACAAAAGAATTTCGCGTAGAGGACGCTGTCGATGGGTATGAATTAGGTCAGGAAGTAAGGGTGAACCTCTTTAAGCCCGGAGATGTTGTGGATGTCACTGGCCTCAGCAAGGGAAAGGGGTTCGCCGGGGTGATCAAACGCCACGGATTTCATGGCTCCCCTGGGTCTCATGGAACTCATGAATACTTCCGCCACGGAGGCTCGGTCGGCTCCGCCACTTTTCCCCATCATACCTTTAAAGGTATGAAGATGCCGGGTCAATATGGAAATCGGAGGGTGACCCTTCAAAATATCAAAGTCGTCGATGTCAAAGAAGATCAGAACCTCCTGCTTCTTCGGGGGGGAATTCCGGGAAGTCCAACGGGATGGGTCCTCATCCGAAGTGCAACCAAGTCCGAATCTACCGAGAAGAAAGGTTCTGCTGCCCCGTCGGTTTAAGGAAGGGAATTGGATGACCACGTTAGCCGTCTATGATATCGGAAATCAAAAAGTGAGCGATCTGGAATTGGATGACCGGGTCTTCGACGCAAAGATCAATCCGGCGCTGTTCCACGACGTCGTCCGAAAGGACCTCGCTTCCAGGAGAAAAGGGACGGCCGCGACAAAAAATAGGGCTCTCGTCAGAGGAGGGGGAGCAAAACCCTGGAGACAAAAAGGGACCGGCAGGGCTCGTGCAGGATCTCGGAGATCTCCCCTCTGGAGAGGAGGCGGGACGATCTTCGGCCCAATGCCAAGAGACTATTCTCTTTCTCTCCCTAAAAAAGTACGAAGAGCGGCTCTCCGGGCGGCTCTCAGCCTCAAGCGCCAGGAGGGAAAGCTGATCCTTCTCAACGATTTTCCGCTGGATGGATTTAAGACCCGTCAGGTTCTTGAAGTATTGAAAAGATTTCAGGTCCAGGACGCTCTTATTGTGACGGACGGAAGTGACCCGTACCTGGAGAGATCAGCCCGAAATATCCCGGAGATCGATGTCCTCCGTTATGAGGGCTTGAATGTCTACGACATCTTAAATCATGAACACCTGATTTTACTCCGTCCGGCGGTTGAAAAAATTGAAGGGGCACTCGCGTCATGAAGGAACCGCAGAAAATCATCCGAAGACCGTTGATCACTGAAAAAAGCACCCGGCAGAAAGAAGACGCCCGCCAGTACGCGTTCGAAGTTCGCCGGGATGCCAATAAGATCGAGATACAGTCCGCCGTCGAACGCCTCTTCAAAGTGAAAGTCCTCCAGGTGAGGACCTCCAACGTATTGGGCAAGGTAAAACGATTGGGAAGAAGGTACGGCAGTAGACCCGATTGGAAAAAGGCGATCGTCACTCTGAGAGAAGGGGACCGTATCGATTTCTTTGAAGGAGCGTAATGGGATTGTCGATTGACGAATGACGATTGAAAGTTGAAAATTTGCAATCAACAATCACCAATCTACAATCAGAATGGGGTTAAAAGATGGCCATTAAGAAATTCAGACCGACCTCCCCTGGAAAGCGGTTTCAGACCATTTCCGAGTTTGAGGAAATCACCTCTTCGACACCGGAGAAAAGTCTTGTCCGTCCTTTGAGAAAGACAGGGGGAAGAAACTGCTATGGAAGGATCACCGCCTGGCATCGGGGAGGAGGTCACAAACGGAAGTATCGGGTGATCGATTTCAAACGAGACAAAAGAGAGATCCCGGCCAAAGTTGCCTCGATCGAATACGATCCTAATCGATCCGCTCGGATCGCCCTGCTTCACTATGCCGATGGGGAGAAGCGGTATATCCTCGCCCCGTCTCAACTGCAGGTCGGGGAGCAGGTGATGGCAAGCCCGACAGCGGATATTAAGCCCGGCAATGCCCTGCCCCTTCGAAATATCCCGACCGGCACATTGATTCACAATATCGAGCTAAAAGTGGGAAAGGGCGGTCAGATCATCAGGAGTGCAGGAGGGGCTGGCCAATTGATGGCGAAGGAAGGAAAATATGCCCACGTCAAGCTCCCCTCGGGTGAAGTCCGGTTGGTCCTCCAGGATTGTTACGCGACCATTGGCCAGGTGAGTAATCTTGAACATGAAATTATCTCTTTGGGAAAAGCGGGTCGAAATCGCTGGTTCGGATGGAGACCCACGGTTCGCGGAGTGGCGATGAATCCCATTGACCATCCCTTAGGCGGAGGCGAAGGAAAGAGTTCGGGCGGTAGGCATCCCTGTACACCATGGGGAGTGCCGGAGCGCAAGACTCGAAAAAATAAGTCAACGGATAAATATATTTTGAAGAGGAGAGATTGATGGCCCGTTCAATCAAAAAGGGGCCTTTTGCAGATTCCCATTTAGTGAAAAAGGTGGAGGAGGCCCGAAGGACGAAGGAAGGAAAAGTGATCAAAACCTGGTCGAGGCGATCCACGATCGTCCCTGAAATGGTGGGGTTGACCTTTGCCGTTCATAACGGGAAAAAGTTCATTCCCGTCTTCGTGACAGAGGAAATGGTCGGACACAAGTTAGGGGAATTCTCGCCGACTCGAACCTTCCATGGCCATTCGGGAGACCGAAAAACGAAAATCAAGGGGAAGACTGCTCCATAGCAGGTGAGCGACAAGATGGAAGTGAAAGCAAAATTAAAATTTGTCCGGGTAGCACCCCGAAAGGCGCAACTGGTGGCCGATCTGATCCGAGGCAAGGGATCAGAGGAGGCTCTAAACATCCTGACTTTTACAAAGAAGGCAGCCGCCAGGATCGTCATCAAAGTATTGAAATCGGCTATTGCCAATGCGACGCAGAAGAAGAATGTCGACGTCGATCGTCTTTACGTTAAGAAGATTACTGTGGATCAGGGGCCGACCATGAAACGCTATCAACCCAGGGCGTTGGGCCGTGCCACCACGATCCGGAAGAGAACGAGCCATATCAATATCGTCTTGGACGAAAAGTGAACCCCGTTAGAGATTCCGGCGGGGCATCAAACCCCCCGAGATTTATTCTGGGACCTAACTCTCCGCTGCAGAGCAGCAGGGCATGATTTCTAACGGGGTGAAGGGACCGGAGGAGGAGAAGCCTTGGGACAGAAAGTACATCCGATCAGTTTTCGATTGGGATTGATTAAATCTTGGGATTCCCGATGGTATGCAGAGAAGGATTACCCTCAACTTCTCATCGAAGATATTCGGGTCCGTGACTATCTCAAGAAAAAACTTTACCATGCCGGAGTCTCCAAGATCGAGATCGAACGGGCTGCCAGCAAGGCCAAAAAGGCCAAAGTGACCATCTACACCGCCCGGCCAGGCATCATCATCGGGAAAAAGGGAGCGGAGGTGGAGAACCTGAAGAGGGAACTCCAGAAGATGACCGACAAAGAAATCTTTATCAATATCCAGGAGGTCAAGAGGGCTGAGATCGACGCTCAACTCGTGGCCGAGAATGTGGCCCTCCAACTCGAAAGACGGGTTGGATTTCGAAGGGCGATGAAGAAGGCCGTGACCTCTGCACTTAAACTGGGAGCGAAGGGAATCAAGATTGCATGCGCTGGAAGGTTGGGAGGTGCGGAAATGGCGCGCCGGGAATGGTACCGGGAGGGCCGGGTCCCCCTTCACACCCTCAGGGCAGATATTGATTATGGCCTAGCCGAAGCCAAAACCACTTACGGGATCATTGGCGTGAAGGTTTGGATCTTTAAGGGAGAGGTCTTCCCGACCAAAGAAGGAGAAGAGAGAGCAGCTTAAGACAGCGATTATTGTGGAATCATGGAATATTGGAATAATGGAATAGTGTGAAAAAAAACCAGGGTATTTCGTTGTCAACCCAATATTCCAACGTTCCTTCATTCCATTCTTCCTGACAGGATAAAGTGCTATGTTGATGCCGAAGAAAACAAAATATCGAAAACAACAAAAGGGAAAGAGAAGAGGAGTCGCCTCCCGCGGAAACACCCTCAACTTTGGTGACTTCGGACTCCAGGCGACCGAATGTGGATGGCTGACTTCCCGCCAGATTGAAGCGGCGCGAATTGCGATGACCCGGTTCATCAAGCGAACCGGCCGGATCTGGATCCGCATCTTCCCGGATAAACCGATTACCAAGAAACCTGCGGAGACCCGGATGGGAAAAGGAAAAGGCACCCCGGAAGACTGGGTGGCCGTCATCCGACCTGGTCGGATTCTTTACGAAATGGAAGGGGTTCCTGAAGAAAGGGCCAGGGAGGCGTTCCTTCTGGCCTCCCATAAACTGTCGCTTCGTACAAAGTTCATCATGAGGGGGAGCCACCTATGAAGGCAAAGGAACTTCGCCAACTGAGCGACGGGGAGTTGCTCATCAAGGAAAAGGAACTCGGTGAGGAACTTTTCAATCTTCGCTTTCAGCATGCCACGGGACAGTTGGAGAATGTGATGCGAATCCCTCAGGTCAGGCGGGATATCGCTCGGGTGAAAACGGTCCTTAAAGAGAAGGCTCTGGACAAAGGGAAATAAAGCCAATGGGAGAGAGAGGGAAGCGAAAAACATTATCGGGCGTGGTGTCGAGTGATAAAATGGATAAAACCGTCGTCGTGCTGGTCAATCGTCTCGTCCGTCATCCCGTCTATAAAAAATATATCCGGAAGAGGACAAAGGTGAAAGCCCACGACGAAAAGAATGAGTGCCATATCGGAGATAAGGTCCTATTGATCGAAACCCGTCCGATCAGCAAAGAGAAAAGGTGGCGTGTCAAGGAGATCCTTGAACGGGCCGCTTAACGACAAATGGAAAGTTGAATGTGGGAGGGAGAAGGTGATTTTAAGAAATCATTTTCCACCAACCACTCTCCGCTTTCTACTCTCGAAGGAGAGTGGATCATGATTCAGATGCGAACGATTCTCGAAGTCGCCGACAATTCGGGAGCCAAGAAACTGGGGTGCATTAAGGTCCTCGGCGGCACCCGTCGGAAGTATGCCACCTTGGGAGATATCATTGTTGTTTCTGTCAAAGACGCCCTTCCTAATTCCAAAATTAAAAAAGGGGATGTGGCTCGCGCCGTCATTGTCCGGACGAAGAAAGAGGTGAAACGCCTCGACGGCTCTTACATCAAATTTGATGATAACTCTGCCGTCCTCATCAATCCCCAGGGCGATCCTGTTGGGACTCGAATTTTCGGCCCCGTTGCTCGGGAACTTCGGGCCAAACGCTTTATGAAGATCATCTCCCTGGCTCCGGAGGTCCTTTAGAAGAGGAATTTGAAATGATGGTTCCAAAATATCACATCAAGAAGAATGACCTGGTCATGGTCATTAATGGAAAGGAAAAAGGGAAGAGCGGTCGGGTTCTGAAAGTCTTTCCCGAGAAGGAGAAGGTGCTGGTTGAAAAGATCAATTTCGTCAAGAGACATTCCCGGCCCCACGGGAAACAGAGACAGGGAGGAATCTTAGAGAAAGAGGCCCCCCTGCATATTTCAAATGTGATGCTCCTCTGTGATAAATGCAATAAACCCATTCGCATCGGACACCGCCTCCTCGAAGATGGAAAAAAGGCGAGGGTCTGTCGAAAATGTGGGGAACTTTTGGATAAATAGGTGATCGAATGGCCAGGTTCAACGAGGTGTACCAGGAGAAAGTCGTCCCCGGACTGATGAAGCGGTTCAACTATAAGAATCGGATGGAAGTTCCCAAGCTGGAGAAGATCGTCATCAATATGGGACTGGGAGAAGCCATCCAGAATATAAAAATTCTTGATTCCGCGGTTCAAGAACTGAGTCAGATTACGGGACAGAAGCCTGTCATCACAAAGGCGAAAAAATCGATTGCCCAATTTAAGCTGAGGACAGGGATGCCCATTGGATGTATGGTCACCCTTCGGAAAGAGAGGATGTTCGAGTTCTTCAATCGCCTCGTGAATGTCGCTCTTCCAAGGGTCAGGGATTTCAAAGGTCTCTCGGGGAAATCCTTCGATGGGAGGGGAAATTATGCCCTTGGAATTCGTGAACAACTGATCTTTCCGGAAATTCATTATGATAAAATTGACAAGGTGAAAGGGATGAACATCGTCATTGTGACGACAGCCAAGACGGATGAAGAAGGAAAGGAACTGCTGAAGTTGTTGGGAATGCCCTTTCGGAACTAAAAACCGCGATTTTGATTAGGAGAAGAAATTGGCAAAGTTATCGTTAATGAATAAGGCAAAAAGCCCACAGAAATTTAAGGTGCGCGAATATCATCGATGCCCTCTCTGCGGAAGACCGAGGGCTTATTATCGAAAATTTAACATGTGCCGACTCTGTTTCAGAAAATATGCCTCCCGAGGCGAAATCCCTGGAGTGATCAAATCGAGTTGGTAAAGGGTACGGGGGTTACGATATGTCCATGACCGATCCAATTGCCGATATGTTTACACGAATTCGCAACGGCTCTAAAGCGAAATTCGAAAAGGTGGATATTCCTTCCTCCAAGATGAAACGAGAGATTGCGAAGATCTTAAAGGACGAAGGGGTCATCAAGAACTTTAAAATCGTCACGGATGATCACCAACGGGAGATGATCCGAATCTTTCTCAAATACGATGCGAACCGAAAAGAGGTCATCCATCTCCGGCGGGTCAGCAAACCGGGACGAAGGGTCTACGTGGGAAAAGAAAATATTCCTTCTGTCATGAGCGGGTTGGGATTCTCGATCCTCTCCACGTCGAAGGGAATCTTAACGGATAACTCCGCCCGAAAGGCCGATGTCGGAGGAGAGGTCCTGTGTCACGTCTGGTAACAATTAGAACGTGGAAAGCAGAATGTCGAAGGTGGTACAAACCGCTTTCTACTCTCCACTCTCCACTGTCGGAGTAATCGATGTCTCGTATTGGAAGGATGCCCATTGCAGTGCCGAAGGAAGTGAAGGTCGCCTATGATCCTTCAAAGGTGGAGGTGACGGGACCCAAGGGTCTTCTCGCTTATCAACTCCCTCAAGGGATCTCCGTTTCCGCGGATGGAGGAAAGATTCTTGTTCATCGCACCAATGACCAGCGTACCTCCAGAGAGCTTCAAGGTTTGACCCGAAGCCTCATCGCCAATATGGTCACCGGGGTCACCCGGGGGTTTGAAAAAAAACTTGAGATTGTTGGAGTTGGCTTCCGAGCAGATCTTCAGGGCGATGTCCTCAGGCTCGCGCTGGGATATTCTCACCCGGTGCTCTATCCCCTCCCGAAGGGGATCAAAGTCGAGATCGAAAAGCAGACGCTCCTCACCGTGAAGGGAATTGACAAGCAACAGGTGGGTATCGTTGCCGCACAACTTCGTTCCATCAAACCGCCTGAACCTTATAAAGGAAAGGGGATCCGGTATGCTGGCGAACGGATCCGTAAGAAGGTCGGCAAGACCAAAGCCTAAAAAGAAACCCGCCTACCCTCGTCAGGCAACAGGCGCAGGCAGGGAGGAAGACATTTGAAAGACGAAAAGAAGTTGGCCAGATCGAGAAGAAAAGCAAGAGTGAGGAGCCGGGTCAAAGGAAGCTCCGAGCGTCCTCGACTCAATGTCTTTCGGAGTTTGAAGCACATCTATGCCCAGGCCATCGAGGATACGACAGGAAAAACCCTCGTGAGTGCCTCCACCTCAAGTCCTGAGCTAAAGGGAAGCTTCCGACATGGAGGAAATGTGGAGGCGGCAAAGAAAGTTGGGGAGCTGATCGCCAAGAAGTGTCTCGAAAGGGGAATTCAAAAGGTGATCTTTGATCGAAACGGATATCTTTATCACGGCAGGGTCAAGGCATTGGCCGAGGCTGCGAGAGCAGGTGGTTTGATCTTTTAAGAGATTTGAGTAATCAGAGGGCTCTGACAATTGGTTTTTCAGAGGCCCTTTTAACGGAGGAAAAGACATTGCCAAAAATTGATCCAAGCACATTGGAACTGACTGACCGTGTGGTTCATATCAACCGAGTGGCCAAAGTGGTGAAGGGAGGTAGACGATTCAGCTTCAGCGCCCTGGTGGTGGTAGGAGATGGAAAAGGCTATGTGGGGAGCGGGTTGGGCAAAGCCAACGAGGTCCCGGAGGCGATTCGAAAAGGCATTGAACATGCAAAACGGAACTTGATCAAGGTCCCCATCATTAATAAAACGATCCCTTATGAGGTGTTGGGAAAATTTGGGGCAGCCAGGGTCATGCTCAAACCGGCCTCCGAGGGAACGGGGGTGATCGCCGGTGCAGCCGTCAGGGCCATTGCCGAATCCGCAGGAATCCAAAACATTTTGACAAAATCCCTCGGATCAAACAACCCTTATAATTTGATCAAAGCGACCCTCCAGGGCATCAATCAGTTGAAGGCCCCTGAAGAGGTCGTTGACAAGAGGCATGAAACGGCAATCGAGAGCTGAAAGGTTCAACATGGAGAAGACAATCAGAGTCAAATGGATCAAGAGTGCAATCGGACGAACCGAAGACCAGAAGAAGACCATCCGGGGCCTTGGATTCAAACGACTCCAGCAAACGCTTACTTTGCCAGACCGACCCGAGATTCGAGGAATGATTAATCGTGTCATTCACTTGTTAGAAGTGAACCCCGTTAGAGATTCCAGCGGGAGATCAAACCCCACCGGGAATCATTCTGGGACCTAATGCCCGCTGCAGAGCCCTCCACCGCATGGTGTACAGGGCAGAGCAGGAGGGCATCAATCTAACGGGGTGAAGGAGTAATTCAAGGGGAAACGGATGAGATTAAATGAATTGAAACCTCCGGAAGGAGCAAGAAAAAAAGAGAAGCGAGTGGGCAGAGGGGTTGGATCCGGCCATGGCAAGACGGCCTGCCGGGGATCCAAGGGGCAGAATTCTCGTGCCGGGAGAGGAACCAAAGCAGGCTTTGAGGGCGGTCAGATGCCCCTTCAACGCCGGCTTCCCAAGAGGGGGTTCCGTTCACCATTCAAGAAACACTTTGCCATCATCCATGTGGGAGATCTCAATCGTTTTCCGAAAGACACTGTCGTGGAACCCGGTCTGCTGCTTCAATCCGGACTTTTGAAAAAGGAAGAGCCCGTGAAGCTTCTCGCTGATGGTGAACTTCAGCATCCTTTGACCATCCGCGTCCATCAAGTCAGCAAGGCCGCCCTGAAAAAGGTGGAGAGTGCTTCAGGGAAGGTGGAGGTCATCGGCTCATGATTTCAGGAGCCCAGAATATCCTTAAGATACCGGAGCTCAAAAGAAGGATCGGGTGGAGCCTTCTTTTCCTGGCGATTTATCGAGTGGGCGTCCATATTCCAACGCCCGGCATTAATGGAGATGCCTTAGCTTCGTTTTTTGCCGCACAAAAAGGAACGCTCTTCAGTCTCATCGATATGTTCTCGGGTGGGGCGCTGGAAAGGCTCTCGGTCTTTGCCTTGGGCATCATGCCTTATATCAGCGCTTCGATTATCCTTCAGCTCCTCACGGTGGTCATCCCTTATCTCGCCCAGCTCCAGAAAGAAGGGGAGATGGGCCGCAAGAAGATCGTTCAATATACCCGTTACGGAACCGTCGTGCTCAGCATGATCCAGGGGTTCGGAATCGCTGTCGGTCTGGAGAACATGCGAGGGGCGGCCGGAGAGATGATCGTCTTGGCTCCGGGATGGTCCTTCCGAATCCTGACCGTCATCACCCTGACCGCTGGCACGGCCTTTATCATGTGGCTGGGCGAGCAGATTACAGAAAGAGGAATCGGAAACGGTATCTCCCTCATCATCTTTGCCGGGATTGTCGCACGAATGCCCAATGCCGTGGCCAGCACCTATGAACTGTTTAGGATAGGACAAATGGGTATCGTCACCATCCTGTTCTTGATCGTCCTCATGATACTGGTGGTCGCCGTGATCATCTTTATGGAGACTGGGCAACGGAGGCTCCCTGTCCAATATGCGAAGAGAATTGTCGGGAGAAGGGTCTACGGCGGGCAGAGCACCCATCTTCCCCTCAAGTTGAATACGTCGGGAGTCATCCCTCCTATCTTCGCTTCTTCGATCCTGATGTTTCCTTTGACGATCGCCAACTTCATGCCCAAACCTTGGCTGGAGGCACACCCTTGGGTCCAATCGATCCTCAATAGCTTGGGCCCCGGTGCCCTCCTCTATAATCTTCTCTACGTGGGATTCATTATCTTCTTCTGCTATTTTTATACGGCCGTTACCTTCAACCCGAATGATGTCGCCGAAAACATGAAAAAATTCGGCGGTTATATCCCTGGCATTCGCCCCGGACAGAAGACCGCTGAGTACATCGATAAGGTGCTCACTCGAATTACCCTCGGAGGAGCGATCTATGTCTCGGCCATCTGTGTTCTCCCCACCATTCTCTACAGAAAATTCAACGTCTCTTTCTACTTCGGAGGCACCTCTCTCCTGATCGTGGTCGGTGTGGCCCTGGATACGGTTCAGCAGATTGAAGCGCATATGCTCTCAAGACATTATGAAGGGTTGATGAAAAAAGGCAGATTGAAAGGAAGACGAGGATAAGGGCTATGAAGTACCAAAATTCCAAGCACCAATATTCAAATAATGACCGAAATTTCAATACAGAATAGTTGGGTGATTGGAGTTTGGTGATTGGAAATTATTTGGAATTTGGGATTTGGTGATTGGAATTTTACATCCGGTGATACCGGGAGCACGCTGTTTTTTAAGCAACTGAATTATTACAAAATACGGAGTTTCGAGTGAATCTTATTCTATTAGGCCCTCCCGGGGCGGGAAAAGGGACCCAGGCGCAAAGGATGGTGGAGCGTTATCGCATCCCTCAAATCTCCACCGGAGATATCCTGAGGGCAGCGGTCAAGGAGAGCACTCCCTTGGGCACGAAGGCAGAGGGATTTATGGATCGAGGACAACTCGTCCCCGATGAAATCGTCATCGGGATCATTGAGGAGCGTTTGAAGGCGAAGGACTGCAATTCAGGTTTTATCCTCGACGGCTTTCCAAGGACGATTCCTCAAGCGGAAGCGCTCCAGCCCATTCTGGCCAAACTCGGGAAGAAGATCGACCACGTCATCAACATTGAAGTGGACTCCGAAGAATTGGTTCGCCGGTTAACCGGAAGGAGGACCTGCAAAAACTGCGGCGCGATGTTTCACGTCCTTTTCCAGCCACCGAAAAAAGAAGGGTTGTGTGATCGGTGCGGGGGAACGCTCTACCAGCGTGCAGACGATAATGAGGAAGCGATCCGAACGCGTTTGAACGAATACGAGAAGCAGACCGCCCCTCTCATCCAGTATTATCGAGGTAAAAAAAACCTTCGCTCCGTTCAGGGAGTGGGTGGGCCGGATCAAATTTTTGGACAAATCGTGCGTCTGCTGGACGCTGCGCCTGTTTAGTGTGTAATGGAGACGCTATGCCCAAGGAGGATGCCATCCAGGTGGAAGGAAGGGTCCTGGAAACCCTTCCCAATGCCATGTTCCGAGTGGAACTGGAGAATGGCCACAAGGTGTTAGCCCATATCTCTGGAAAGATGAGAATGCACTTCATCAAAATCCTCCCGGGAGATAAGGTGACGGTGGAACTCTCCCCTTATGATCTCTCGAGGGGAAGAATTATATTTCGGGAGAAATAATCAACCCCTTTCCCTTTAGCAAGGTGGGGGCAATTTTCTAAACAACCGGATAACGAAAATGAAAGTCAGGGCATCCGTCAAAAAAATCTGTGATAAATGTAAGATCGTAAAACGGAAAGGGGTCATCCGGGTGATCTGCGAAAACCCCAAACATAAACAGAGACAAGGATAGAGTTGGACGGTGGAAGGCTGAAAGTAGAGAGTGGGTCAAAGCCACCCGCCACTTTCCACTCTCCACTCTCAATTAAAGGAGCTCATTATGGCACGTATTGCAGGAGTCGATCTTCCAAAGGATAAACGGGTGGAGATCGCCCTCACCTATATTTACGGCATTGGAAGACCCTCTGCGGACAAAATTCTGCAAAAGGCAAACATCGACAAAGACACCAAGGTGAACAAGCTCACCGAGGCAGAGGTGGTCCGCATCCGAGATATCATCGATCAGGAATACAAAGTGGAAGGAGATCTCAGGAGGGACTTAGCCACGAATATCAAGCGATTAATGGATATCGGCTCCTACCGGGGACTTCGCCATCGGAAATCCTTACCCCTTCGCGGCCAACGGACCCACACCAATGCGAGAACCCGAAAGGGACCGCGCCGGGCCATCATCGGAAAGAAAAAGGAGAAGGAAAAGCCTGGGTAAACCCCGTTAGAAAATCAAAACGGGGCATCAGACTTGGATAGACATTTTATGAAGTTCACCTGCTGTAAGCAACAATATGATTTCTAACGGGGTAAAGGAGGCGTTATGCCCAAAGGGCAGGGAATAAAGAAAAAGAAGGTTAAAAAGAATATTCAGGTAGGGGTTGCTCACATTCAGGCAACGTTCAACAATACCATCATCACCATTACCGATCCGGAGGGAAATGTGATCACCTGGTCCAGCGCCGGCACGCAGGGGTTCAAGGGCTCTCGGAAAAGTACCCCGTTTGCGGCGCAAATGGCGGCAGAGGATGCTGCAAAGAAGGCCATGGAACAGGGCGTTCGATCCATCGATGTCTATGTCAAGGGTCCGGGCGCCGGAAGGGAATCGGCGCTGCGATCCCTTCAGGCAGCCGGTTTGAAGGTCCATCTCATTAAGGATGTCACACCCATACCCCACAATGGATGTCGTCCTCCTAAGAGGAGGCGCGTGTAGGGAACGTGTAGCTTTTTAATCTGTGTCATCTTGTTCCTGAATCGGTGTAATCAAATTTAAAGAAATTAAATGAGGAGGTTGGCGTTGGCAAGACATACGGAATCGGTGTGCAGGCTTTGTCGGAGAGAAAACCTCAAGCTCTTTCTCAAAGGGGAGCGGTGCTATACGGAGAAGTGTGCGTACGATCGGAGGGGCTACCCTCCCGGACAACACGGTCAGGCTCGGAAGAAGTTCTCGGACTACGGCACTCAGCTTCGGGAAAAACAGAAAGTCAAAAGGATGTACGGGATTCTGGAGAACCAGTTCCGCAACGTTTTTAAAGAAGCGGACCGACAAAAGGGCATTACCGGAGAAATCCTCCTTTCTCTGCTGGAAAGGAGATTGGACAACATCATCTATCGACTCGGTTTTGCCAATTCAAGAAACGAAGCACGTCAGCTCGTTCGACATAACCACTTTTTGGTCAACCAGTCCAAAGTGAACATTCCTTCTTACCTTGTGAAGCCAGGGGATATCATTGAGCTCCGGGAGAAGAGCAAGAAAGTGGTCCGTATCTTAGAGGCCCTGGAAGGGGTGGCTCGACGTGGTGTGCCTCAATGGTTGGAATTGGATAAAGATCAGATGAAGGGGAGCGTCAGGGGTCTGCCCGCTCGCGAGGAGATTACCATCCCCATCCAGGAAAAGTTGATCGTCGAGTTGTTCTCGAAGTAATTTGGAGGCAATATGCAAAAAAGTTGGAAAGATCTGATTCGACCGAAACGGTTGGAAGTAGAAAAAGAAACGCTAACCCCTTTTTATGGAAAGTTTGCGGCCGAGCCTTTTGAAAGAGGCTTCGGCATTACCATCGGAAATTCTCTTCGGCGGATCCTCCTCTCTTCCTTGCAGGGGGCAGCGATCGCCTCTGTTAAAATTGATGGGGTGCTCCATGAATTTTCAACCATCCCCGGGGCGAAAGAGGATGTCACCGAGATCATCCTCAACCTCAAAGAGGTGAGGTTGAAGCTTCATACCGAAGGCCCCAAGACGATCCGGCTGAAAGCAGAAGGTCCTAAGGTGCTTAAAGCAGGGGATATTATCACGGGTGATGCGGTGGAAATCCTTAATCCCGATCATTACATCGCCACTCTTTCCAGAGATGCGAAACTTTCCCTGGAGATGGTGGTGAAGGTGGGGAGGGGTTATGTCCCTGCAGAGCGAAACAAGGAGGAGAACCAACCGATCGGGACCATTCCCATGGATGCCATCTTTTCCCCGATCAAAAAGGTGAACTACACCGTGACCAATGCCCGGGTGGGACAGATCACTGACTATGATAAGCTGACCCTCGAGGTTTGGACCGATGGAAGTATTAACCCGGAAGAAGCGGTCGCTCATTCGGCAAAGATTTTGAAGGAACAACTCTCCATCTTCATCACCTTTGAGGAAGAGGAGGAGTCGGAGACGGCCTATTCTGAAGAAGGAGAGGAAAAAGAATCCTTTAATGAGAATCTCCTTCGAAGCGTGGACGAGTTAGAGCTCTCTGTCCGGTCTGCCAACTGCCTGAAGCATGCAAACATCAAGCTGATCGGAGACCTGGTTCAGAAAACGGAAGCAGAGATTTTGGCCACGAAGAACTTTGGCCGAAAATCCCTCAACGAGATCAAGGAAATTCTGGCCGAGATGGGGCTGAGTCTGGGAATGAAATTGGACAATTGGCCTCCCAAGAAATCTGAAGAAGAAATGGAATCAGGAGCCATTGGATAGGAGTAAGGAATGAGGCATCGTGTCGCAGGCAGAAAGTTAAGTCGCCATACTCAGCATCGGGAATTGATGTTCCGTAACATGTTGGTCTCGTTACTTCAATACGAACGGATCAGAACCACCCTGGCCAAGGGAAAGGAGCTCCGAGGCTGGGCAGACAGAATCATCAGTCTTGGAAAACAGGGAACGCTTCATGCCAGAAGAAGGGCCTTTGCCCTCCTTCGAGATAAGGGGATCGTCAAGAAGCTCTTCGACGAAATCGCCCCGAAATTTAAAGACCGGGAAGGAGGTTATACCCGGGTTTACAAATTGGGATGGCGCCAGGGGGATGGAGCTCCCCTTTCTCTCGTTGAGCTGGTCACCTATGCAGCGCCCGAGGAGAAAAAGAAATCGACATTGAAAAAAGCGAAAGAGGTCCTCAAAAAAGTCACTCCCAAAAAGAAAGAAAAGGGCGAAGAGAAAGAAAAAGAAAAGGAAAAGGGAAAAGAGAAAAAAGAAAAGAAGGTCAAGAAGGAAGAAAAAGAAGCCTTGAAGGGAAAGAAAGAGAAACCAAAGAAAAAATCTGAACCAAAAGGTAAATAGATACCTTATTCTTGAATTCAAAAGCCCCTATATTCAATCGGTATAGGGGCTTTTTTTATCCCTTCTCTAATTGTCCTGCCTATTATTTGAGTTAACGGTTAGTGTTAATTCAATATGAAAATCATATCACAACATTCCTGATCGCCTCAAAACAGAAGATAGATAGCAGATATACACTATTTCTTCTTTTGGAGTAATAAGGTCGGGCTTTTATGACCCCACTCTTGCTCTTTGACAATAGAATATTGATTCTTTTTTAACTCTTTCACTTTTTTGGGCTAAACCTCCAGATATTTTTCTCTTATCTCCGGATTGGCTTCAAGCTCTTCTGTGGTTCCTGAAAAACCAATGTGGGCCTTACTCATGACAAAGACACGTTTTGCCAGGGACATGGCCATCTTGAAGTTATGTTCCACCAGCAAAATAGAAGTGCCCGCCATGCCTATTTCCTCAAGAACATCCTTGACTTCCTTTACCACAATCGGAGATAAGCCTTCCGTGGGCTCGTCAACCATCAGCAGTTTGGGATTTCCCATCAATGTCCGCCCGATGGTGAGCATCTGCTGTTCACCCCCTGAAAGCACCCCTCCCTTCTGATGAACCCTATCTTTCATGAATGGAAAATGCTTAAAAATCCTTTCCACAGTCCAAGCGCTCGGGTCGGAGGCATCGATTTTCCCTCTTTTTACACCCATCATTAGGTTATCCAGCACGGTGAGATTAGGGAAGATGCGTCTATCCTCAGGAACATAGCCGAGGCCCGCCCGCGCCACTTTATGGGGGCGCTGCCCTGTTATGTCTTGTCCTTCAAAGATAACCTTACCCGACTTGGGTTTCAGCAATCCCATGATACTCTTTAAAGTCGTACTCTTACCCATCCCGTTCCGACCTAACAGGGCGACAATTTCACCTTTATCAACGTTGAGCGATAAATCCTGCAGTGCGTGGCTTTTACCATAGTAGGTGTTAAGGTCTGTGACATCCAATAGCATTCTCAATCCTCCAATTCCCCAAGATATGCATCCTTTACTTGCTGGCTTTCCCTGATTTCATTGGTTAAACCTGTGGAAAGAATTGTTCCGTGGTGCAGTACTGTAATACGATCTGCCAAGGAAAAGACCACGTCCATATCATGCTCGATCACCACAACGGTTTTTCCCTCGGTCAGCCGCTTGATCTGTTCAACTGCATTATGAGTTTCATCTTTGGACATACCTGCGGTCGGCTCATCCAGCATGATGATCTCTGGGTTCGTCGCCAGTGCCAGGCTAATTTCAAGAGCACGTTGTTTGCCGTATGACAGATTCCCCGCATGAATATCTCGTTCTCCTTCAAGACCAACCCACTTGAGAATCCGCTCGGTCTCTTCCGTGATTTCATGCATCTTATCGATTTTACGGAATATGTTGAAACGAACGCCTTTTCTGGAAAGCACTGCCAGGCGGATGTTTGCGAAGGTGGTCATGTCGTTAAATATATTGGTAATCTGAAAAGAGCGCCCTATGCCGAGTCGCAATATTTCATACGGCCCTTTTCCAGTAATATCGTGGTCTTTAAAAAAAATCCTTCCTTCACTCGGTGTATACCTTCCGGTAATGAGATTAAACAGGGTCGTCTTACCGGCGCCATTGGGTCCGATGATGGCGTGGCGCTCCCCTTTTTCAACCTGAAGGTTGACATCAAACAGCACCTTTAGCCCATCAAAATCGTGATACAATCCCTTCGTTTCGAGGATATTCATGAATATTCCTCCACTACCTTTTTTGCCGTCTGCCTGCTGAACTACTTTTGCCTGATCAATCGCATAAGGCCAATAAATCCCGAGGGAAAATACATGATAACAATAATGAATACAATACCGTTTACCAGTTCAACCCGTTCCGTAAAGCGGGTCGTCACTTCTTCCAATATGGCAAAAATCCCTGCGCCGGCGATGGGACCGAAAAAACTTGATGCACCACCCACTATCGTCGCCATAATGGGTTGAAACGAATGTGCAACGTTAACAGAACCGTCGGGGGCAATCATGCGTTGGAAAAGCGCAGACATGGAACCGGCAACACCGGCAAA
>Ga0315282_10007766_pt1 | contig 17524 bp, 14 predicted proteins | sample YL17G07_20_MG_FD_203693 | JGI IMG/M metagenome (GOLD analysis project Ga0315282, IMG submission 203693) | Sediment microbial communities from Yellowstone Lake, YNP, Wyoming, USA - YL17G07_20 | ecosystem: Environmental > Aquatic > Freshwater > Lake > Sediment | place: USA: Wyoming | collected... | reverse complement strand
GCGCTACCCCATAGGGAGGTCCGTGTAGTCACGCGCAAAAAGTTGCCCGAGCGACGAAAACCCCGTTAGAACTCAATGCCTTCCGGTCAATGAAGCACTCCGCCGAAAGGGTGAACATCCGTTATAGCGCCAAGTGTCGTCACTGACCAGTGCTGCTGACAAGCAATTGCCCGGGTGCGCCTATCGCTCCGGGACCGGCGGGCGCGGCAGCAGGTCCTGCCGGGAGGCCGCCGGCTGCGCGGGCAGAGCGTACCAAAAGGCGGTGCTTCCCCACAGCCCGCGCTCTTCAGGACGCTTCCAGATCTCTTCTGCCACCCGGATGTTATTGCGGAACTGGAAGGCGTCGTTGAGGTGGAAAGTGTACACGGCCACCTCCGACGGGCGGTCCTTGACGACATAGCCGGAAACGGCCTTGCGGTCGAACTCGCACCAGCCCGAATTGAAATACTCCTCGCTGCCGGTGCCGTGGTAACTGGGCGGCCAGCCCTCTTCATCGGTCCAAATCAGCCAGTCGCCTTCTCCCCACCAGGAGGCGTAGGGCCAGCCGACATGCAACAGCACGCCCACGTACTTGCCGGGGCCGGAGGCCCGTTCCAGCACCAGGTGTACAGGCACCTGGAGCTTCCCGTAGCGGCGTGCGTTCTCGAGGTCGGGACCGTAGGCCCGCCGCTCGGTCCAGGTGGCGTGAAACCTCCCCCAGTTGGCGGGCAGGCTGCGCCGGGGCTCGATGTCAAACCGAACGCGCAGCCCATCGACTCTCTGAGGGGAGCGGTTCACGAACCTGAACTCCGCGCCCTTTTCAAACGGCATCGGAAACCGCGAGTAGGCCTCCTCCGGCGTCACCCCCAGCAGCAGCGAACTGAAGCGCGCCTCCGGGCGGTGGCCGTAATCCGCGTGGCCGAAGAAGTACCCCAGCGGAACGTCAAGGCTGGGAAACGCGGCCCCGTCCCAGGCTGCTTGCAGGCGCAGGCCGCGCAGCACTTCGGGCGTGGCGGGCTGGACCGAGATCCTCATTTCACGGATCACACCACCGCCATCAATTCGAATGCTGCCCTCCTGGCCGGCAGGGATGGAAAGCTGTTTGTTGAGCGCCCACGCGGGCGGGGCGGGCGGCGGCTCCGATTCGGCGGCCAGCCAGGTCCTCCGAACCGTTTCCAGTTCCTTGCGCTCGCGCGCCTCCAGCGGCCAGCGAAGCGTCCGGACATCCGTGCCTTTGGGGTAGGTGGTGTACGCCACCTGCCAGAAATTACCCCAGCGCCGGTTGCGCTCTTCCGGCTCGCCGCTCACGAGCTGGACCAGACAGTGCCTGGCAAACGGAATCGGAAACAGCGTGCCCGGATAGGTTTTGTGAAACACCAGGGGGTACGGGATGGGGCCGCTGGCGTCGTCAAAGAACCGGTCTACTTCCAGATCGAATATCGGCCTCGGACCGTGGTCCAGAATGATCTGAATGCGGGTACCGGCGACTTTGTCACCCAGTTTCCCGGTGAAGATCCGGTGTATGCATCCAGGCCCATCCACCTCCAGCAGGATGTTGCGGTTGCCTTCAATCCGTTTGAAATCCACGCCGTCCCGGTTGCCCCCGGAGCGGTCCCAGGTGCTCGCCAGGGCGGTGTGGGAAGGCTCCAGTTCCGGCAGGTGCTCCAGCGTCCTCAGCCGGCGCAGGAAGAACGTCAGGTCCTTGGTTTCGGCGGCCGGCAGATGGGTCGCGAACAGCAGAAGAGCAGCGGCAAGCAGGATCGAATCTCTCATTGCTGGAATACCTTCTCGAAGGACGTGGTCCGGTCACCCTTGAGCCACTTGTTGAACCACTCGAGATTGCGGCGCAGGCAGCGGCGGCGCAGCAGTGGCCCCACGAGGCCATGGCCTTCCTTGGGGTAGATCTCGAGCACCGTCGGCACGCCATAGAATTTGAGGGCTTTGTAGAACAGGATCGAGCCGCCCACCGGGCAGCGCGGGTCCTCCTCCCCGTGCTCGATCAGCGTGGGCGTCTTCACTTTCATGGCCGAGTAGAGCGGCGAGTCCTGGATGTGCGCCTGCGCATCCTCCCAAGGGCGCTTTCCGTAGTTCTCATGGACGATCCACTCGACCGTCGACAGGCGCGAGTACATGGCTTCAAAGCTCGGGATGCCCGCGCCGAACTGAGCCGCCTTGAAGCGGTCCGTCTGCGTGATGATGGCCGGCGCCAGAAACCCGCCGTAGCTCCAGCCCGCCACGCCCAGCTTGTTCTCGTCGATGAAGCCCAGCCGGATGAGGTGGTCCACCGCCGCCAGCGCGTCGCGGGCATCGCCGCCGCCCAGGTCGCGAAAGTTCGCCTGGCGGAACTCGACTCCGTAGTCGGCGCTGCCGCGAACGTTCGGGAACACCAGGCAATATCCCTCGGCGGCGTAGGCCTGGATGGGATGCTGCTCCCACTCCAAATGCCAGTCGTTCTTCTTGTACCAGGTCGGGCCGCCGTGCAGGATCAAAATCAGCGGGTACTTCCGTGACGGGTTGAAATCCGGCGGCTTGACCACCAGCGACTCGATCTCGCGCCCCTCGCTCGTGTAGCGCATGATCTCACCGGGCCCCCAGGCGAACTCGCGGACCTCCGGGTTCAGGTCGGTGATCTGCCGGGGGCTCCATTCGGGCAGGCTGGTGACGTAAAGGTCCGGCTTGGTGTTGGCGTTGTCCCGGATGAACGCGGCTTGCTTGAAATCGGTGGAGTAAGTGACCTCCGTGATCGAGTCCTGTCCGGTGGTGACCTGTCGCAACTCGCCGGTCGAGGCGTCCGCCGCGAAGAGATTGTAGCCCATGCGCTGGCCGTTGACGAACCAAATCTCGCGGTCACCGGCGGACCAGGTCATCCCCAGGCCGCCGCGCAAAAGGTCCAGCCCGCGGGCCGCTTGGCGCGCCGTCCCGTCTTCGGCGGACAGGACGTACATCGCCGGGGAGGCCCTGCGGTCTGGCTGGCTACCGGGGGGCTTGGCCAGGAACGCCATCCGCGCCCCATCGCGCGACCAGAGCACCTCGGCCAGGTCGGGGAATTCGTCGCGCGAAAGCCGCCGCGACTTCCGGCTCGAGGCATCGAGCAGCCAGACGCTGCTGGTGCCGAAAAAGGCCGGGCGCCGGAACTGGTTGGCGTATGGCTCCGGGTCCGCTTTCGGCACGACGTATGCGATCGAACGCCCCTGCGGTGACCACGCGAAGGAATGAACGCCCGGCGCCGCATCGGTGACCGCTTGCGGCGGCGGCCCGCCGGCAGGATCGGCAATGTAGAGCTGCGGCGGCTGCCCGGCAAGCAGCGCGATCCGGTTTCCATCCGGCGACCATTGCGGGGAAGCGGGCATGGGGATTGCGCCGCTCAGACGGCGCGGGCGGTTCGATGTGATCTCGCTCACCCACAGGCTCGCCAGCTCAGGCCACACTTCTTCCGGCGAGATCACGACGCCCCACTCCTTCTGGTATGCGGTCTTGTCGGGGCTGTCGGGTTCCGCGGTCAGCCAGGCCACCTGCGAGGCATCCGGGGCCCAGGCATACGAGCGCACGCCCAGTGCGCTGGTGGTGAGCTGCACCCGTCGTGTGTCAGCCAGCGCGACCGCCCAGACCTGCACCCGCTTGCCGGCATCCTCGGCCAGAAACGAGACCCACCTGGAATCCGGCGACCACCGGGGCGAACTCTTTGGCAGGCCGTCGGAGGTCAGTGGCCAGGTCTTGCTTCCGTCGGCGGCGACCACATACAGGTCGGTGACCCGGCGATTCTCGGCGACGACCGCTCCGCTCATGGCGTACAGCACCCAGCGGCCGTCGGGCGAAATGACCGGGCTTTCCAAGTGCCTGACCTTCAGGATTTCATCGATGGTCCACTTCTTCAGCGGCGCGCCAGCGCCCGCCGCCGCCAACCACACCACCATCCACGCGGCTGCAAGTCTCACGGGCCCACGATATCACGCGCCCAGGGACGCGGCATCCGGCGCTAAAAGCTCGTGTGGGCGAGAGGGTTCCTTCTGAGAGCGGACCCTCCACGTCACGCGTGTGGCTGGCCGATGATTGTTTCGAAGAACCGCCTGACGTCGCTGAAGCCTTCGTCGAGGTCCATCGGCAGTCCGCATTCCTTCGCAAGTTCCCGAAACGGCGTGGTCCATGCCTCAGCAGGCTGCGGCAAATCGGGAGGGACCGGATGGGTTCTACGTCGTTCGAACGTCAGCCGAACCGCCTCTCGAAGGCGGTCTTCCTGAAGCTCACCGGAACGGATCAGCAGGATCAGGTCCACAAGGTCTTTGACCCTGCTGTTGGGAGTACTCCGAGGGAGCGTGTAGGCATGCAGCTTCTCAGCGACCTGCTGCTCGCGAGGTATCAGGTGGATTTCCGGAGCGGGGATTCCGGCGAAACCCAGCCAATCGCGAAGGCGCACCATCTGGAACGGTTTCATCACGACATCCCCAATGCCGACATCGAGGTGGAATCGTGCGAATACCCTTGCGTCCATTCGGGCCTCGACAGGGTAACGCGCGCCACCGTAGGGGGCGGCGTCGAGGTCCATCATCGGTGCGCCGATCGTGTACACAAACCAATCCTCGAGATCAACGCCGGCTGCCGCTTGAAGCAGGTTGCGCGGGCGACTTTCACCTGGACCTCGAGCGCGTAGCCGCCTTTCAAGGCCCATGGCGCCGATTCATCCCGGAACAGCCGCGCCAGAAGCCGGTCAAACACCACCTGCCGGCGCAATCGGCTGATGTCTACCTTTTCGGTCCGGGCGATCACGCGAAGGCGATCTTCCAGCGCCTTACGAAAGGCTCCGGCCGTGGTGTATGTCCTGGGCGGCTTCATTACGCGACCCTCAGCAGAGCTTCGTCAAAGAGCTTCTTGGCCGGCCCAGACATCTCCGCGGCGCTGACTTGGCGCCGGGTGATCAGCCCGCGCTCCAGAGCCTGACGGATGGCTTGCTTCAGGATGTCCTTGGAGACCGAATCGGCCTTGATGAGGTCGATGATCGTCGGCAGGGGGCGCGTGAACCTGAATCCTTGCGCCGTCTCGACATCGGTTGGTGGCAGGTCGGCGTAGTGAAGAATCAGGATTTCGGGGATCTCGGAGTTTCTTCGAAAGTAGCTTGGCACCGTCATGTGGAGCTTGGCCGGATTGAGATCCGAAAGTTCCCAGAGACTCAGTGCGGTGTGGTGGCTGTAGACGCCCTCGATCTCCTCCCGGCGGTTGCGTGACCAAAGCGCCCACTGCACGAGGTCAGGATGTTCCGTCGGCGGAAAGAGCGCCAGACGGTAGATGCCGCGGTGTTCGCGGATCCAATTTCCAGCGCGGACGTGATAGGGATGTATGTTCTCAGCGAAGCCGGCCGCCTTGGCCTGCTTGGTCGTGAAGAAACCCTGCTGGCTCTCCGCGATTTGGTAGAGCCGGCGGTGGGCTTCGGTGCGAGAGGCAGCCACAACACAATTCTACAAATTATTTGAGGCATTGCGCAAGCAACTGTTGGAAGTATCGACTCCGGTTCCCGCCTCAGGGCAACGAAACGGAGAGAGCTGCGGGTTTGCTCGCGACGCCTCCGACGGTGACGACGAGCGGGTAATCTCCGCTGCTTCTGCCCGCCAGTGGCGGCACTTCAATATTGGCTTGGAGAAGTCCCACCAGGCCGGGCGTCAACCCCAGGAAATGGACCTTGGCAGCCTCCCCGCCCACCGTCGCGCTGTAGGGCAGGGAAGCCCAAGCCAGGGGACTGGCCGGTGCGGCGGCGCCAGTCGCGACGGAAGGGTTCACGACGCCCTGTCCGGTCAAGTACGCCGTGATGAGGGTCCCCGGCTTGGCTGGCGCCCGGGATGTGTTCAGGCTGAGGTCCTGGTTCTGAGCGATGGCGTGGCTGCCGCTGTCCACGAAAATGGCAGGCGCGGCGGCTGCCATGGTGAAGGCCGCGGATGCGGTGTCCACTCCGCCGGCATTGGCGACCAGGTTGGCGGGACCGGGACTGCTCTCAAACGGCGCTTGCGCGTTGATCTGCGAGGGACCCACGTAGTAAAGCGGAGCGGGGAGGCCGTTCACCGTGACAGACGCGCCCACCAGCGACAACGGCAGGGGGATGAGGGAGGCTTGCTCCTCGGAGGCCGCCAGATTCGATCCGAAAATCGAAAAGATGGAACCGGGCGCCAGCGGGCCCGGCTGGAAATTCGCGCCGTTCACAATCCCGCCCGGCCGGATCATGCGGCACCTGGGAGGCGCTTCCGGATTGAACGCCGCTCCCAGAAACTCGTATGCTCCGATATCGAAGTTGCCTACCCTCTTGCGCCCCTCTCCGCAGGCTGGGTGGATGTAGGCCGCAACCGGGGCCAGGGCGTGCCCGTTGGCGGCGCCCGGGTCCACGCCGGTGTCGATGGCCGGGGATTGGGCCATCAGGTGGTAGTCCAGGTTTGCTCTGTCGGCGAAGAGAGGGTCCGGCCCGGTCGGGTCCAGGTTGGCCCTCAACACAGCGCTGGCCTGCGTGTTGAGGGTCCCGGGGCCCGCAAAGATGTTGTTCACCACCACGGCGGGCGTCTGCACGGATGGATCAATCCGGATGAAGGTCCCTCCCGAAGGCCGGTCGTTGACGAAGGTGTTGTTGACCACGAAAAGCTGCGTGGAAGGGTTGGAAGGAGAGGCCCCTTCCTCGCGGTAAGTCAGGATGGTGCTGTTCTCGGTCGCCGGCCCCTGCTCGATCAGGTTGCCGATGACGTAGGACTCCCCTCCGTTGGGAAGATCCAGTTCATAGCTGGCCGTTCCGGTGGCCTCGTTGCTGAGCCGGTTGTAGAGAATCTGGTTCACCGCGGCGCGGGACTTCACCAGGTGGCCGGTCCGGGCGTGGTGCGAGTAGCAGTAGCGCAGCGTGAACTTCGCCACGTTCCCGATGTACATGTTGTGCGAGTATCCGTCCCCCGCTCCGTTGTAGCCGAACTCCGAGTACTCGATCAGGATTTCGCTGGCCGCCGAGGCCCCGGTGAGGATGCCATTCTCGTTGTCGTGGAAATAGCAGTTGCGGACGGTCAGGTTGTCGGCTTGCAGCCGGATGCCCGACCCATTTCGGTCCGGCACGCTGGCCCCGGTGAACTCGATGTTCTCGACCACCGTGTTTTTGCCACTGAGCACCCAGGTCCCCTTGCCGGCCGCGTTGCGGCCCGCCGCGTCGATCTTCGGCCGCCCGCCGACCCCGCGGATGGTGAGGTTGTCCGCATACAACGTACACACGTCGCCCGCATAGGTGGCGGCGTCAATCTCGATGGTGTCGCCCGGAGCGGCCGCGGCAAAGGCCGCGCACGGCGCCTTGTACTGCCGCCCCGGCCCCACCTGCAACGTGGCGCCATAGGAAACCAGCCCGAGCGCCAGCAGGCTGAAAGCCGCCGCCCATGCCGCCCGCCCGGCGCAAAGTTCGAGAACACTCATGAACTCAATCATGACGCAAGTGAAGACTCCGAAGGGAGTTGTTCCCGCCCCGTCCGTAGGGATCCAGAGAAACTACGGCGTCGTCGCCAGTTGTGTTAATCAGCGCCGGCGCGAGATGGTACTGGTTGGTGGATGTCTCTTCGAGTGCGGCGATACGCCTGACCGCGTCCAACGCCTCTTGGCCTCGGCCGAGCCGCATCGCGGCGTCTTTCGGCCTCAATTCGATTGGTGAGCGCGGCAGGAATCGAACCTGCAACCTACTGATTAAGAGTCAGTTGCTCTGCCAGTTGAGCTACGCGCCCGTTGTCTGGGGTTCTTTCCTCTTATATCACACTCTGGCGCGGCTCTGCGCTCAAGGATGCCGCCGCGATCTGGGCGATGTCGAGCAGTTTGGGCGGGGCTGGCGAGGCGGCCGCCAGCCCGTCCCTCAGCATGGAGTTGCAGAAGGGGCAGGCGGCGGCCACGGCGCTGGCGCCGGTGGCCAGCAACTCTTCGGCGCGCGCCTGGTTGACGCGCTGGCCCTTCTCCTCTCCAAGGAACATCAGGCCGCCCCCGGCGCCGCAGCAGAAGCCTTTGTGGCGGGTGCGTGGCGGCTCGATCAGTTTGCCCCAGCGTTCGATCACCTGGCGCGGCGGGTCGTAAACACCGCGATAGCGGCCCAGGTAGCAGGCGTCATGGTAGACAACCTGTTCCCGAGGCGCGGTGTTGGCCGGCAACCGCGCGGCGCAGCGCGCCAGCAATTCGCTGTGGTGCTCGATGGGCGGGGCGGTGCCGAATTCCCTCCAGTCCTCGCCGACGGTGCGCACGCAATGCGGGCAGATGGAGAGCATTTTGGTGGCGCCGCTGGCGCGGATGTGCTCGAGATTCGCTTGAGCCAGTTGCTGGAACAGGAGATCGTTTCCAAGCCGGCGCACCGGGTCCCCGGCGCATTGCTCCTTGCGCAGCACGCCGAAGGTAATCCCCAACTCGCGGAGGACCTGGGCGAGCGCCAGGACGATTTCGCGACCGTGCGGGTCGTAGGATCCCATGCAGCCCAGCCAAAGACAGTATTCCTGGGAGCCGTCGTAAACCGGCAGCCCGTTTTTCTGGATGAATCTCTCACGCTCGGTGTGCGCGAACCCGAGCGAGTTGCCGTGGCGCTCCAGGTTCAGGAAGAGCTCCGTGCCATGGCGGTCTTCCCACTTGCCGGTGTTCACCGCGCCGCGCCGCAGCCCGATGATGATCGGCAGATGCTGGATGCCGACCGGGCACTGGTATTCACACGCGCCGCAGGTAGTGCACTGGAAGGCCGCCTCGATGGAGAGGTGTTTCCCGAGCAGCGGCTCAGAGCCCTGCGCGCCATGTTCATTCAGATAGGCCCGTGTGCCCAGGATGACCTGCTTGGGGTCCAGGATCTTCCCGGTGAGGTTGGCCGGGCAGTGCTCGGTGCAGCGCCCGCACTCGACACAGGTGTATGCCTGAAAGCTCACCAGCCGGGTGACATCGCGCCCGGTGTCCAGACCGAAATCCTCATCGCCCGCGAGCGGCGGAATCTTGCTGAAACCGCCACGGTCCAGGAAAACCGCGGCGGGGCTGAACAGCAAGTGGAGATGCTTGGTGTGCGGGATCACGGGCAGGAAGACCAGCAGCGCCAGGGTATGCGCCCACCAGTTCAGATGGCCGGCAGCGGTTTCCTCCGGGAGCCAGAATCTGGCCAGGTAGGTGGCCATCAGGACGAAAATCAGGAATGCGATGAGGCCGGACCCTGGCGACAGCGGACCCAGCCATTTGGGACGCACCAGGAAGCGCCGGATCGCGAGGCCGGCAATCGAGACCGCCACGGCCACTGCAAACACCGCCGCCAACCGGAAGTAAAATCTGCCGAAACCCCCCGCCTGCGACAGAAACGCCAGCCCGACCGCCCGGGCCAGGTGATTGAAAGTGACCAGCGCGAAGGCGCAGAAGCCCCAAAAAACGAAGGCGTGCGCCAGGCCGGGCAGGGGCCGCTCGCGAATCACTTTGGCCTGCAACAGCACTTCGAGGAACAGGCGGCGGAGGCGGCGGCTGAGCGGGCGCAGCTTGAAATCCGGGTCGGGTTTCGACCGCTGCACGATGCCCAGCACCACGCCAGTCCGGCGCCAGAACAGGAACCCGGACAGCGCCACCAGCGACAGAAAGACCACCAGTTCAGCCCAGCAAAGCGACATAGCCTGGTCCATTTTGGCATAGAATGGCCTCACGGAGGTCAGATTGCGCCTGGTTGTCTCAGGAGCCGCGGGATTCATCGGCTCGCACTTGTGCGACCGGCTGCTGGCCGAAGGCCACACGGTCATCGGCCTGGATAACCTGCTGACCGGGTCCAAGGCGAACCTGGCTCACTTGGAGGGGAATCCGCAATTCCGGCTGACACTGCACGACGTCACCCAGCCCATCGAAATCGAGGGGGCCGTCGATGGCGTGCTGCACCTGGCCTCGCCGGCCAGCCCGCGAGACTACCACGAGCATCCTATCGAGACGCTCGAGGCCGGGTCGCTGGGCACGCGGCAGATGCTCGAGCTGGCGCGCCGCCACAGCGCGCGCTTCCTGCTCGCGTCCACCTCGGAATGCTACGGCGACCCGCTCGAGCATCCGCAGACCGAGACCTATTGGGGCAACGTCAATCCGATCGGTCTGCGTTCCTGCTACGACGAGAGCAAGCGTTTCGCCGAGGCGCTGACCATGGCCTACCACCGCGCCTACGGGCTGCGCACCAACATTGCGCGCATCTTCAATACCTACGGGCCGCGCATGAAGCTGAACGACGGGCGTGTGGTCCCGGCTTTCCTGGACCAGGCGCTGCGCGGGGCCCCGCTGACGGTTTTCGGGGACGGCTCGCAGACCCGCAGTTTCTGCTACATCACCGACATGGTGGAAGGGCTATACCGGCTGATGCTCTCCGACGAACGCTACCCGGTGAACCTGGGCAACCCTCGCGAGATGACCATCCTGGAATTCGCCCAGAGCATTCGGAGGCTCACCGGCGCTCGCTTGCCGATCCAGTTCCTGCCGCTGCCGGAGGACGACCCCAGGCGGCGCCAGCCGGACATCACCAAGGCCAGGCAGGTGTTGGGTTTCGAGCCGCGGGTGCCGCTGGAAGAAGGTCTGCGCGAGACCGTTGCCTACTTTCGAGAGCTTCAGGCGAAATCCCTGGCCAGCTCCTGAACCTGCTCCGGCGTGAGGGCCTGCCCGGCGCGGTATTTGGGGTGATTCACAACGACGCGCGCGCCTTCGCTCCAGCGCGCTACCTGCTCTGGCGCCAGGCGGAACTTGATGTATTGCACAGCGCTGATCCGGTCGGTCGCGATCTGCCTGGTATCGAACCGCGCCTGGACCGGGGCCGTGCCGGCGACCACCAGCCAGATGTGATTTTCGAGGCCCACGAGCTCGTGCAGCCGCACCTTGCGCTCTTCCTCCGATTCGTACTCGATCAGCAGGCTGGCCGAGAGTTCCCCCGCCCCCGGGACCAGCTCGTTGTAGGTCTCCAGCTCGTGCCGGATGGCCTCCGGCTCGACGATGCGCTCGATGCGCATCATTTCCTGGATCTGGTAGCGGACCGTGTCGCGGTTCTCGAACAGGAAGGTCAGATGGTCGCCCACACCAACACGGCACCGGTCCTTGAGGGCCATGATCACGGGGCGCCAGCTCCTGCGCTCGAGCTCGTACTCGGCGATGTTCCGGATTTCGGAAAACTGGACTGGCTTCATGATGGCGGTTCGGGAACCGGCGTCGGGAAACCATCCGGACGATAGGCCCGCGCCAGCACCTCGATGGGATGGATGGGCCGCCGGCCCAGGGCCTGGTCTATCTGAATGGAGGCCAGAGGACAATCGCTGGCCAGCAGGTCGGCCTCCGCAGAGGCCAGTTCGTCGAAGGCCTTCTTGCCGGTCAGCATCGCTAGCGGGAAGAACTCCTTCTTCATGGCCCAGGTGCCGTCGTGGCCGGAACAGTGCTCGACCAGCGTGACGGTGGTTCCCGGGATCAGCCGCATCATGTCGCGCGAGCGGTACCCGATGTTCTGCGCCTTCAGATGGCAGGGCAGGTGGTAGCCGATGCGCCCGGGTGTGGACCGGAAGTCGCGGTTGAACTTCCCTTCCTTCTTGAGTTCGAACAGGTACTCGCACAGGTCCATGGTGGCCGCGGCCAGCTCCCTGGCCTCGGGCGTGCCCGCCAGTTGGGGATACTCCTTGCGCAAGGTGTAGGAACAGGTCGGGTCAATGGCCAGGACCTTCTTGCCGGCCCGCACGTGGGGATGGAGCGACTCGACGTTCTGACGGGCCAGGCGTTTGGCCAGTTCGATGTCGCCGGCCTCCAGCGCCGGCATCCCGCAACAATTCTGCTTCGGGCAGCCGAGTGAAATCCCGTTCTTCGAGAAGACCTCGACGGCGTCCTTGCCCACCTGCGGATTGTTGTAGTTCACCGAGCAGGTCACGAACAGGACGGCCTTGGAAGCGTCGCCGGGCGGCGCGGGCGCCTTGCGGTACCAGTCCTCGAAGGTCTCCGAATGGAATTCCGGGAGAATCTTCTCGCGGTGGATCCCCAAAGCCAGTTCGAGCCCTGCCCGCAGCAAAGGGTTGCGGTTGGCCCAGTTGGCCAGGCCCGCGCACTTGCCCGCCATCCTGCCCAGGAACTCCGGGCGCGACAGCACGCGGGACCGCAGGTCGAACCCGCGCTCCTTCCGGCGGAGCGCGTTGGCGCGCAGCATGAGCCGCGGAAAATCGAGCTGGAACTCGTGCCCGTCATCGGGAGTGTAAGGGCACTTCACGTAGCAGATCTTGCACTGGAAGCAGGTGTCGATCACCCGGTCCACTTCCGCTGGGGTCAGTTTCTGCACGTCCCCGTCGTGCCCATCCACAGCTTTGAACAGCGCCGGAAACGACGGGCACAAATTGAAGCACAGCCGGCACAAGTGGCAGATCTCGAAGACCCGCTCGAATTCCTGACCGAGCCCGGATCTGTCCCAATACCGCGCCTCGTTCGGATTGTAAGACAGGCCGGGAGTGGGAGCGCCTTTGATCATGCTTCAGGGCGGCTCTTAGCTGATCGAGCGGAGCCCCTGCTGGAAGCGGCCGGCGTGCGATTTTTCGGCTTTGGCCAAGGTCTCGAACCAGTCGGCGATCTCGGCGAAGCCCTCCTCGCGGGCGGCCTTGGCCATGCCCGGATACATGTCGGTGTATTCGTGGGTCTCGCCTGCAATGGCAGCCTCCAGGTTGGTAGCCGTGTCGCCAATGGGCAGGTCCGTGGCCGGGTCTCCGACCGGCTTGAGATAGTCCAGGTGCCCGTGCGCGTGGCCGGTCTCGCCCTCGGCCGTGTCCCGGAACAACCCCGCAATATCCGGGTATCCTTCCACGTCGGCCTGTTTGGCGAAGTACAGGTACCGCCGGTTGGCCTGGGATTCGCCGGCAAAAGCGTATTTCAAGTTGTGATGCGTTTTGGTTCCCTTGAGTTTTGACATAAGTATTCACCAGATTAACACGAGTTAACGCGCCCGCGCAGCCGCCCGATCTCTGGTATGCTCTGGGAATCGCCTATGAAAAAGAAACTGGTAGTCCTGATCGCTGCGGTCATTGTGCCGCTGGCCCTGCTGGCTGAGGAGAAAGTGGACCTCGCGGTGGTCAACAAGATCAAAGCCGAGGCCCTGCAAAACTCCAAGGTAATGGACCACGCGTTTTACCTGACGGACGTTTACGGTCCTCTGCTGGCGGGCTCGCAGAACTACCGGAACGCCGCGGCCTGGGTCGTCAAGACGCTGAAGGAATGGGGCATCGAAGATGCCAAGACCGAGAAGTGGGGGAGCTTCGGACGGAGCTGGTCCTACAGCCGGTTCTCGGCGCACATGCTCGAGCCGCAGCAACTCCCCCTACTTGGGGTACCGCAGGCCTGGTCTCCCGGCACGGAGGGCCCAGTTTCCGGCGAGGTGATTCTGGCGCCCATCCGCACCCTCCAGGATGCCGAACAGTACAAGGGTAAACTGCAAGGCAAGATCGTGCTGATCGAGCAGCCGCGGGAACTGCAACTGCACCTGACGCCGGACGCCCACCGTTATACGGATGCGGAACTCGCGGAACTGGCCAAGGCCCCGGATCTCGCGCCGCCGTCTCCAGGCGGTCCGATGATGCAGATGATGGGCCCCATGCCTCCAGGCCGGCACCAGGCCGGACCCACTCCTCAGTTCCGCATGGAAGATATGCGGGCAATGCGCAACAAGCTCACCCAGTTGCTCAAGGACGAGGGGGTTCTGGTGGTGGTTCAGACCGGGTTTCGCGGCGATGACGGCACCATCTTCACCAGCTCGGCAGGCTCGCGCGAGCTCAAGGACCCCGTGCCGCTTCCCACCATCGCTCTGGTCGGCGAACACTACAACCGCCTGGCGCGGCTCATCGAGAAGAAGATTCCCGTTCGCATGGAGGTGGACATCAAGGCGCGGTTCGAAGATCCTTCCGATGGCGTCAACGTCATTGCCAACCTGCCCGGCGGCAGGAAGAAGGACGAGCTGGTCATGATTGGCGCGCACCTGGACACTTGGCATGCCGGCACTGGCGCCACCGATAACGTCGCCGGCAGCGCGGTCATGCTCGAGGTCATGCGCATCCTGAAGACCCTGGACCTGAAGATGGACCGCACAGTCCGCCTGGGTCTGTGGGATGCCGAGGAACAGGGCCTGGTGGGTTCGCGCATGTATGTCACCGAGCATTTCGCGGACCGCGAGACCATGGCGCCGGGTGCCGAGTATAACAAGCTCTCCTGCTATTTCAACTACGACAACGGCAGCGGCAGGATCCGCGGCATGTATTTGCAGAATAACGACATGGTGCGACCGATCGTCGAGGCCTGGCTGGAGCCCTTTAAGGACCTGGGCGCCACGACGGTGACCATCCGCAACACCAGCGGCACCGACCATCTCTCCTTCGACGCGGTGGGTCTGCCGGGCTTCCAGTTCATCCAGGACCCGCTGGATTACGGCTCGCGTACCCATCACACCAACATGGACACCTACGACCGCTTGCAGAGGGGCGACCTGATGCAGTCCTCGGCGGTCATCGCCTCGTTCGTCTACCACGCTGCCACGCGCCCCGAGCTGCTCCCGCGCAAGCCGCAGCCCAAGCCGCGGCCGCGGGCGCAGAACTAGATTTCACGCAGAGACGCAGAGATTACGCAGAGAGGAATCAAATAGGTTGTCTCTGTGGTGAATCGACTTGACGCTAGCCGCTGAACGTACAAGGAGGAAATATGCACAGATTTCTCGTGTTTCTCATCGCCCTGGCCGCTTTTGCCCAGCAGCCAAAACTCGCGGGCATCGACGCTTTCATCACCTCGGCCATGAAGGACTGGAAGATGCCCGGCGCAGCGGTGGCCGTCCTTCAGGACGGCAAGATCGTTCTCTCGAAGGGCTACGGCTTCCGCGACATCAAAAAGGAGTTGCCGGTCACGCCCCAGACGCTGTTCGCCATCGGCTCGATCACCAAGTCATTCACCGTGCTGTCGCTGGGGACTCTGGTGGATGAGGGCAAGCTGGACTGGGACAAGCCGGTCCGCGAATACCTGCCCTCGTTCCGCCTGTTTGACCCGGTGGCCACCGAGCGCACGACGCCGCGCGACCTGGTGACCCACCGCTCCGGCCTGCCGCGCCACGATTTGATGTGGTACAACTCGACCTTCACGCGCAAAGAGATGGTCGAGCGGCTGCGGTATCTCGAACCCAGCCAGGATTTTCGCAGCACCTACCAGTACAACAACCTGATGTTCATGACCGCGGGCTACCTGGCCGGCCAGCTCTCGGGCCTCTCTTGGGAGGAGCTCGTCCGGCAGAGAATCCTGGTCCCCCTGGGCATGAAGAACACCAACTTCTCGGTGGCGGACTCGAAGAGGAGCGCCGACGCCGCACTGCCCTATCAGAAAGTGAAAGAGGAGCTGAAGGAGATTCCGTTTCGGGGCCTGGACGAAATGGCCCCCGCCGGCTCGATCAACTCCTCGATCGAGGACATGAGTAAGTACCTGCTCATGCACCTCAATAAGGGGAAGTACGGGAACACCCAGATCGTCTCGGAGAGCAACCTCCTCCAGATGCACACGCCGCAGATGGTGGTGACCGGGGGTGTCCTGCGCTGGCCGGAGCTGGGGCACTCCAGCTACGGCATGGGCTGGAGCATTTCTTCCTACCGGGGCTACAAGCTGGTCGAGCACGGCGGGGCCATCGACGGCTTCAACGCCCTGGTCACTTTCTTGCCGCAGAAGAATGCAGGCCTGGTGGTCCTGGCCAACCGTGGCGGGACCCCGCTTATGCAGGTCATTGCCTACAACGTCTATGACCGCCTGCTGGGGCTGGATCAGGTGGCCTGGAACCAGCGCTTCCTGGACGACCAGAAGAAGGCCGAGGCCTCTCAAGAGGAGGCCAAGAAGAAAGGCTTCACCGTGCGGAAGGAGGGCACTCAACCCTCGCACGAGCTGAAGGAATACGCCGGCGAGTACGAGCACCCGGGATACGGGACCGTGCACATCGGGCTGGAAAAGGAAGGGCTCAAACTGAGCTACAACCGGATGAGCGGGCCGCTCAAACATTTCCACTACGATATGTTCGAAGTCGCCGAGGACGAACTGAATCCCCTGCAACGCACCAAGCTCAACTTCGCCACCAACCTGCAAGGCGAAATCGACAGCCTCTTGATTCCCCTGGAGCCCAACGTGAAGGAGATCGTCTTCAAGCGCATGGCCGCCAAGCTGGATCGCAAAGTGCTCGCCTCGCTCACCGGGCAGTACGAACTGGCCGGCACGCCCGCCACGGTTTCCTTGCGCGATCGAGAGAAGCTGTTCATCGAGGCGCCGGGCCAGCAGGCCCGCGAGCTGACGCCTATCCGAGGCCTGCTGTTCAGCCTCCAAGGGCTCACGGGTTATAGCATCGAGTTCAAGAAAGACGCCGCGGGCGTCACCACCGAGGCGGTACTGTACCAGCCCAACGGGACCTTTGTCATCAAGAAGAAATGAACCCAGGCAGGCCTGCCTGGGTCTGCTGCTACTTCTTTGTCTCTGCCGGAGCTTTGGCCGGGCGTCTCCAGGTGAGCGGCAGGGTGTTTCCGCTTTGGGTCCATTCACCGGCTAGCTCGGTGCCTTCCTTGTTCAGCTTGCCGGCGTAGGCGCCGCCCACCAGCGGCAGCTTGAATTGCACCGCCAGGCCCTCCTGAGTGATGCCCGCCAGAGGCATGTCTCTGGCGTTCTGATCCAGACTGTCCATGGCGCCCGCGGCCGTGCCATCCGCGGCCTTCGAAAACCTCATGGCCAGGCGGAAGGACTGCCCGCCGGCTTCCAGCGTGCCCTCCCAGGCGCCCTCCAGTTCCTTCGAGAGAGGGCCGCTCTTCGGGGGCTCTTTCACTTTGCCCTCCCCGGTCCATTTCAGTTGGAACGGGATCGTGGCGCCGCTCTGCAACAGATTTCCGGAGATTGACTTACCATCCTCGGAGACCTTGCCCTCGAGGACCGGCTTGCCGGGCACGCCGGCGATCTCGAAGGAGACCGAGCTGCCTTTGACGGTAATGTTAGCCAGCGGAAGATCCGTCAGACTCATCGTGGGGGTGGAGAGGCTGCCGATCCATTCCCCTTTTGCGTTCTTGGCCAGGTCGACGTGGATGTCAACGGTGCGGTCGGGGGCCTGAAGAGCGCCTTCCCAATGTCCTGATGGGGCCGGCTGCGCCTGGGCCAAACCCATGGGCGCGAAGCATGTAACAAGCAGAGCGACCAGCGCCGTCTGAGCCAGAATTCTCATTTCTTCTCCTTCGGAGACTCTCAGTGTACTACCAAAGACTCTTTTGTTTGCGGTCAGGCCGCGGCCAGCGTGGCGACTGCCAGCAGGCGCCTACCAGGCCAGTGCATAGGCGTCCACGCGCGGGTCGGCTCCGGCGCTCAACACGCCGGTAGCCGGGTCCACTACGATCCCTGCATTCGAGCCCAGCGACCACGGGCCGTAGGTCCGGACTTTGTGGCCCCGGCGGGCCAGCGCATCCCGCACCGCCTCCGGAATCCGCTCCTCGAGGCCCAGATCGCCCGGATACATGGTGTGCGGGAAGGGGGACGCCGGAAAGCTGCGGGTGGTCCAGCGCGGGGCCTCGATGGCCTGCTG
>Ga0315282_10007765_pt1 | contig 17524 bp, 9 predicted proteins | sample YL17G07_20_MG_FD_203693 | JGI IMG/M metagenome (GOLD analysis project Ga0315282, IMG submission 203693) | Sediment microbial communities from Yellowstone Lake, YNP, Wyoming, USA - YL17G07_20 | ecosystem: Environmental > Aquatic > Freshwater > Lake > Sediment | place: USA: Wyoming | collected... | reverse complement strand
CTGAGTGCTCAGTGCGGTGCTCGGTGCCGAGTGCGGTGCTCGGTGCCCAGTGCGGTGCCACGTGCTGGGGGCTGCAATTCGGCGGAAGCCGGATCCCAGCACCAGGCACTTAGCACTGAGCACCGCACCAAGCACTTAGCACCAAGCACCCAGCACCCGTGTATCCGTTGATCCGTCCATCTTCAGCCGGTTTGTCCGCGGACGGCCGCCCGCGCTTCCTGATCCTTGTACTGCAGCTGGTACAGGCGGTAGTAGATGCCGCGCTTCGCGAGCAGTTGCTGGTGGCTGCCCGCCTCGCGCAGTTCGCCCTTGTGCAGCACCAGGATCTTGTCCATGTCCTGGATGGTCGACAGGCGGTGGGCGATGGCGAGGGTGGTGCGGTCCGCCATCAACACCTGCAGCGCGTCGCGGATGAGCAGTTCCGTCTCGGTGTCGACGCTCGAGGTCGCCTCGTCGAGGACCAGGATCTGCGGGTCGAAGGCGAGCGCGCGCGCGAACGACAGCAGTTGTTTCTGGCCCACCGAGAGCGTGGCGCCGCGTTCGGCCACGGCCGTGTCGAACCGCTGCGGCAGCCGATCGACGAACGAACCCGCGTGCACCGCTTCGGCCGCCTGGCGCACCTGGTCGTCGGTAATCGCCGCGTTGCCCAGCCGGATGTTGCCGGCGACGGTGCCCGAGAACAGCTGCACGTCCTGCAGCACCAGGCTGAACAGCCGCCGCAGATCGTCGAGGTCCATCTCGCGGATGTCGACGCCGTTCACCAGGATGCGTCCCCGCGTGACGTCGTAGAAGCGCAGCAGCAGGTTGACGATCGTCGACTTGCCCGCGCCCGTCGCCCCGACGATCGCCACCCGCTCGCCGGGCGTCACCTCGAAAGACAGGTCGCGCAGCACGTGGTCCTCGCCGTTGTAGGCGAACCAGACGTGGTCGAAGGCGATGTGCGCGCCGCGCCCGACGGCCGGCGTCGGCGCGGCCGGGCTCTCGATGACGACGGGCGTATCGAGCAGCGTGAAGATGCGCTCGGAGGACGCCATCGCCGCCTGCAGCAGGTTGAACTTCTCCGAGATGTCGCTGATGGGCCGGTAGAACCGCTGCGAGTACTGGAGGAACGCCACCAGCGACCCGAGCGTGAGCAGGTGCTGGATCACGCGCCCGCCGCCGTACCAGATGATGAGGGAGGTCGCCAGCGCGCCGATGATCTCGACGGCCGGGTAGAACACCGCGTAGTACATGATCGACGAGATGTTGGCGTCGCGGTGGGCGCGGTTGACCTCGTCGAACCGGGCGTAATCGCGCGCCTCGCGGCGGAACAGCTGCACGGTGCTCATGCCGCCGATGTGCTCCTGCAGGTAGGCGTTGATGCGCGCGATCCAGGCGCGCACCGTGCGGTACGAGTCGCGCACGTTCTTGCGGAACCAGTGCGTGACCAGCACGATCAGCGGCAGCACGGCAAAGGTCACCAGCGCGAGCTCCCAGTTCAAGGCGAGCATCGTGATCATGATGCCCGCCAGCAGGAACACGTCGCCGAAGACGGTGATGACGCCCGAGGTGAACAGGTCGTTGAGCACGTCCACGTCGGTGGTGACGCGCGTCATCAGCCGGCCGACCGGGTTGCGATCGTAGAAGCGCAGGTCGAGGCGCTGCAGGTGCTCGTAGATCTGCATGCGCATGTCGAACATGATGCGCTGGCCGATCGTCTGGGTGAGGCAGGTCTGCGTGTACTCGAAGGCGAACGAGCCGAGGATGACCAGCAGGAACAGCACGGCGATGCGGTTCAGCCCCGCCAGCTCGCCCGCGGCGATGTTGCGGTCGATCGCGATCTTCATCAGGTAGGGCGGCGCCAGCGCCAGGATGGAGCCCGCAATGATCGCGACCAGCGCCAGGCCGGCCGGCGCCCCGTACGGACGCAGGTAGGCCAGGAGCCGGCGCATCAGCCGCCCGTCGTACGCCTTGCCGAGGATCTCGTCGTCGCTTAAGGACATGGTCAATGGAGGCCTAAGGCCGACTGGTTACCAACAAACCAAGGCCTAAGGTCCAAGGCCTAAGGCCCACTGGTTACGACCCCGCCAGCTCCTCCTCCAGCAGCTGCTTCCGGTGCAGTTCCGCGTAGAACCCGTCGAGCGCCAGCAACTCGTCGTGGCGCCCGCGCTCGACGATCCGGCCGTTGTCGAGGACGAGGATCTGATCCGCGTCCTTCACCGTCGACACGCGGTGCGACACGATGAGCGAGGTGCGCTGTCGCATCACGCCGCGCAGGCGCGTGAGAATCTCCTCCTCGGTGTAGGTGTCCACCGCCGACAGCGCATCGTCCAGCACCAGGATGCGCGGGTCGACCATCAGCGCGCGCGCCAGCGCCGTCCGCTGCTTCTGGCCGCCCGACAGCGTGATGCCGCGCTCCCCCACCATCGTGTCGTAGCCTTTCGGGAAGTCGGCCACGTCCTTGTCGAGACGGGCGACCGCCGCCGCACGTTCGACGGCGCGGCGGTCGGGCGGCGACGGCGAGGACGACACGTCCGCGCCGAACGCGACGTTGTCGGCGATCGTCTCCGAGAAGAGGAACGGTTCCTGCGGCACGAAGCCGATGGCCGCCCGCAGGACCGCCAGCGGGATGTCGAGGACGTCGACGCCGTCGATGAACACCGTGCCCGGCGGCGGGTCGAACAGCCGCGGCAGCAGGCTGATGAGCGTCGACTTGCCGGAGCCGGTCGGGCCCACCAGCGCGACGGTCTGCCCCGGCTCCACGCGCGCGGACACGTGCTCGAGCACCGGCGTGCCGTCGTACGAGAAGGTCAAATCGCGCAGCTCGATCTCGCCGCGCACGTCTCCGGCGCGAAGCAGGCCGGCCTTCGCCCGCCCGTCGTTCACCGCCGGTTCGGTGTCCAGCACGTCGAGCATCCGCTTCCACGACGCCATCCCGCGCTGCAGCATGTTGGTGACCCAGCCGAAAGCGATCATCGGCCACGACAGCATCACCAGGTACGCGTTGAACGCGACGAACTCGCCCAGCGTGATGCGATGGCGAATCACTTCGCCCGCGCCGATCCACAGCACCAGCAGCGAGCCGAGGCCGAGGAACAGCGACATGCTCGGATAGAAGAACCCCTGCAGCCGGATGAGACGGCGGTTGCGATCGAAGTACTCCTGGTTCGCGCGGCGGAACCGCTCGATTTCGGGGCGCTCCTGCCGGTACGCGCGCACCACCCGGACGCCCGACAGGTTCTCCTGGACGACCGCGCTGACCTCGGACAGCTGCGCCTGGATGCGCTCGAAGCGCCTGTGGATGGCGGTGCCGAAGAACTTGACCGAGATCGAGACGAACGGCAGCGGCACGAGCGCGATGAACGTCAGGTGCGCGTCGATCGACAGCATCAGGCTGATGGCGACGACGAAGAGGATGGCGGTGTTGGCCGAGTACATGATGGCCGGGCCGATCATCATGCGGACGGCGTTCAGGTCGTTGGTGGCGCGCGACATCAGGTCGCCGGTCCGGTGGGCCTGGAAGTAGCCGAGCGGCAGGCGTTCGAGGTGCGCGAAGAAGTCGTTGCGCAGGTCGTACTCGATGTGGCGCGACGCGCCGATGATGATCCGCCGCATCAGGAAGCGGAACGTGCCGCCGGCGATCGCGAGGCCGAGCAGCACCAGCGCGTAAAAGCCGAGCTTGGCGCGCGTGACGCCCCGCGTCAGGTCGTCAATCGCGTAGCGCATCACCCACGGCGAGAGCAGCTGGATCGCGGTGGTGACGACCACGCACAGGAGGCCGATGAGGAAGTGGCGCTTGTACCTGAGAAGGTAGGGAAGCAGCCGGCGGTACGCAGGAGCCATTCACGCAAGTATAGATCGCGGCCGCGTCCGATGAGGTGCGCGCGATCGCGACCAGTCGAGGCGCCGTGGGTGGCTGGCGCCTCGACAGTGCTAGAATCTGCGGCCATGCGTGCTCTGTACCTGCTCGCCCCGATTCTCTGCATCCTGGTCATCGCCTACCGCTACTACAGCGCCTTCATCGCGGCGCGCGTCCTGGTCCTCGACGATTCCCGGCAGACGCCGGCTCATACGCGCTACGACGGCCACAACTACTATCCGATGCACCGCTGGGTGCTCTTCGGCCACCATTTCGCCGCGATCAGCGGCGCCGGCCCGCTGGTGGGCCCGGTGCTGGCCGCCCAGTTCGGCTACGCGCCGGGACTCATCTGGCTGGTTGCCGGCGTCGTCCTCGCCGGCGCCGTCCACGATGTGATCATCCTCTGGGCCTCGACGCGGCGCGGCGGCCGATCGCTGGCCGACATCGCGCGCACCGAGGTGGGGCCGGTCGCCGGCGTCACCGCCGCCATCGCCATCCTGTTCATCATCATCATCGCGCTGGCCGGCCTCGGCATGGTCGTCGTCAACGCGCTCAGCGAGAGCGCCTGGGGCACGTTCACCATCGGCACGACGATTCCCATCGCCCTCGCGATGGGCGTCTACATGTACCGCCTGCGCAAGGGACGTATCAAGGAGGCGACGATCGTCGGCGTCATCGCGATGATGCTCGCGGTCATCCTCGGCAAACCGCTTGCGGGCACCGCGTTCGGCCACCTGTTCCTGCTGACGCCGCATCAGCTCGTGATCGCGCTCGGCGTGTACGGGTTCTTCGCGTCGGTGCTGCCCGTCTGGCTGCTGCTCGCCCCGCGCGACTACCTGAGCGCCTTCATGAAGATCGGCACGATCGCCCTGCTCGTCGTCGGCGTCATGATCGTGAACCCGTACCTGCAGATGGAGCCGATCACGAAGTTCGCCGCCGGCGGCGGGCCCATCATCCCGGGCGCGCTGTTCCCGTTCGTGTTCATCACCATTGCGTGCGGCGCCATCTCGGGCTTCCACGGCCTGATCGGGTCGGGAACGACGCCGAAGATGATCTCGCGCGAGTCTGACATCCGCCCGATCGGCTACGGCGCGATGCTCATCGAGGGCCTCGTCGGCATCGTCGCCCTGCTGGCCGCGACCTCGCTGCATCCCGGCGATTACTTCGCCATCAACGTCCCGCCGCAGGTGTTCGCGCACCTGGGCATCCCCATCGTCAACCTCCACCAGCTGGAGCAGGCGGTTGGCGAGACGGTGGTCGGCCGGACCGGTGGCGCGGTGTCGCTGGCGGTTGGCATGGCCCAGATCTTCAGCGGGCTGCCCGGCATGAAGGGGTTGATGGACTACTGGTACCACTTCGCCATCATGTTCGAGGCGCTCTTCATCCTGACGACCATCGATGCCGGGACGCGCGTGGCGCGGTTCCTCGTGCAGGAATTCGGCGGGCGCTTCTACAAGCCGTTCGCGCGTCCCGACTGGCTGCCGGGCAGCGTCATCTCGACGACGCTGGTGGTCGTCGCGTGGGCGTACTTCATCTGGACCGGCAGCATCAGCACGATCTGGCCGATGTTCGGGATCTCGAACCAGCTGCTCGCCGCGATCGCGCTCGGGATCGGCACCACGATCCTCATCAACCTCGGCCGCGTGCGCTACGCGTGGGTGACGCTGGTGCCGATGCTGTTCCTGTCGGTCACCACGTTGAGCGCGGGCTGGCTGAGCGTGCGGGACAACTTCTGGCCGATGGCCGTCGGCCCCAACCCCGCGCTGCACTTCCAGGGCTACGTGGACGCGGTACTGACCCTCGTCATGATGGGGGGCGTGCTGGTCATCTTCTTCGCCGCCGGCCGGCGCTGGGTGCGGGTGCTGAGTGGACGGCTCCCAGTCTCGGAAGTCGCGGAGACACAGGCTTGAGGCGGGCTTAAGGCTTATGGCTTAGGGCTTCGGGCCTCACCGGGGCTCATGGCCTGGCTTGGCCTTGGGCCCGATCCCGCCTTCAGCCCCGGTCTGGCCCTGAGTCGTAAGCCCTGAGCCTTAAGCCTTGTCCGGCAACGTCCGATATTCCTGACATGGAAAAGACTCTGCGCCTGACCTGTCTCGTCCTCGTCCTGGCGCTCGTGCCGGCGCTCGCACGGGCCCAGCTCTCCGTGTATCGCACCAACAACCTGGCGACCGGTGAGAACTACAACCTCGAGCTGTCGCTCGGCCTGTGGAACCCGACGCCCGCGATCACCATCGCCAGCAGCTCGTTGTCGCTCATCGGCACCGAGATCGACGCGGTGACGGACCTCGGCTTCACGACGACGAAGTTCACCGATTTCCACCTCGTGCTGAGGCCGGCGAAAAAGCACAAGATCAGGTTCGAGTACATTCCAGTGAAGTACTCGGCCGATGCCACGCTGACGCGCTCGATCAACTTTCACGGCGTGACTTACCAGGTCGGCGTGCCGGTGAGCTCGTCGCTCGACTGGCGTGCGTATCGTGTTGGATACGAGTACGACTTCCTGTATCGCACGTCCGGGTTCATCGGCGTCGTCGGGCACGTCATGTACGCCGACGTCAAGGCGAGCGTCGCCACGGCGCTTCCCGATCCGCTGCCCAACGCCAGCGCTGCCGTGACGCAGCGGGCGCCGATCCCCGGGATCGGCGGAATCGCGCGGGGGTACGTCGCGCGGAACGTGTCGATTACGGGCGAGCTGACCGGCTTCAAGCTGCCCTCGAACGCCACGTCGGACAGGAAGGGCCGCTACGTGGACTTCGACATCTACGCGACGGTGAACTTCAGCAACAACGTGGGCGTGCAAGCAGGCTACCGGTCAATCGACCTGATGTACCAGATAACAGACGATTCCGGCACGCTGAATCTGAAGGGTGTGTACGCGAGGGGGGTTGTGCGGTTCTGAAGGCTTACGGCTTAGGGCTTATGGCTCAGGGCCAGCCTGGGCTGAAGGCGCTCGGGGGCTTAAGCCTCACAAGGCCGTGAGCCCAGTGAGGCCGTAAGTCTTAAGCCCTGAGCCGTAAGCCTTTTTCTTCCCGGTCTTCCTGGCCGCCGGCTTCTTCTTCGCCGGCGCCTTCGACGTCGTCTTGACCGCCGGCTTCTTCTGCGTGGCGCCCGCCTTCGACACCACCGTGCCTTCACCGTAGAGGCGCCGGTACTCGTCGGCCGCCGACAGGATCCGCTTGACGTAGTTCTGCGTCTCGGGGAACGGGATGTCGTCGATGAACTCTTCGCGCGACAGCCCCGGCCGCTCGGCCATCCACTGCGCCACCCGGTTCTCGCCGGCGTTGTAGCTGGCCAGCGCGAGGTGTTCACCGCCGAACCGGTTGACGAGATCGGCGAAATACGCGAGGCCCAGGCGCAGGTTCGTATCCGGGCGCGTGAGCATCACCGGGGTGAACCGGCGGATGCGCAGCGAGCGCGCGTAGTGCCGGCCTGTTGACGCGATGAGCTGCATCAGCCCGACGGCATTCGCCGACGACCGCGCCGCGGGGGAAAACGTCGATTCCTGCAGGATCAGCGAGGCGACGAGATAGGGATCCAGGTGCCGGCTGGCCGCCTGCTTCCTGATCGCCGGCCAGTAGTCCACCGGGTACATCACCCTGCGGATCTCGATCGGCAGTTTCTCGCCGCCCGCGGCCATGTACTGCGGGTAGGCGCGCTTGATCAGCGTGATGGCCGTTCGCAGATCGCCCTGCTGGTTGCGCACCCACGCGATCGTCGCGGTTACCAGCGGTGAATCTCCCCACGTCCGCTGGGCGTACTGAAGCTCGTCGAGCGCCTGGTCGTTCAGACCGAGCGCGAGCAGCAGGCGAATCTGCTCGGCATTCGCGGGGGCATTGACGGCTGCGCGCGTCCCGTCTGCGCCCTCGGCGACGCCGGGCTTGCCCGCCGACTTGTCCGCCGAAGGCTGGGCGAAGGCGGAAGCCTCGGCGAAGGCGGGAACCTCTTCGTGCCGCTGTTCGAACCGCGCGACCGCCAGGTGGCCGTAGTACGTGTTCCGGTAGTCGGTCAGCACCAGGCGGTAGCGCGCGTCGGCGACGTCGCGTTCGCCGAGCGCTTCGTGCGCGCGCGCCGACCAGTAGAGATAGGACGGCCGGTAGTCGGAGTGCGGAAAGTTGGCCGCCGCGTCTTCGAAGAACCTGACCGTGTCGGCGTACTGCGAGTGCTTGTAGGCCCACCACCCGATCTTCCACGCCGCGCGCTCCGCGTACCTTCCCTTCGGGAACTTCGCGTACAGCTCCCGGAACACCTGGTCGGCCCGGTCGTCCTCGTCGTTGACGATGAAGTGCGAAGCCAAGTTGTTGAGCGTCTCCTCGACCCAGGACGAGGTGCCGAACTGGGCGGCGAACTCGCGCGCCAGGCGCACGTACTCGTCGGGCTGGCCCAGCTCGCGCGTCGCGCTCAGGTAGAAGAACTGCGCCTCGGCCCTGCGCGCCGCGTGGTCGATGAATGGCTGCACGCCGTCGCGCGCCTCGCGATAGCGGCGCTGGTAGAACTGGCTCTCGGCCACGCGCAGCGCGAAGCGTTCGCGATCGTCGCCCGACGCCTGCGCGACCAGCGCTTTGAAGGCCGGCTCCGCGGCGGCGTACCGGCGCGCGTCGAACAGGCGTTGCGCGCGGGTCGCGTCCATCCTGTAGCGATCGCCAGGGTCGCCCGGGATGACGTCACGCAACCGGTCGAGATCGACGCCCGCCGCCGTCGAGAGATCGCTGAACGGGTAGTCGTAGTACAGGCGCAGGTAGGCGCGGGCGGCGCGCTCGCGATCGCCGGCCGCCTCGGCCGCCTTGGCCATCGCCATCACGAGATTGTCTGCGCCGGCGGGTTTGGCCGACAGTAGGTCGTCATAGACACCGATCGCAGCCTGGTAGTCGCCGCGCGCTTCGGCCGTTTCCGCCTCCCGCAGGCGCACCGCTTCGGCCAGGTACCCGACCGGTTCCTTCGCGCGCAACTCGTCGAACGCTTTCTGCGCCTCGTCGAGCCGGCCCTCGCGCAGCAGGATGACGCCCTTGAAGTAGCTGGCGTAATCGGCAAGCGGCGTGTCGGCCAGGCCGCGCGAGGTGACCAGCGGCAGGGCGCGCTGGTATTTTTCGTCGGTAAGCAGGCGGACGCCTTCGGCGAGACCGGTCAGCGCGCGCGTCACGCGCGCTTTCGCCGCCCGGTCGGGTGCCAGCCACAGCTTTGCGGCGTCGGCCGGCACCGCCGGGTAGGCTGACGAGGCAAGGGCTGGACGAGCCGATTGATCGTCCTGGCTGGCCTGCGAAGCAGCGGCGATTTGGGAGATCCCGGCGAGCGAAACGCACGCGCCGACGACCAGGACCGCGATCATGCACCTGCCGACATGTGTACCAGTCACGTGGCCTGCCCCAGCAACCTTGGATCGCCGTTCGCGAGCGTGCGAACGAGCTCCTGCCCGAAATGATCCGCCCGGCCGCGAACCTCTGCCGGGACGCGCTCCTCGTACAATCGACGCGCGCGGGCGATCTCCTGCCCCAGCCGCGCGAGCAGGTTGGCGTCCCGGCGCCCTTCGTTCACCGCGTCTTCGTGATACAGCTTGATCTCGGAGATCAACAGCCGCGCGTAGCGCAACGCGGACGCATCCTCTTCCGCCATCTCCCGTACCTGCTCCGCCCGCGCGGTCTCGACCGGGCGATCGGTCGCGAGCGACGGAGGCCGGCCTCCTGCCGGCGGGGTGCGCCGCCCTGCCATCTCCGACGGCGCGACGACGGAGGCTGCCACGTCTGACGATGCCACCGCGGGCGCTGTCATCTCGCGCGCTGCCACCTCCGCTGTCATCTCGGGCGCTGCCACCTCCGCTGCCGCCTCCGTTTTCGAAAAAGCCTCGCCGGATGAATCCGCGCGGCCGCTTGCAGGGGCGGCCGCCTGCCCGCCCTGAGCAGAGTCGAAGGACCTGCCCTGAGCGAGGCGCGTGTCCGATTCGCCACGCGCCGAGTCGAAGGGCTGAGCATGCAAACCGTATGCTCTTGCCATGGTGAGCATCTCCAGCCTGCAGGCGGCATGTCGGGCCAGCATTTCGAGGATTTCCGGCCATGCGCTCGGCACCGTCGGTTCTGCCGAAGGGTCTTCGTTTGCGTACAAGACAGCGACCGTCCGAGCCCCGACAGTAAGCGGCAGCGCGAGACCGACGCGACCGGCAGGCAGGTTTGCGAACGGCGGCGGTTCAAGCGGAGCGCCCGGTGCGCCGTTGCCAGTGGTCGCTCGCGACCCCGTTTCCACGGCCTGGCGGATGACGGTGGGAGCGTCGAGTGACACGGTGATCGTGGACGGATGGCCGATATCATCGCCAAAGCCGCTCATACGCCAGCCACGCAGCTCGCGGTCGCGCGGTTCGACAAGCTCACCGCGCCCTGACCCCTCGCCGTTGCTCGGGGTCCCTGAGCGAAGTCGAAGGGAGCCTGTCGAAGGGCGGACGACGAGGACGGCGACGCGGGCAACGTGAGTGGCGGCATGATCGGCGAGCTTGTCGAGCACCTGGCTCAGCGTGGTGGCGGCGTCGAGGTCGCGAATGGCGTCGACGAGCCGCTCCAGGCAGGCGAGATCGCACTGGCGCTCGTGGGCGCGGGTGTCGGCGGCGGTCTCGGCCGCCTGCGCCTGCGCTTCGGCAACACGCTTCTCGGCCTCGGCGCGTTCGGCGGCCAGCGCCTGCGCCGCCCGTTCCTCCGCCTCGGCGACCGTCTTCGCCGCTTGCGCCTCGATGGCTGCCACGCGCTCCTGTAACGAGCCAGTGACGGCGTCCTTGGCGGTCTCGGCGGCTTGCGATTGCGCGGCGGCGAGCCGCTCGGCCAGCACGGCTGCGGAGTCGGCGCGCGCCTTCTCGAGCGCAGATGCGGCCTCGGCCTGTGCCTCGCTGAGGGCGGTGTCGCGTTCGGCCGTGGCGAGCGCCAGCATGTCGGCGACGAGGGCGTCGAGCGCCGCGTCGATCTGCTCGCGGACCCGCTTCAAGCTGTCCTGGGCGCTGGCGTTCAGAGGTGGTTCGAGTGGCATAAGTGCTTGATTGGTATATCGGCCGGACGCGCCTCTCGCCGGTAGGGCAAGGCTTTAGCCTTGCCGGACGCGGGACGCCGAAACCCGGCCGCAACGGCAATTTCCGCATTATGCGGGCGGGATCCGGCCAAGTCAAGCGGCGTGGCGCCCGTAACTCCTGTCCGTACAGCGATTTGACAGGACTCTGCGGCTGCCGTAACATGGGTGGGTACGTCCGGCGGGAAAGCCTCTCCGCCGGGCGAAGTCGTTCGAGACCGCCTGATTGTCGGAGCTCCGGACTTCCGGACTTCGGACCTCGGACCTGGGACGACGCGTTTCTTCAAATGGGGGCGATACGGCTTCGACGGAGGTACTGGGTCGGAGGGTGCATGCCGAGGGCCATCTCCTCGTAAATCCGATGGAACAAACCTAACTGCGAATACGCAGCTCGCACTCGCTGCTTAACTGACAGCGACGTCCACCCTGTCCCGAGCCTGTAAGGTGGGGCTGGATGTCATCTTCGCAGGCTAGCCCGTGCCGGGTGTTCCGGCAGGCGCGGGTGAATCGTCACCGGGGCTGGCGACCGGCGGTTTGGCCTCTTTTCCAGGCCGGTTGCGAGATACAAAAGCGGACAAGCATGTAGGACCTTTCGATGGGGTGCTTTCGGACGCGGGTTCGACTCCCGCCGCCTCCACCAGCCTTCGCTCGCTTGCGGTTGAAGCTTCGCCCCGTCCTCGCGAGCTTCGGCTTGGCAAGCCATGAGAAGGCTGGTGTCACGCCGTAGCGAAGCGAGAAGGACGATTGGATTGCAGCTTCGCGAACGCGGACGTCTTGGCAAGTCAGCATCCAGTGGAAGTGTGGCGGCCTAGCGCAAATTCGCGAGCGTGTCGGCCAGCCGCAACTTGATGAATGCCTGCCTGGTGACGCCTATTCGTTTCGCTTCGCGGTCGATTGCCCGCAGCAAGTCCACGGGAAAATCGACATTCACGCGCTGGACTTCACGGCCAGGACGCGTGGCCTTTGCCAGATCAAGATGTGCGCTCAGATCCTCTGCGGCGTCATGCATTTCATCAAGCCGAGCAGCCGCGAGGGTCTCAGCCTGCGAAATACCGCGCTTCTTCTTCTGGCCGTGCGCGGCGGACCGAGATGATGCGGATTTTCTCATTGCGGTAAGTGATAAAGGCTGACCAGGTCTTCTCGCGAATACGGCCGATGACCTGATAGCGCGGCTCGTCCAGGCTCCGCGCAGGAACCTCTAGCCGATCGACGTCCGTCCAGATTTCCTGCGCCTCAACGAAGTCGATCTCGTGCTTCGCCTTGTTCGCGGTCGACTTCTCGGGATCGAATTCGAACACCATTCAGGTATAGAAACTATACCATAACCGACACCCGTGCGTCTAGGTGACGCGGTCGCTAATGATCATCACATCGATGTCGCTCGCCGATTGGTCGGTGGCCTTCGCCACGGACCCGAACACAAACGCGGCGCGGATTCGTGGCGACAGCGGCTGCAAAGCCGCGCGTAGGGGCTCCGCCAGACCAACCGTCTTCCGGACGATGTTCCGGAGTTCCGGGAAGAGGGGCGAGGCGGCGCTGCTATTCCGCTCTCAACACCGCGGCCGCATCCTGGTTCATTGCGCGTCGCGCGGGAAGCCATGCGGCGCCGAGCGCGATGCAGACGAGCAGCGCGCAGGCCGCGGCGAGCGTGACTGGGTCGTGCGGTGTGACGCCGTACAACAGGCTGTTCAGGTATCGTGTGAGACCGATGGCACCGGCAAACCCCAGCGCCGCTCCGGCGACCGCGAGGCGCAGCCCGCGTCCGACGACCAGGCCGGCTACACGCGACGGGTTCGCTCCGAGCGCGACACGGATGCCGATCTCGTGGTGGCGCCGCTCCACCGAGTAAGCCAGAACGCTGTAGATGCCGACGGCTGCCAGGGCGCAGGCGATTGCCGCGAACGTCGCCAGCAGGCGCAGGACGAAGACCTGCGACCCGATCAGCAGCGCCATCTGCGAACGCATCGTCCGGATTTCGGGCTGGGGCAGGTCGCGATCGACTGCGGCAATCCTGGTCCGCAGCCATGGCAGGAGCCGGTTCGGATTGGACGGCGAACGGACTACCAGCGTTTGCGCGCTGTACCCGTCTTCTTCCTGGGCGGCTGCCAGCCAGATCTCGGCGCGTGGTTCGCTGGCAAGCCCGCGCTGCTTCATGTCGCGGGCCACACCGACGATCTCCCGCCAGCGGGTTTCAGCGCCCACCCGCACGCGGCTCCCGACCGCGTGGCCGTGCGGGAAGAACTGGCGGGCCAGCTTCTCGTTGATCACCGCGACCGCCGTTCGCCCCGCCCGATCGGATTCATCGATGCCCCGGCCCTGCAGCACCGGGATTCCCATCACACGGAAGTAGTCACCGGCCGCCGAATTGACCGTGACGCTGTCGGCGCCGAGCGCCGTCCTGTCGCGTCGCGGACGGCCCTCGATTTCGAGGGCGGCGCTCCAGGAGGATAGTCCGCCGTACGGCTCACTGCCGACCAGGCTCGCCCCCTCGACGGTCGGGCCGGAGCGGACGCTCTGCAAGAGCGTCTCGAGGACGGCCCGCTGGCGCTCACCGGGGAATCTCCAGGATGGGAGCACGAGCCGCGCCACGTAGACATCGTCGGGCCGGAAGCCTGGCTCGATGGCGTTGTAGGCGGCGAACGTGCGCAGCAGGAGGCCGGCGCCGGAAAGCAGGATGAGCGCAAGCGCGGTCTCGGAAACGACGAGCAGATTCTCGAGACGACGGTGCGTTCGCGACCCGCTCGCGGTGCGGCCCGCTTCTTTGAGGGCGATGTCGGGATCGGTCGCAGAGGCGAAACGAAACGGTGCGAGCCCGAAGAGGATGCCGGCACCGAGCGCGATCCCGCTGTTGAACGCGAACACGATTGCGCCGATTCCGGCGTCCTGCAGATGCGGGACGCCAGCTGGCGCGATGGCGGCGAGCAGCCTGACGCCGCCGAACGCGAGAGCGAGTCCCGCCGCGCCTCCCGCCAACGCCAGCAGAATCCCTTCGGTCAGCAACTGGCGCAGGATGCGCCCGCGGGCAGCGCCGAGCGCGATGCGCAGGGCCATTTCTCTTTGGCGGGTGATCGCTCGTGCGAGCTGCAGGTTCGAAACGTTCACGCAGGCGATGAGCAGCACCATGGCGACGGCGCCGGCCAGCGCGAGGAGCGCGGGCCGAACGTCGCCGACGATCTGGTCATGCAACCCGGTCACAGAGGTATCCGACAATTTGAACTGGCCGAGCGTCCGAAGTTGGGACGGCGCCAACCGCCGGTTGATGAGCCTCAAGTCCGCTCGCGCACGCTGCACGGCGACGCCCGGCTTCAAACGCGCGATGACCGAGTAGAAGTGGAGCGCGCCGTTCGGCTGTGGGGCCGGCTCCGGCATCGCAATGAGCAGGCGGACGCGGGCCACGCCGGGGAACTCGAAGTCCGGCGGCAGGACGCCGGCGATCGAGTACGGTTTCCCGTCGAGCATGAGCTGCTTCGACAGGATGGCCCGATCGCCGCCGAAGCGTGTCCTCCAGAGGCTGTAGGTCAACAGCGCGACGCCGGTGCCGGCGTCTCCGCCGGGGCCAGCCGCGAAATCGCGACCGATGAAGGGAGATGCCCCGAGCGTGCGCAGGAAAGCGGGGGGCACCTGCGCCGCCCGCAGCTGCTCCGCGTCGCCCGCGCCGGTGATTGTCGGGCGCCGGATGGTGTACGCCGCTATGCCCGCGAAGATTCGCGCCTGGTCCCGCCAGGCGGCGTACTGGAAGTCGGGGAGGTTGTCGCCGCTAACGTCGGCGATGTCGCAAACGTCGGCCAGGCGGACGAGTTGCTCCGCGTGCGGATACGGCAGCGGCCGAAGCAGCACGGCGTACACCGCGCTGAAGATTGCGGTGTTGGCGCCGGTGCCGATGGCGAGAGTGAAGACGACCACGGCCGTGAATCCCGGGGATCTTCGAAACGCCCGGATGGCGTCGCGAATGTCGTGCCGCAGCTCGTCGAGCCACATGATTCGCCCCGATTCGTAGAACCGCTCTCGTGCGGCCGTCACGTTGCCGAACCGCCGGATGGCGGCAGCGCGCGCCTCTTCCGGCGACATGCCGTCGGCGATCGACCGGTCCGTCTCGAATGAGACATGGGCCTCAATCTCGCGGCGGAAGTCATCATCCGACCGACGCTTGAAGGGCCACATGTATCCTCCCGTGCGCTGACATCAGGCCTCTTCCGGACCGAGGATGCCGCCGATAGCCGCCGCCAGACGCCGCCATTGCCTCGCCTGTGCCACCAGTTGCTTCCTGCCCTGCTTCGTCAGGGCGTAGAAGCGGGCGCGCCGGTTGTTCTCTGACGTCCCCCACTCCGCCTCGACCCAGCCGCGAGCCTCCAGCCGTTGGAGGGCCGGATAGAGAGATCCGTGATCGACGAGGAGCGTGTCGTCGGACTGCTGCTCGATTGCCCGCGCGATGCCCTGGCCGTGCTGGCGGCCAAACACCAGCGTACGCAGGATCAGCAGATCAAGCGTGCCCTGCAGCAGCGCTATCCGTTCGTCTGCGTCCCTTCGGGTAGACATGCGACAGGAGTATGGACCGGGCTCGGGTAGATTGTCAACCCATGTGTCCATGATGCGGGGTCATGACCCGACATGTTTGCGGCCATCGGGAGCGGCGCGGCCTCGGTGTGCACGACGACCGGGAGGCGCCGGCCGATTCTGATGAGCCTTGGACGCGGCGAGGTAGGCCCGCGGTACACGGTGGGGAGAACGGTGAACCGCCGTTCCCGCCGCCAAAGACGCCGGGGGCGGGAACCGGCGCCTGCAGCATGCAGGCCGATGGCCTGCACGGCACGACGTGCAGTCGAATGGGCGTAGCATGAACAGAGGCTTTCCAGGAGGTAGAGGTGGGGCGTGCGTGGCGAGGGCGACCGTGCGCCACCACGACCAGACTGCAACCGCACCACGAACGAGGTGAACGACATGGACAGCGAAGTGAAGGGCCCGGTCTCCCGCGGAACGCACAGGGGCGCGTCGAACCGGGACTGGTGGCCGAATCAGTTGAACCTGAGGGTTCTCGAGCAGACCCCACCCACCTCCGATCCGATGGGCAGGGAGTTCAACTACGCCGAGGAGTTCAAGACGCTCGACCTCGATGCCCTGAGGAACGACATCGAGGCATTGATGACGACGTCGCAGGACTGGTGGCCGGCCGACTATGGCCACTACGGGCCGCTCTTCATTCGTATGGCATGGCACAGTGCGGGCACGTACCGAATCAGCGACGGGCGCGGCGGTGCAGGGGCCGGCATGCAGCGCTTTGCGCCCCTCAACAGCTGGCCCGACAACGTGAACCTCGACAAGGCGCGCCGGCTCCTCTGGCCGATCAAGCAGAAGTACGGCCGGAAGATCTCATGGGCCGACCTGATGATTTTCGCCGGCAACTGTGCCCTGGAGTCGATGGGGTTCAAGACGTTCGGCTTCGGCGGCGGGCGCGCGGATGTCTGGGAACCCGAAGAGACCTACTGGGGGGCCGAGCGCACGTGGCTCGGCGACGAGCGCTACAGCGGCGACCGGAACCTCGAGAATCCTCTCGCGGCCGTTCAGATGGGCCTCATCTACGTGAATCCGGAGGGGCCGAACGGCAACCCGGATCCGGTGGCCGCAGCCAGGGACGTTCGAGAGACGTTTCGTCGCATGGCGATGAACGACGAGGAGACGGTGGCGCTCATCGCCGGCGGTCACTCGTTCGGCAAGACCCACGGCGCGGGTCCGGCGACCAACGTCGGCCCCGAACCCGAGGCGGCTCCCATCGAGCAGCAAGGCCTCGGCTGGAAGAGCAGCTACGGCACCGGCAAGGGTGGCGACGCGATCGGCAGCGGCCTGGAAGTCACCTGGACCTCCACGCCAACCAGGTGGAGCCACGACTTCTTCAAGAACCTGTTCGGCTACCAGTGGGAGTTGACGAAGAGCCCGGCCGGTGCGCATCAGTGGATTGCGAAGGGTGGCGCCGGCGCCGGCACGATTCCGGATGCCCACGACCCGTCCAGGCGTCACGCGCCAACCATGCTGACCACCGACCTCTCGCTGCGCTTTGACCCGGCCTACGAGAAGATCTCGCGGCGCTTCTACGAGCACCCCGACGAGTTCGCCACCGCCTTCGCCAGGGCGTGGTTCAAGCTGACGCACCGCGATATGGGACCGGTCTCCCGGTACCTGGGCAAGCTGGTGCCCAGGGAGCCGCAGCTGTGGCAGGACCCCGTCCCCAAGGTGACGCACAAACTGATCGGCGCGAAGGACATCGACGCCCTCAAGCACAAGATCCTCGCATCGAAACTGTCCATCTCCCAGCTGGTCTCGACTGCCTGGGCGTCGGCGGCCACGTTCCGCGGCACCGACAAGCGCGGTGGCGCCAACGGGGCGCGTATTCGCCTCGCGCCGCAGAAGGATTGGGCCGTCAACAATCCGGCCGAGCTGGCGAAGGTGCTGCAGACCCTGGAGCGGATCCGGAAGGACTTCAAGAAGCCGGTCTCGCTTGCCGACCTGATCGTGCTGGGCGGCTGCGCAGCCGTCGAGCGAGCCGCGAAGAAAGCCGGGCACAACGTGAAGGTCCCCTTTGCGCCGGGACGCACGGATGCGTCGCAGGAACAGACCGACGTGGAGTCGTTCGCCGTGCTCGAGCCGACCTCGGACGGG
>Ga0315282_10007764_pt1 | contig 17527 bp, 21 predicted proteins | sample YL17G07_20_MG_FD_203693 | JGI IMG/M metagenome (GOLD analysis project Ga0315282, IMG submission 203693) | Sediment microbial communities from Yellowstone Lake, YNP, Wyoming, USA - YL17G07_20 | ecosystem: Environmental > Aquatic > Freshwater > Lake > Sediment | place: USA: Wyoming | collected... | reverse complement strand
GAACTGGAAGATGTGGTCCTCGATGCGGCTAAAGCAAACGCGGACAGATACGGAGGACAATTCAGCGTTGTCAATGATATGAAGAGAGCATTCGAGGGCGCTGATATCGTGTATCCGAAAGCGTGGTCACCGAAGAGTTACTTCCCTCCACACAGTGGTTCGCCAGACAAATCTAGCGCTACCGCCTACCAAGACAAGTTCAAGGATTGGATCTGCACGCAGGAACTGATGGATCTCACGAACAAGGGCAAATACATGCACTGTGGACCCGCAGACCGCGGACAAGAAGTCACTGACGATGTCATTGACAACAAGGACTACTCATTGTACTTTGAAGAGGCTGAGAATCGGCTGCACGTGCAGAAGGCCGTAATGGCTTTGGTCATGGGTGACCATGCGCGCCGGCCAAGAAGATGAAGCCGCCGAAATAGTGCGACTGACAAGATCTCAGAAGAGCCAGAGGCAAGAGGAGCCTCTCATTTCTGGTTGAGTCTCCGGAGTTCGATGAGTATTTCCTTCAGCAGTGTAAGCACCAATCTCCGGTAGCTTATCGTGCTCGAGAGCTTAGCCCATTTGCGTGCGTCATGTTTGGGGATGTAGCCTTCCAAAACCTCTAGGATGTCTTTCTCTTCTTTGACCGGGTTCTTTTCCATATTCCTTCCCTCGCAACCTGACTTGCTTTCAATGTATGAATACTATACCGACTGAGATTGCGCATCCAACTGAATCTGGATCCACGCCTCTCGTTGCAATCGGATACACGTCCCAACCTACCCTTGTAACGAGGTCAAACACGTCTATGCCCACTCCCTCCATTGACGGACGAGCCTTCAGTGGAAAACGGCATTTTCCGCTGTCGAGGAATTGGCAGACCTGGCCGGAGCAAAGCGCAGTCTTGCATCCGCCTGCCGCAAAGCCTGTCGCAAGATAATATCCGTCATTGAAGGCAAGAGCCTCGATGGCGCCTGCAATGTCATGGATCTTTCGTTGGTGTGCCATGTGACCAACATGCCATTTCTCATCGTCAACAAAGTCGGTCTTCGGGGAGACATGTGTCTTGAAGAGAACGGCGCGTTTGTACTTCTTGAGGATCTTGCGCATCTGGCCTGGTGGAGGAGTATAGGGAGGACAGTTCACGCATTCTCCGTAGAGGTGGCATCTTGGAACCGCGCATTTCAGTCGCACCCTTTCGTCCACGACAACATAGGAAGCTGGGATGACCTTTGCGTCGGCCGCGCCGAGTTCGAGAGCTTTCTTCCGATACTTCTCAGCGTCTCTTGTCAACTGATTCTGAGAGGGCTTGCGCACAACTTTCCTAGTCTTCAGTTTTTCAGCGGCCATGACGATCGCCCGAATTCAGCCTTTGGCTAAGGACACGCTCGAATATATGGCGCTGACTACTCAGCGGCATCTAGCCTCTCAGCCGACCATTTACGCTCGATTCTATGAGATTTCAAATCGCACCGATCTCGGGGCATCGCGATCATAAGACTAATGAAGCAAGTTGGGCGATCCATTCGTTGGTTCGATGAAATGGCTGTCCGCTGGGACCGAGTGCGATTCGCGCAAGAGAGTGCCTTCGGCTGTATCGGAAGAACGCCTCTCGTTGAGCTCCGCAAGATCTGTCGAGCTGAGGATATTTCACCTAAGATTCTCGCGAAACTGGAGTACATGAATCCTACCGGTAGTCTCAAGGACAGAATCTACTACGAAATGATCACTCGCGCCATCGCACGGCGCGACCTCAAACCGGGCATGGAGATTCTTGAGGCGTCAACAGGGAACGCAGGTATTGCGTGCGCGTTCGTTGCGAAATTGCTCGGCTATCCGGCGACGATCGTCCTTCCCTTGGGGATGAGTCAGGAGCGGATGAAGCTGATTCGAGCGTACGGTGCGAGAATAGTCAACACACCTGGCGCGGAGAGCGATGTGGACCTCTGCATCAAGAAGATCGAGGAACTGAAGCGGGATAATCCGGGCAAATATTGGGAGCCAGCGCAGTTCGCAAACCCCGATAACATCAACGCGCACTACAAGACAACTGGACCTGAGATATGGGAACAAACAAGGGGCAAAGTGGACTGCTTCGTAGCCTCCCAAGGAACGGGCGGAACGCTCACTGGCGTCGGAAAGCTCCTGCGCAAGAAGAATCGTAAAGTGCTGTTGTACGCGGTCGAGCCTGCCGAAGCGCCAATCCTCGCAAAGCGGAGATGGGGAACCCACAAGATCGAAGGAATAGGTGACGGATTCGTTCCACGAAACTTGCACCTCAAGTTGCTGACTGGCGTGGTGACAACGACCTCAGAAGACGCCCTGAACATGGCACGCCGACTTTCAACAACCGAAGGCATCTTCTGCGGGATTTCCTCGGGATGCAACGTTGCAGCCGCGGTGAAGATTGCGCGGAGGCACCCTAAACTTCGCGCCATCGTGACAATGATCAACGACACGGGTCAGAGGTACTTCTCAACGGAACTATGCGGCGAACCCAAATCTGTTGAGATACCGGAACGCGAGCATCCGCTCGACGATTACAGTCTGTCAGAGCTGGACAAGTATCAGTCATCCTGGGAGATCATCGAATAGCGTACTGAGCTGGTCGAGGAAAGCCCATTTCGATGTTTACGCTGTTCTGGGTGTGCGGAGCCCAAGCCCCAGTCACCTCTGCAATGGCGAAGGCCACACTCGTCGTTCTGTGCTAAAGTGAGGCCTTTTCAGGCGGACGAAATACTGGTGGATTATGCGAGAAATCAAGCCCGGCTTGATGGGCGAATCCACGGGAGTAGTTACAAAGGAGTTGACTGCTGCGGCCTTCGGCAGCGGTCTAGTGCCTGCCTTTGCCACTCCCGCAATGATCGCGCTTATGGAGAACGCGAGCGTCAATGCGATACGAGAATACTTGCAGGTGGCGCAGACGTCAGTAGGCATCGAAGTGAACGTAAAGCACATTGCTGCAACCCCAGTAGGGATGCATGTTCGCGCCCGCGCAGAAGTGCTGTCGGTAGACGAACGGCGCATTACGTTTCAGGTGGAAGCGTGGGACGACAAAGAGAGAATTGGTGAGGGCACGCACGTGCGCGCAATCGTCGACGAGGCACGGTTCATAGAGAGAATCGCCCAGAAACGAGCAGATCAGGGATCGACCGCTTGAAGACATCGGCGTAACTGTGCTCTCAAGCAGAGTCTCTGCTCTCAATCCTCCGACTTTCGCGAGGAAAGCCTATATCACGTCTTGGAACTGTCAAGCCCTGAGCGGAATGGCAGATAACCTCCTCTTCAATATTGGGTTGCTTCTCGCCCTCGCTGGATTCGCGCTCGGAATACTAGGCATCTCCATCGTGATTCTGAGATCAGCGAGGGGAACGGGGCAAGCCCGCGGCGGGGGGGTCGTCATGATAGGTCCCATACCAATAGTGTTCGGAACAGACAAGGAATCCGCTCGAATCCTAATACTGCTCGGCATTGTCTTGATGATTGTCTTGCTGCTTTTTTCGCTGCTTCCGGTTGTGTGGAGGTAGAGGTTTGTCTCAACGCTGCGAGATCTGTGGGAATCAAGAAGCACGCTTCGTCTGCGGTAGGTGTGGCAGGCGAGTGTGTCTGCAGGACTTCCGGCAGGAACGGTGGCTCTGTGCAACCTGCGAACCGAGCACCCGAACGGAGGCACCACAATTTGGGAGCGCGTTCCCGATGGGCCTCTCTTGGATCATCTTCGCCAGTTTCGCACTGGTATTCATCGGTATGGTCGTGATGATGATCGCTTCTTTTACGCAGGGTCAAGGCCCGACGAGCGGAGAGGCGGTGATCCTGATAGGGCCGATTCCGATAATCCTAGGAAGCGGACCTGAATCAAACTGGCTGATTTTGCTGGCCGCGGCAATCACAGCGATCGCGTTGGCGGCCTTTCTTCTAACTCGTAGGAAGATGCACAGCTAGAAGACTACTTTCGTACGCTCTCGAAACCTATTACGTCGCCCGTTCCGGCGTCGATCTGGAACCGAAATGACTTGCGATCCTTCAAGATTCCTGCCTTCCTCATTGATAGGATGCCTTCAACTTCCCAGACATCCTTCCCCTTTCCCCCGACAAACCAGATCTTGCTGAACTTAACCTCGATCGCCTTGCCCGGGTACTGCGACTCAAGATAGCGTCTAGCCGCAAACTCCGCGGTCGTGGCATCCTCAACCCGGACATCATCGCTCATACCCAAACCATCTGCCTGCTTACCTATCGGAACCAGTTCATTTATGGTTTGCAGCCGTCGGCACGCCATACGCCGAGTCTTGCCCCCGTACGATCAGAATGGGGCCTGCCCTACACACGAGACGAGTTCTATCCTCATTTCTTCGGCGCTGGCCCTTGCTTTCCGCTGATTGAGTCAACGGAGACCCGTACTATTCCGACCTTTCGCACATCTTCATCATTGCCTGCAAGTCGAGCAAGAACAGCCTCTGGCTGGCGTTCATACTTACGGGCAAGAAGTTCGAGCGCACGTCGCTTCTCAGAGAGATCTGTAATTGACTCTGCCTTTCCCTCTAGAATCAGTGATCGGTATGCGTGGTCGCATTCGCCATCTATGTAACCTCGGTCCTCGACTACAGTTACGCAGACACGGGGGTTAGCTTGAAGCATCTTCATCTTGCGACCCTCGGTAGCGCAGTGGAACCAAAGCTCACGCGCTTCTGGATCCGAAGCGAAGTCAACTGTGAAAAGGTACGGCTCGTTCTCCAGACAGCAGGCGACTGTCATGATCCTTACGGATGCAAGGACTTGCTCGATCTCTCCTTCGTCGTTCATCGCTTTCTCAGTGCGGCGAAGGTGATAACGTTCCATGCGAGAGCATCCTTCTGAGTTCAGCCTGACGTGAACATGAAGTCTTTGACGCGGTTTCCGTCGATGTCCAAGAGCACACCTCGCAATACTCGTTCCGCGTACTCCGACCCTGGGTTCAGGCAGAGCGTTCGGCCGATCTTGTGTGTGCCTTTCGACTCGTGGATATGACCATGCAAGCCCAGCAGAGGCTGATGTTTCTGGATGGCGTCTCTGACGGCGGTGCTTCCTGCGGGCGCCATCTCAAATCCTCCTCCCGGCTGAACGGACGGATTGAGGTCCTTGTCAAGCTTCGGCGCTTGGTCCAGTGCAGTACCCCATGGCGGACAGTGGAGATTGAAGATGCATCGCTCCATCTCACGGACTTGAGAGGCCATACTCGCAATCTTCGCGGCAAGATCTTCCTCAGATATGTCTCTCGGACACTTCCAAGGTGTCATGTTGCTGTACCCGCAACTGATCATCTCATGCTGATCATCCAGCATGACGACCTTCCCTTCCGGGCATTCAATATAGTCGGATGATTGAATGATTGGGTCGATCGCGAATGCGTCATCGTTACCCGGCGAGATGCAGCATTTCGTCCTAGAGCCTCTGAGTCGTTCCTCAGCCAGCTTCACCCAGCTGCTGACCGAGTCGCACATTAGTTGGGAGAATAGGGCTTCGACTCTGCCTTCATCAGTCTGCATCTCTTCCGCCTCTTTTCGGGGCGCACGATACGTGTAGTAGCCGATGGCCCGTATCTTCTTCTCTACCGCTTGGACTTCCGTTTCGTTCCGCATTGTCAAGCGTTCGCCTAGGAACGTGGTGGTCCACTCTGATTGGGACTCAGCTACTATGGGAATTATCATCTTCCCGGTTATGTCTCCGCCGAGGATCAGGACGTTCGGTTTGTACTCCTTCGCGGCTGCTAGGAACTTTCTGAAGCAGTCTTCTGATCCATGAATATCAGTTGCGTAGAATACTCTGGTACGAGTCATCTTGAGCTCGCCTCCTTATCGTACGGGTATGAAAAGGAGGAGGCCGGAATAGGCGAGTTCTTGCGCCTACTCTGGCGGGAGTTGCTTGAACGAGAGTTCGAGTGGTATTCCCTTGCGGTGGTACAGTGACGAGACGTAGTAGAGGATTACGCCCAAGATGAAGAGGCCTATCGTGAACTCCATAGTCGAGGGGTTAATGGTTCCCACCATCGCAGGTGAGACACTCGCATATCCGATCCAGATCGATATTAGCAGGGTGATGAACCCGAGTATCGTGATCCCCGGAACCGGCCCAACTTTCATCTTGACAACCCTTGGTGAAGCCTCGAAGATGTCCTTGCGTCGCCATGGGAAGATCATGCCCGAAATTGACACTATCGCCTGCATGATCATCCAGCCGAACACAGCGTAAGCGAAAAGACTCGTCCAAGGAGTCCAAAGCCAGATCGCCGTCATGATGACCGTAACGATGCTCACGACTATTAGTGCCACATATGGTGACCCGTACCGTGAATCCACCTTCGAAAGTGCCGTTGGCGCCACTCGATCAAACGACCACGCGAACAGAAGCCGCACACAGACGAAGATGTAGGTCATCGAGGATGAGAGTGTCATCATTGCGAATCCGAACAATGCGACGCCGTAGACCAGAGGCGAGCCCGTCGCGAACCGGAACAGGTTCTGGAAGAACGGCGGATACGCCAACGTGTACGCAGGGTCGCCTGTTCCAAATAGGAATGCGAGCGAACCTATGAGCTGTGAGCCCATGGTATAGTATGTTGTAGCATAGATGATCCACATTATCGCACCGAAGAGTATCACGCTCACAGGTATGGCGATCAGCTGTGACTTCTGGACTTCCTTGATCTCCCCGGACATGTAGACGGATGAGTTGAAGCCTAGGAAGTTCATGAATGTGAAAGCCAAGCCTAGGAGCGTCGCGGACCAGAGCATGCCGCTCGGATATCCACCTGCAGTCGCGATCGAAATGACCTCATCATAGCTCATCCCGGACTGGGCGTTGAAGTTGGCTTTGAACCCGGCCGGGCCGACATAGAGCAGTGTACCGACGTAAGCCACGACACCGATGATGATCAGTACGAAGAAGACCCAGAAGGCCTTGTGAGAGGCCTTGGCTCCTCGCGAAATGATCACAGCTGAGATCAGGAAGAAGACTACCGAGAATGCAAAGATGAATTCTGGAGTCACTACCACTGCGGCAAGGTCCGGGTATCCGCCCACTTCGAGAATCGGGCCCAGCGCATACTGGGTGAACCAAGGCATGTAGGATCCCGCAATTCCGAGGATAGCCACGAAGAAGAAGAAGTTGATGCCAAATCCTACCGCTGGATGGATGACACGGCTAACCCAGACGTAATCTCCGCCGGATCGAGGCATGGAGGCTGAGTATATCGCGTAAAACAGGCCGATGGGGATAGAAATCAAGGCACCGATGATGGCCGTGATTGGCAGGTCTGTTCCCGGATATGTTAACAATGCCCAGATGCCGTAGACGAACACCGCTGTCGGCGCCATGAAAACAACGTTATAGATCATAGCGTCCCATGCGGACAGTCGCCGTATCAGTCCCGAAGTTCTTCTCGCATACACGAGCGGTTGTTTGCTGGATTCTGAACCTACGTTGCTCAAGTATGATCACAATACACTTCTGCGTTGCGCTCTAACTTCATAAAGCTTGTCAAAAAACAGGCTTATGTGCGAGTCGATGGAACAGACTGCTTCCCGATCGCTTGGAGAGGAGCTGTAGAAATGTCAAACCTCACTGATGACGCCATTCTCGATGACGCAGTTCGCATTGTGAATCAGGCCCAAGAAGCCGGTTTGACAGTTCGCCTCCTAGGCGCGTTAGCTGTAAGAGTCCAGGCCGGCGCACATGCGGACCTATTCTATCGACTCGACCGACTAGGTTCCGCAGAGAAGACCTTCACCGACATAGACCTAGTTGCCTACAGCAAGCAACGCTCGAACCTGCACAAGTTCCTAGAGAACACACTCCGCTACAGGCTCGATCAGTACGCTGTCCTCCTGCATGGTCGCGATCGCACAATATTGCATCATCCGGAAGGGAAGTACTCGATCGACGTCTTCTTTGACAAGCTACATTACAGCCATGAGATCCACTTTGGATCGAACCCGGACGACGGAAGGTTGTCCTTGGATCCGGTCACCATCTCACCGACTGACCTCGTCCTGGAGAAAATCCAAATCCACGAGATAAACGAGAAAGACATCAAGGATCTCGTCACCCTGTTCGCATCATGTGAGGTCTCTGATCAAGAGGGACGAGGCAAGATCGATCGCAAACACATAGGGCACATGCTCGCCGACGATTGGGGATTCTGGTACGACGCTAACTCAAATCTCGAGAAGGTCACCCACTTTGCACAGAAATACAAGGAAGATGACAAGCTCGACTCTGAACTGCTCAAGACCATCTCGACGAGAATCAATGATCTGAAGAGAGCGATCGACGAGACACCGAAGACCAAGCAGTGGAAGAAACGCGAGAAAGACGGCACAAAGAAGAAGTGGTGGAACGACGTTGAGGAACGCTGTCGCTAGGAGCTATGAGCAGACGTGAAGAGAATAGCCAAGAAACCTGCAGAAAAGATGACACAGCAAGGTGACTGCGTCTTCGGACCAAACGTCAAACCAGTCGCTTCAGTCTCACCTGGCGAAACGGTCGAGATAGAGACCTACGACTGCTTCATGGACAGCGTTCGACCTGAACGTGATTGGAAGAGCCTTCTAGAGTCAGGGGAAGAAATACTCGAGAACCCGGTCACCGGCCCGATCTATGTAGAGGGAGCAGAACCCGGAGATACGCTCGTAATAGATATCGTCGGCATTGAAGTGGGAGAACGTGGCGTCACAGCTCTCGTCCCTGGTTTCGGCGTCCTCGAAGGCTGGTTCACCCAGGCCCCTCCGCTTTCGAAGTTCAGCGAAGTCAAGCATGGAGAAGTGGTTTTCCCTGTGAAGGGCAGATCGGTCAGAATACCAGTGCGGCTCATGATCGGAACGATCGGCGTGGCGCCTGCAACGGAAACCATGGCAACTGTGACTCCGTCACGACATGGAGGGAACCTAGACACACCTGAAGTCACCGTGGGGAACCGAGTCTATCTGCCGGTCAACGTCAAGGGAGCTCTGTTTGCGCTTGGAGATCTTCACGCCACGCAAGGCCATGGTGAAGTCTGTGGAACAGGTGTGGAGGTCCCTGGACTTGTCAGAGTCAAGCTCGATGTGCTAAAGCGCAAGAGAATTGAGTGGCCGAGGATTGAATCTCCAGATGAAATAATGACCGTCTGCTCCGCTAGGCCACTCGACGATGCAGTTAGGCTCGCTGTTCGAGAGCTGACAAGATTGCTCGTGACTGATTATGGCATTGAGGAGTACGACGCCTACATGCTACTCAGCGTCGCAGGCGATGTTGAGATCTCACAGATGGTTGATCCAATGTACACCGTGGTTGCGAAGATTCGGAAGCAACTGCTCCTACAAATGAAGTGACACCGATCATTCTGCAGATCTCAGTCCGTTCGAGTTTAGCCAGTGCGTTGTCCCAGAAGATCGATCGATCAACACTGGAAAATGATCCTACGCGAAGGGCCAGAAATGCATCGGTGGGACGTAGCCTGTTAGGCTAGTTCCCATCAGCATGAGAATGGCTTGCACAATACAAATGATGCCGATGATAACGGCGATTGGAGGAAATGACAAGATTCCTCCAATGATTCCGATTAGATCTTCAGCGAACTTGAACAGCAAATACAGCAGCAGTGTTGCTGCGACGAACACTATGATTAGCACGGTAGTTGTGACATGAAAGGCGTTGTACGCATAGTACGATACCAGCAAGCCTACAGCCAAAGCCACCAGCGCAGCCCAGCGAAGATTCCTGACAGGCCGCAGGAAAAGCATCAACCCCGCGACCCCAAGGATACCTAGAGTGAATACATCGTAGTGACCGCTCGAGAATATTTCATACACGAGTACCAGCGCAAGGATTCCGATGAAGAACCCTACTACGACTAGAACGCGAGAGATCGGCTTCAGGGGACCTCTGAATAGGGGTGCAAGGCATACGAACCCGACTGCTATGAGGACGATTGGAAGATTCCCGACAAAGACTCCAAGATCCAACCGGCTACCTTCCTCTTGCAGCCTTCCGCTGCGGACTTTTGGAGACCTTACGCAGCCTAGCTGCCGTGGGGCCCCATGCTAAGAGCTGGGCGCTGGCGAAGCTGGTTCTACTGGTTGCTCTTTGAGGGATTGTCGAGCTGGGTGGTCGCTTTTCGCGATGGGGCTCTCAGCCGCATATCTCACTCGCTCGTCATCCGCCTTGGTCACCAGATAGCCAGGAACTGTGACAACATGCCCACCTACGGCGATATGACCGTGCGATACCAGCTGTCTAGCTTGTGAGGCCGAACCTGCGAGCCCGCCGCGAAGGACGACGGTCTGTAGTCTTCGTTCTAGCAGGTCCCGGATGTCCAAGTCGAGAGTATCGTCGATGCTCGTTGTCTCCCCGGCTAGCCCCATCCTCCTCAGACGCGAGAGAAATTCCCGTTCGGACTTCTCCCGTTCCGAACCAGACTTGGCAAGTAATGAGCGAGCAATTCCACGCATCTCGGAGATCATCGTCTTGTATCGCCAGAGCTCCCGCTTGTTCCTGAGTCCATATTCGCCCATGAGTCTGAGTTCGACATCGAGCTGGTCTCGACGCCACGGATGACGTGGTGTCGCGTACTTCTTTCTCTGTTTCTTTGGATCGCCCAAATCACGTTCTTCCTGTCTGATTGTTACTTTTTCTCCTCAGCCCTTCCTTCTCGTATAGCAGCCCTAGCTGCTTCGATCGCGGCCTTCTTCTTGACTCCGACCGCTCGGCCCTTCCGGCCTGTGCTCTTAGTGCGTTGTCCCCGAACCTTTAGGCCTAGCGAGTGCCGCACGCCTTTCCATGTGCGTATCTCTCTCATGAAGTCAATGTCGGCCTTTACTTTCAGGGTTAGGTCAGGGCCGATCAAGTGTCCGTCCCTCCCCGTGTAAAAATCCTTCCTACGGTTGAAAAGCCTCGATGGGAGGCTGTACTTAGCAGGATCCGTCACCACGTCCTCTAGGCGGTCAACCTCTTCTTCCGTTAGATTTCCAACTCGTATCTCAGGTTTCAGCTCCGCAGCTTTAACAACCGCAGCCGCAAAGCTCGGGCCTATCCCGCGAATCCTCATGATACCGTAAACGAGCTTCTTGGAGCCGTCTATGTCGGTACCCGCGACACGAACTATGTGTCTAAACTCTCTGGACATCACTTGAACCGGCAAGCGGCTATCGCAGAACAAATCAGGAATTAAACCTTCCCCAAGACTCGCCAAGCATCCCTGCTTTAGCTCCACGTTCTAAGCCCAGATTGCGAGTACCCACACTCACGTGTTGCCATGAGCAGTTCCTGAACAACGGCAAGGAAACCTACCATCACTCAGCTTGTCCGGAAAGATCTGGGAGGAGGGCTTGGCATTTTCCTCCAAGTCGGTCGCAGTTACTGGCCTCTTGGCTCATGAGAACGTTAATTGTGGTCGTCGCCCTAGTTGGAGCTTAGAGGCTGGTCTTTTGAGCCAATCATTCAGGATTGAACAAGATACTATGGGGAGCGTCAAGGTTCCAGCGAGCGCATACTACGGCGCTCAGACGCAGAGGGCGCTCGACAACTTCCAGATATCCGGGCTAGTGTTCCCCAGGAGGTTCATCAGAGCTCTCGGAATCGTCAAGGAGGCCGCGGCCCACGTGAACGTACAGTTGGGTCTTCTTGATGAGAAGAAGGGAAAGGCGATCGGTCAGGCGGCTCAGGAGGTCATCGACGGAAAACTCGATCGGGAATTCGTCGTTGACATCTTTCAAACAGGGTCTGGAACGTCAACGAACATGAATGCGAACGAAGTGATAGCCAACCGCGCGATAGAACTTCTAGGTGGCACTAGAGGCGATAAGCAGGTCGTTCATCCAAATGATCACGTAAACATGAGCCAGTCTTCAAATGATGTCTTCCCTACAGCGATTCACGTATCAGCTGCAGAAGCGCTCGTGACCGATCTTCAACCAGCCCTGAAGAAGCTGGCTCTGGCTCTTGAGAAGAAGGCTGATGAGTTCTCTGACGTTGTGAAGCCCGGAAGAACGCATCTACAAGATGCGGTTCCTATCACGCTGGGACAGGAGTTCAGTGGATATGCTAGCATGATCACTCATGACATAGAGCGGATCGAGAAGGCGAGAAGCTCACTTCTGGAACTCCCAATCGGTGGAACGGCCGTTGGAACAGGCTTGAACGCGCACCCTGATTTCGGAAGACTCGTTGTGCAGAAAATCAACAAGATCACGGGCCTAGAGTTCTGTCCTTCCAAGAACAAGTTTGAGGCCCTTCAGAGCCGCGACGCCGCGGTGGAGACGAGCGGGGCTCTCCGATCCGTCGCAGTTAGTCTGATGAAGATCTCTAACGACCTCCGCCTACTCAGTTCCGGGCCACAGGCTGGACTCGGTGAAATTGAACTTCCTGCGATCCAGCCTGGTTCTAGCATCATGCCTGGAAAGGTCAATCCTGTTGTGCCGGAGTCTGTGAACATGGTTTGTGCACAGGTCATCGGGAACGACTTGGCGATCACGATCGGCGGGCAGGCAGGAACGCTCGAACTGAATACGATGATGCCTTTGATCGCTTTCAACCTGCTCCAATCAGTAGAGATCGAAGCAAATGTAGCCAGACTTCTCGCAGAGAAGTGTATAGTCGGGATAAAGGCGAACCGTAGCCGGTGCCAAGACCTCGCTGAGAGAAGCTATGCATTGGCAACCGCCATTGCTCCATCAATTGGCTACGATCGAGCTACGCAGATAGTGAAGAAGGCACAAAAGGAGAACAAAACAATTCGTGAAGCGATGGTGGAAGAAGGCATTCCAAAAGATGAGGTTGATCGAATCTTAGACTTGAAGAAAATGACCCGAGGAGGAAGGGCTCAGAGCGGCCATGCATAGGCTGACCACTGCCAAAGCACTCTTGTCTAGGAATCGGTCCGCTACAGCATCCTAGAGAAGATAGAATGAAAGACCTAGAGTGACAGCAATGATCGTTCTCACTAGACGATTCCAGACCCTAGATTGATGTACGATGCGACTCTCTGCCGAAGTACCGATAACAGACGACGACGAAAGTATACCCAGATGCCCCCAGCAGAGCGGTTTCATATTGACAAGCAAGCTCAGAAGCGCTGTGCATGCGTCAGCCTTGCTGATCCCGTTCGTGGCAGAGGCTACTTCCAAGTTTGCAGTCCTTACAGTTCTGATAGCTACAACTGTTGTCTATGTCCTGTCGGAGGCACTTCGTTCCAGAGGTAAGCAACTTCCACTAATCACGCGATTCACACTGTCAATCAGTCGTGAGGATGAAATCCCCCGTTTTGTCGTTGCACCAATCTATCTAGCCCTCGGTGTAGTCTTATCTCTGCTCGTTTTTCCCAAGGACATTGCCTACGCCTCAATCACAATCACCGCGGTAGGCGACCCCGTAGCATCGTACGTCGGCAGAAGGCTCGGTCGAATACGAGTGAAGCAAAAGACACTGGACGGCTTTGCGGCGGGGCTGATTGTTTCGTTTGCGGTTGCCTTGGTGTGGGTGCCTCCTTATCTTGCTCTGATAGGATCGGTTGCTGGGATGCTACTCGAGCTTCTGGGAACTTTTGACGATAACCTGACTATCCCGATTGGTGCAGGGTTAGCGATGCTGATCGTAAGCATTCTATAGGATTCACCGTCCATTCCTATTCTGATAGGATGTTGCCAGAAACCGGTCGTCGGCGGTCGGGCTCACTTGTTGTTAATGTGAGTGTATTTCTCTGATCCACCCATTGCCGATGGAACGATTCCTGCAAAGCTGAGTACTGCCGAGACTAGGAGAGCCTTCCTTATCCCATTGAGGAAACCCACTTGATCGGCAGTGCTGATTGTCGCGAGTGTGCCGGACAGCATGGCTGAGGCGGTTTGATAGGGAAGCTCTGTGACAAGGAGCGCAGCCACGAGACTTATGCTGATCACGGTACCTGAGTTGAAGATAGTTGATCTGACAGCCGCTGCAACGCCCCGTCTCTCTGCGGGCGCGGATCGCATCATTGAACTCATGTTCGGAGCGGCGAACAGCCCAAGTCCTACGCCGACAAGCGACAGTACGGTCGCGATCTGCCAATACGAGGCTACGTTTGAGATTCCAGAAAACAAGAGAAGCGCTCCACCGAGAATGGCTAGGCCCGTAGTGGTCAAGCCTCTGGATCCGTATCGATCTGAGAGACGTCCACTCACCGGCCCAACCAGTCCAAAAGTCATTTCCATTGGCAGGAACATGAGACCTGCATCGAGAGCGTCGTATCCTCTTACAATCTGTAGATAGAGACTTGTGATCAGCATAAGCGAACCCATCGCAAGAGCCATGAGTAGTAGACTCACATTTCCAGCGGCGAATAATTTATCCGAGAAGAGTCGGAAGTCGAGGAGTGGATCACTCGCTCGCCTTTCCTGAAATAGGAAGAAGATGAAAGAGACCACACTGACAGCGCCAAGTGCGAGGGCAAATGGGAGATAGGCAGGGTTTATTGTTGCATACGTCACGGCGAGCAGCAATGATGTCAGAGAAACTGCAAATGCGAGAAAACCTCGTGCATCGAAACTTTCATGATTGACGGGACGTGAGATCTCCTTCAGCCTGGCGTACGCCCACAGGGTTCCAAAGATACCGATCGGGATGTTCATGTAGAATACGAATTGCCAACCCACGAGCTGTATTAGAGCTCCGCCGAGCGTGAGCCCGAGCACCGAACCGACTCGGAACAGGATTTGGTTGATACCTATTGCAAACCCAAGCTCTGTGAGCGGAGTCGCGTCAGTAATCAAGGCGATGCTGTTTGCCACAAGCATTGCGGCTCCCGTGCCCTGAATTAACCTGAAGAATATCAGTTGCTCCCCGTTCTGCGAGAAACCGCAGAGCGCAGATCCGACTGTGAAGATTGCGAAACCTAGGTTGTAGATTCTGACGCGTCCAAACATGTCTGTCAGTCGACCGACCACGAGAAGCCCAATTGTCACCACAAACTGGTAGGCCTGCGTGGCCCACAACACCGTTTCAAGATCAGCTTTGAGAGCCGTCGCAATCGTCGGCAGACCTATGGTGACAACTCGTAGGTCGATGCCGGACATTAGCGTGCCAACGGCGGTGACAGTGAGGACAACCCACTTGTATTGCATAGGCTTGCTCCCGCGCATGCTAAGTCTGGATTTGCCCAGATCGAAGAAGCGCCTCTATGAGGACCTTTCTGTTGCTGATGAGTGATCGCGGAATTCGATCAATTCCTCGTTGAGCAAGTTGTGCCGTTCCAGTTGTTGCATTGACCAAAAACTATCATTAGGCCTCCGAGCAGTGCCCACCCCGCGACGAGAAATGGTGCTGTCCACCAACGGCGTATGACGCAAGAATCTAAGACAGACCTAGAGCAGAAAAGAGAGGGAGGCGAGGAAACTAGAGTCTGAGTGCTCTAACTACCTCGTCAGCGGTATTGTATGTTCTATCTGGAAGGTTCTGTTCGATCCATTCCTTGTCCGTCTTTGGAATATCCGACATGTTGCCGCAGGCAGCTATGAGCTCGCTCTTCGTAGACGGATACTTCGTGTGTTCGCGGACATGTGTCATGATGTCGTCCTTTGCTGATAGGGGCATGATCTCGCCTCCAGATTACTAATCTGAGGTGGCTGAGCTATCGCCCTTGATGTTTCAGTCTGGAAAATGGCGTGAGGGATTCCTATTCTCCTGAAAGGTTAGGAGGGCGATTTCCTTTGTCCCATCGCATCGGATTGTCTATCTTGCGATGCATTGTGGCAAATACTTGCCCATCGAGTTTGGCGATCGGCCAGGTTACCGTCTGATCTAGAATCCCATGAACAAGCGATCCGCAAGAAGCTTTGGAAGCCGTCCTGCTACTATCTTGCTGGCGGCCGCATCGATAGCGTAGCCGATTCTGTGTATGTGGAATTTTGCTTCAGCGGATGGTTCGAGGATAGCGTAACTTGCTCGAGCGTCACCGTCTCTGGGCTGGCCTACACTACCAGGATTTCCGATCAGCCTCGAACCGTAACTGTGAGTGAAGGGAATATGAGTGTGTCCAAGAAGGAGCAAGTCCCCTCCGGATTCTTCAACTAGACTTCTCAGGATAAAGTCTGAGATGTCCGGGTAGATGTACTCGTTAAGGGGGTCTCTGGGGCTTCCATGAACCAGAGCGATCTTCACGTCATCTACAGTGAAAGTTGCTCTCGAACGCAAACTCGCGATGTACCTGAGGTTCTCAGATGAGATCTGTCTACACGTCCACTCAACCGCTTGTACCGCATGATGCACAAAACCTGACGTGTCACCGGTCGAGACCGCGTAGTCATGGTTTCCCATCACAATCGCTTCTGGTCTCATCGATCTGATCTCGGACACAACTTCGTTTGGCTGCGCACCGTATCCGACGAGATCTCCGAGGCACACGAGAGCGTCATAATCCCCTATGTCAGACAGTACTGCTTGCAGCGCGTCGAAGTTTGAGTGAATGTCTGAGATTACTGCGATGCGCGCCGTCTTTCTCCCCTCGATTCGTTACTAGTCAACTAGGCGGTCGATGCACATATTGAAATCTGAGCCTATTGGTTCGGATTGTGCTGGAGGCGACTATGTGCCATGCCTGCGTTGGAATCCGTGGATGCGAAGTTTGAGCGTGACGGCGTCACATTCCATGGGAACTTGGTCGAGTTTGAGAATGCTGTCCTGATCTTCTTCTACGAGGGTGCGAGCAAGCTCGGCACAGTAGCCTTGGCCATGCCGGGGATCATGGAGGAGAAGGCGGGGCGGTCATCAGTCCTCTTGGGCGGGAAGTACCTGGTGGTGAGCAGGTCGCTCGCCGAGATGGCGGCTGGGGCCTTTCGTAAGCTGGCCCTCGTTTCGGTGAACACGTCTATTGAGGAGCCTGAAGCGTTCAGAATCTACGCGAAGCTTCTAGACTATTTGAAGAAGTCTCACTCGGCCGCTAGTATGAGACGAGGCTCGACAGCGCGGATTCTCCGAGTACGCTTACGGCGGCTCTTCGAACTTGCTCCCTGTGCTGTTCAAGCGTGTAGACTCGGATGATATTCATGTAGGCCATCAGTACGTCGACGACCTTTGAGACCTCTGAGATCTTTTGCGGTAGTTTCTCGCCATTTGGCCCCCGGTAGAAGACCGGAATATCCATGGGTTCCAGCTCCGCGGCCGAATGGTACGGAACCGATGGAAGAGACGGCAAGTCTATGCTGACGTTTTCGACGTCAACTTTTGCCTTGTGCGCAATCTCCTCCTCCATCTTGATCCGAACCGTATCCTTCGTGAAGAGGCTTGAGAGAAATTCGTCCTTCACGAAGAAAGTCTTCTCGTATGCGCATTTCAGCAGTTTTCGCCGGCTGAGATCCTCAACGATCGTTCTAGACTTCGCGTTCTTGCGGAGTGTTGCCCACACAATATCGTCGTCAAGCATCAGGTACTCATCCACGGAGCCGAGCTGAGAGATTCCCAAATCGTCCTTCGCGTACTCCAGAGCCTTTAGCAGCATTATTTGAGCTGCACGTGAAGTCTTGTGGAAGTAGATCGTTCTGAACGACTCCAG
>Ga0315282_10007763_pt1 | contig 17527 bp, 14 predicted proteins | sample YL17G07_20_MG_FD_203693 | JGI IMG/M metagenome (GOLD analysis project Ga0315282, IMG submission 203693) | Sediment microbial communities from Yellowstone Lake, YNP, Wyoming, USA - YL17G07_20 | ecosystem: Environmental > Aquatic > Freshwater > Lake > Sediment | place: USA: Wyoming | collected... | reverse complement strand
GATATTACTTCCAAGTCTCTCAAACCTTCTTCACCCGAAGGAGAAGGGCTAACATCGTGAGCTAGACAGTCTACAAAATACTGGAGTTCATTGAAGTGTGGTCTATGGAATTCGGAGTAGCCTCTGGTGAGCATTTGAACTGCAGTCCTGAGGCGGCTTCCCGCTTTGTGCTGTCTGATGGCTTGGCCAACTGTTCCGTACAGTTCAACTTTGAGCTGATATCCTTGGAGAAACCAGCCAACACTCATTACAGCCCTCGTTCCAGACTTGAACTTGGCCAGGCATATTGCGCTGTCTTCAAAGTCTAGGTTGAACCGGTATCCCAAGCAGCTCTTGATGCTCGTGATTTCTCCGAAATACCATTGAAGAAGGTTTATTATGTGGCTGCCCAAATCGATGAGGGCGCCGCCGCCAGTCAATTCTTTGTTGAACCACCATTCGGGTACAGGCACGGGCGCGTAACCTTCTGCTCGATGAAAGAATGGCCCGGAGCTTATGTACGCTGCCTGAGCGATTTCTACGTCGCCAAGTGTGCCATTCATGATTTCGCGTTTGAGACTTCGAAATTCCTCGTTGAACCTCAAGGGATAGCCAATCATCAGTCTAACCGAGTTCCTTCTTGCGGCCGATACGATTTCATTTGCTTCTTGAACGTTTCTCGCTATCGGTTTTTCGAGGATAATGTGTTTCTTTGCGTCTGCTGCTTTTTTTGCGCATTGTAAGTGAAGATGCGTGGGCAACGCTACGATAACGGCGTCGATGTCAGGGTCTTTTAGGAGTTGCTCATAGTCTGTGAAAGTTTTTTTGACGCCGGTTTCTTTGGCTGTTCTCAGGGCTTTTTTGGACAAATCTGAAACTGCTACGAGTTTTGCGTTATCGAGTTTTAGGCAGTTTCGAAGGTGTATCGTGCCTACATACCCGAGTCCGATTAGTCCCAGTCTAACTTTGTTCATTTCTCTGGTTCTCCCTCGTGTTTGTTGCTACTCTATTCCGAGTCTTTTGCTTAGTCCCGTGTTTATTGCTAGTGCATAGGCTTTGCCCATGAGCTTGCTCTCTAGGTTCTTTTTTGGATATCTTGCTTTGAAGTAGTCGAGGGGTTCGCCTTTCGGGGTGAAAGTTGTGTTTCCTAAGCCTTCTTCATACGCCAGTTGGATGTACCTGATTGCTTTTGGGTTTACTCCCGCAATTTTTGCGGCAGCAACGTCAATTGCTACGGGATCTTTGCTCGCCATAACTAGCCCTAATTTGCGGGGGCTGATACCTGAAACAATTATTCCGTCTATGATGCAGAGGTCGAATTTCATTACCTTGTTTATGGCAACAATTGCTTCTTCAAGTTTAGGATGGTATCTAAACTTTTTAGGATATGGATTACAACCGAAAATATTCTTTAATGCGCACGTAAGTTTGATTTTCTCAAAAGTGTATTTGATTTTGGGAACGTTAATTTTCAAATCTGCGTTCTGGATTGTTTGAGGCACCTTTAAGCGGAAGGGTTGTCCTCCAGCCGTTACTTCGACAATATCGTTTTTGTCTTCTGACAGGTTGATTAGTTTCACGTTATAATCGTGAGCTATTTTTTCGTAGCCGAGCATTTTGAATGCGTATTTGCATTTCATGGCTGAAGCATCAGATTCCACGATAGAAATTTCCACGTTTGGTGATGTCTTGTTGCGGATCAAATCAATTAAGGCGCCTACGAATCTTGGATCTGTAGTTTGACCCGTGGAATAATCCCAATAATAACACATGTTAGGCTTGATAACAACATTTTCTAGATTACGTGGGAAATTGAAATGAATCAGGTCCAGAGAATTTAGTAAGGCTTGCTTTAACTGATAACAATCCGAACGATTGACTCTGATAAAGCTCACTAAGCTCATGCCAACAATCGCCTTAATCATTAATTAAAAAGTTCTTAATACAAGAATCTTAGCGTGATAGTTATGTTAATTAGTTGTGATAATTTGTTCATAGACTCTTCGAAGTTTTTGGGCGACTACTTCGAGAGAAAAATTTTTGACGGTGTGTTTTCTGCCAGCTTTGCCCATTTTTGTTCGGATATCTTTGTTATCTAATAAGTATTCAATTGCCTCCGCCAATTTTAAGGGATTATTCGGCGGTATCAGAAATCCATTTTCATAATCCCGAATAAGTTCTGGGATGCCGCCTACAGGCGTTGCTATTACTGGGGTTTCACATGAGAGAGCCTCGAGAATCACGACTGGAAAGCCTTCGGAAAATGATGGTAGAATGAGAATTGATGCTTTTTGGCACCATTTTGCCACTTCTGGTTGATCTAAGGCACCTAAATATGTTATTCTATGTTTTCCTCTTTGATTTTCTTTTTCTATGCGCTTTAGTATATCTTGATAATAGTTGAGGCTCGTTGCTGGACCGATTATTACTAAAGAAACCGATTTTTTTAAATCGTGTAAAGAATCTAGCAATACATGCAAGCCCTTTCCAAACGATATTCTTCCGACAAACAAGAGGAGATTATCTTCTTTTTCTCCATGAGGACGAAATAACTCGCCATTTACTGCGTTGGGCAAATACGTAATTCTACTTCTAGAGATGCCTAGTTCCATTAAATCTCTTTCCATTTGTCTTGTTATTGTGATGTAATAATCTGCTACATGCTTTAGTATGGCTCTGCTTAAGCGATACCTTTTAAGAAAGTTAACATCAATCCCATGTAAATGAAACATCTTCGGCTTTCTGACAAAAAAAGAAAATGAAGGGAAGCTAAAATCCAACTCATGAAAATGTATAATATCATATTCTTTCAAGAGATTAGTAAATCTTCCTGGAATGAGATTGACCCCTAAGGTGATTCTAGGCGAATGTTCAATTGGCAACCAATTTAATGCTGGAATTTTAAATACGGTTATTCCTTCGATTTTTTCTATTTTTCCTCTCCATTTCGGAGCATATTTCCGATCCATATTAAACGTCATAACATCTGTGTGTACTCCAATTCTGTTGAGTTCCATTGAGAGATTCCGAACTACAGTTTCAGTGCCACCTTTAACTGGATAGTAGCATGGTGTAATCATCAGTATTCGCAATGTTTCACGTTCCTAGTAGGCGTTGGGTAGGTCGAAGAATTTCAGGAAATGCTGGTGGAGAAATTTGGGTTCGTATTTGAAGTATCGTTTGGCCCAGAGTACGCTATTTTCGTAAACTTTTTCGAAGTCAATTTGCTCTTTATTCACGTTCTTTTCGTATTTGGCTAAGTTTGATGTGACTTCTATTAGTTTTAGGTTTTGGAAAGTGTGAAGTTGTCTGAGCAGTAATTCAAAACTGTTGAAGAGGAATCTTATGGCTTTGGGATTCCTCGGGGTTGCTTGGTGGAGTTCTTTGGGGTTTCCGTGATAATAGATGTAATCCCACATATTTTCGTATACTAGGTGGTTTGGGTGAACATCTATAATGGTGTGTTGGCGGGTTAGGATGGAGCGGAAAACGATGAGGTACTCTGTTCTACTGCCGCTCCAGTCGCCCAGAGTTGGATATGGGTAGAAAGTGATGCCTTTGTGATAGAGGGGTTTTGGTGAGATGTTTGAGGAGAAGTCAAATTGGATTCCTAGTTCTCTGAGGGCTTCTAAGTGAGGGGCAGACCAGCAGCAGCCCGGAGCACGATAGGCTATGATTTTCTTGCTTGGAAAGAGTTCTTTGAGATATTCGATGCCACCTTTTCCTTCGATCTCTCCTGTGAGTGGGTTTATATAGGAAGTTTCTCTTTTAAACGAGATTTCACGAGCTTCTTCGTAATTTGGTATGTCGGTGTATTCGAAAATTGCTGGTCGAACGGAGTGACTTGATGAATGGTAGCCTATTTCGTGAGTTTTCAGCATGTCCATAATGTCGGGAAAATTGCTGAGTCGTTCGGCCATGTGTCCTGTGATGAAAAATAAGGCTTTGAGTTCATGCTTTTTGAGCAGGGTCAGTATGGTGTCTAGGGCTTTTATGGAATCTGGGTTTATGAAGTCTTCAACGTCAAAAGTCAAGAAAACCTTATTCAAACTTCTCATATCCAATTCGCTATGGAAGCTAAGTTAGTCATAAATTGCGCAAGTGCAGTTGATTTGCAATGCTTTGATGAATTGTAATCTTTGGATGTTTTTCATCTTTAACGCTTGATGATTAGAAAACTAATCGATAGTATTCTTCATTTTCACAGGTTGGTTTTTATTGAGGGATTCTTCGATGCACTCTAGAAGTCTCACAGTTTTTCTTCCATCATCCGGTGTTACAGGCGGGTCCGAATCATTTTTTATTGAATCTATATACTGGTTAATCAAAATGTATTGGGGCAAACAAGCCAGTAAATGACGGTTTTGAAGGTTGCTCACTAGTGATTTTATCCACTTTTTTGCTGCGATTTTCTGATCCCAATAGAGCCCTTGCAGGAAACTCTTAGGATTTCTTTCGGGGTATTCCGCGAGATAGTTATAGTTCAAGATTTGCATTTGTCTTCCGTTGGAGTCTATCAGCTCAAATATTATTTCTAGTTTCTTGGAAAGCCATGAGATTTCTATAACTCCTGTGGTTTGGTTTGGAGAATTTAGGAAAGCTACGAAGTGGTCGTAAACCGGGCTTTCTATTTTTCCGCCTATGGCAGAAACTTGTTCTATGTCTTTCAAGAAGTGTAATTGTAGATATGCGGCGTGAGTTCCTGTCTCCCAGAGGACCCCTCCTTGTTCTGGAGTCATTATCCACTTTGGTGCTCCAATTAGTTCGGCACTCTCTCTGACCAAAACTCTGAAGTGGGCTAGGGGGAATTCTCCTGAATCGACTTTGGCTTTGGCTTGCATGACGTAGGGTATAAAAATTTGGTTGTGGTCTATGCAGAGTTTGACTTTGTGTTTTTGGATCTCCTGGATTATCTTGTCGCATTCTTGGGTGCTTCGGGCCATTGGTTTTTCCACTAGAATGTTGTGGTCGGTTTTGGCGGCGTCGCACGCGATGGCTGCGTGGGTTGATGTGGGTGTGCATATATCCACAAAGTCGAGATCTTTCATTTCGAAGAGTTTTGAATAGTCATTGAAGGCCTTTTTGATGCCGTATTTTTGGGCGAAGGCGTTGACTCTTTCTAAGTTGATGTCTGAAACCGCTATGACATGCGCTTCAGGTATATTCCTGTAGGCGCACATGTGAATCTCAGAAACACGCCCACAACCAATCAAACCAACATTTGTCATATTTTTTTCCTCTGTTCATCTTGATTATAAAACTTAAATTATGCATACAAAGAATCAAAATTAGCAACGTTGCATTTGCCATCGATCTAAAATCTTGGCTTGCACTATTGCTATAAATAACTAGAATTATGTTTATATAAGTCGCCCGAATAGCTCAGCTATCCACGCAATTTTTTTGATTCTGACTGAAATTTCAGATAAGATAATTCGAGGGTTAGCCATGCTCAGTATGCCTAAGAACAGAAGGAAAGTAGTCTCTAAAGGCCGGTATCCGTCTCGGGTCTTCAGCATTTTTCCGTAATAATATTCCCACTTTAGAATATATCCAAGACTCATCCTTTTGGATTTCACTTTATGACAGACTATGGCTTTCGGTATAAATAAAACATGATAACCTCTCACTCTTGCCCGATTAATCAAGTCCAATTCCTCACCGCCCGAGTGTTTTCCTTTTCGCGGACCAAGATCAGACCTGAAAAGCCCAATCTTCCTAAAAACTTCTTTTCTAACAATCATATTTGCACCCCAAATATAGCTTCCCCAAATATTGCCTACGCCAGAATAAAAACCGAAATCCTTCTCATTCCACCATTTTGGAGGCGACGTTTCGTAGATTGGTTTAAGCGGCCCTCCCAATATATCGGCTTCCATCTTGATCCCTTTTTGCATTTCTTCCAGCCAATGTTTATCCGCCATAGCATCATCATCTATGAAGGCCACATATTCCCCTTTAGCAACGTTTATCCCATAATTTCTCGCACTACATGCACCGACGTTTTTGTCAAACCTTATTAGCTTCAATTTTTTTTGACTAAACCTTAAATTTAAAGGGGGAGTTGATCCGTCATCAATTATTATTATCTCAAAAGGCTTAACGGACTGACTGACCAGACTGGTTACTGTATCCATTACGTCTTTTGGTCTATTGTAAGTGCCAACAACCACACTGATTCTTTTTTTCATCTCTAATCACAAGAACAAACCTACAAATTCTTATATTCCTCTAAATACTTCTCAGCGATAATATCCCAATCGTATTCTTTCTCCGCTTTTTTCCTTCCTTCTTCTCCCATTTTCCTCCGTAGATTCTCATCGCTTACTAATCTTAAAAGAGCTTCTGCAAGTTGTTTAGGATTTTTGGGTTCGGTCAACAGCCCTGTCTTCCCGTTCTCTACGACTTCAGGAATGGCGCCAACTTCTGTGGAAACTACAGGTTTTCCACATGCCATAGCTTCTGCTAGGACAATCCCAAATTGTTCATACAATGAAGGTAGAACAAAAACATCACAAGCAGCATAATATCTCGGAAGTTCCTCAGAACTGACAAAACCTAAAAAATTAATCCTTCCGCTGACCTTCAAAGTCTTTGCTAATTCCTTAAGTCTTGCTTTTTCTGGTCCCTCGCCAATAATCACAAATTTCATGTGTGGGTTCTCTTTAATCACAGTAGGTATAGCGTATACGAGATACTCCATTCCTTTTCTCTGGGCAAGACGTTGAACTGACAAAATGACAATGTCGTCCTTTTCTACTCCCAATTTCTTTCGCTGTATACGTCCGTTAACACTAACGTTGAACCGCGTGGTATCAACCCCATGGGGAATTATTTTGATTTCCTTTTTACACCCTTGGTGTTTCGCATAGATTATTGTGCGTTTAACTGGTGAAACTATTACATCTGAACTATTCATTATATAAGCTAGATATGGGTCTAAGAATTTAGATAATGGATGGATTGGATCATAGGTATCCCATCCCATTAAGCTGGTGACAAGAGGTTCTCTTAGCACTTTTTTGGCGAAAACACTTGCTGCGCCTAGGTAGAAAACGTGAAGTTGGTGCAGTATATCAAATTCTTTTTCTTTATTTAATTTCATTACTTTTTTCAAAATAGACATTTGAGTGATAGGTGGAGGAAAGAGCCTTCCATAGTAATGTTGCGGGTTCATAAGTAGTATTTCTATCGGTATGAGTACGGGATGTATACGCATACCGCTTTCTTGTTCGTGCCTTGAAGTGCTATCTGGGGAGAGTGTAACTAGATCGATTTCACAGCCTTTATTCACCAAGTGCTTACCCAGTTCATGAATAGCGGTCTCCGTTCCTCCAACTACGGGGAAATAGCTTGGCGAAATAAAACAGACTTTCATTCCAGAAAACCAGCGCGCTTTCTCGACGTATTTCTTTAATCATGTTAAGGCGTGTTTTTGTAGATTTCGCTTCCACCATTGGAGTATATCTTACTTAAATCATTTAGAAAATGAAGTTCACTCAGATTCCATGACCTATCGCCAGCCACAACGGTTTCTTCTGCAGTATTAAATCTACTCAGGTATACGATTCCACCAGACACGACTTGGGTTACATTGTTTATCTCAAGGGGCGCCTTGTAGACCATACCGTAGCCTCTCAATACGTTGCCTCTGGAGTAACCATCAGAGTATAGCTGCACACGGTCGACATTTACATTTTTCGATAGCCACTGCGCTCCAAATACACTGGATGTGTCGGTATACCCGAATTGAATATATAGCTTCAAAGTATCCATTCTATGCTTGCTCAAAGGCAACGACCAACTCTCGCTTCCAGTTACTTCGTATACAAACGATGTCTGAAAAAGGAAATATGGAACCAAAACTAACAAGAGAAGAACCAATGCCGTTGCTTCAGTTTTCCGTTTGCTAACGAAGTTTGCAAGAACCTCAGCCCCTAATACGCATAGAGGGGCCAAGAAAATCAACAATATATGATAAAATCGCGTCATGTTCAAAGTATTTGCTAACCCTGGAACTAATATAAGCGCAGCTAACAACGCTACGGCCACTGAAGTAAACAAGAAATATTCTCGTTCAAGAAAGAACTTTTTTCGTTTTATGATCAGGCCAACGAAGCCGATAATAATGAGAGCTTGTGTGATATATGCAAATAACCTGCTAATTGCATTCCAAATAGAGGGCGGCGCTTCCATTCCTAAACCTCTCAACACCATTTCCCCTCTTGATGCGGGATTAGAAAATTCACCCAATTGGCTGTAGACGTAGTTTCCAAAACCTATGAAACTGTCGAAAGTGGCAGAGTTGGACGTGTATATGTACCAAGAAAACATTAAAACAAAAAATAATACAACCATACATGCAGTTATGTTTCTATTAGGACGCCTTAAAAGGATTAAAGAAATTAGAACAAAAAAGGTAAAGAACAGAAAGATTTCTGCAAGTGCATAATGTGACGTTATCAAAGCAAAGCTAAAAATCAAGAAGCATATAATCTTGTTTGCAGGTTTCAATTTCTTGTTAAAAGATACAAGCAATAAAGAGACAAAGAACAATTCTGCAATCATTTGCCTAGTTAAAGCCAACAATTCAGTGTAAAATGTCGCTTGCGACATAAAGAGAAAAGCTGAAATGAAAGCATACTTCCTTCCAAAACGTGCTTGCCAGACCTGATACAAGGCCAAAGGTACAAACGAAAAAAGCAATGGAAACATCATCTTAAATATCCATACAGGATCCATATTCAATAAGCTTGAGTAAATTGTGGGAAGAATGGTAACACTCAACATTGCGTTAAGTCTACCATAGCCTGGCCATGCAATCCCACGGTACAAATCGGTTGAACTCCAAAATGAGTTGTTTGCTGTAGCCTTGAAGGCAAAGTATTCACCAGTAACATCTGAGCTAAAGGGAACTAAGTAGTTGGATATTAATGAGACATGATAAAGCAGCGCAATGGCAATCATAAGTAATGCGAGAGGATAGAGCTTTGGAGGCAACAACTTCTTAGAGATAACCCCAATGATGAATAACAGAGTGATTGCCACTATCATAAAAAGCAAAATCAAATTATTTCCATAAACATTTACATAAATTGCTCCGAGAACGCTCAAAATAGGAAGAACCATAAATAGTAACGCAAATGGAGACACCTCAAGAGAATCACTGCTCCAAAGCTTAAAACTGTCGCCTCGTAAACAAACTAAAATTCCACCTATCAGAATAATGTTGTTAAGAATTACCATTAATGGCAATAGCGAAAGCGGTTGTGAAACGCCAAATATGAAAGAGAATTCGTTTATTAAAAGTCCTGCAATCATCAGAAACGCAATACTAAGCCCCACTGAGAAAAGAACGGTTTCTAGTTTGTCAAGCTCGTTCAACTTCAGCAGCTTAAGAATAATGAATCCTGGAAGAAAAGTGAAATAGAAAAATCCTAAAATTTGCCTAGCAATTGGGATATCAAAAAGCACCGTGAAATATACCATTAACTGCAAAAACACTATAACTATTAGAAAGTCTTGTTTGATCCGCTTAGTCGGTGTGAAATTCATTCAACAACGCCTCTGGCTTTCTCATGTGCTACTCAACAGTCGTAAGACATAATATTTATTACAAACTTCCGCACATGTTTATGTGAAGAGCATGTGAACAATATGCCGTGTAATCGAAATCTTTTAACTCGCAAATTACAAATATTTAGACAGGTTACGAAAGAAATGCAGAACACAAAACTTTATGCAGTCTTCATGATTTCAGTTATGCTTGCTGGAATTTTCACTCTCTCTCCCGTGATTTCATCGTTGATGAATGGTGTCGTTATAAGAAGTACTGGCAGAATAGGAACTGTGGCACCGATAGCTTATAAGAGCGAAATACGAGGCGTCTTCTTTCACGAGGTAATTTTTGGGTATTCACACAATTGGACACTAATCGCAAACACCCTTGCTCCATATGGCATAAATTGTGTGTTTATAAACCTTATGCAAGGACCAGATAAACGACCGGACAGTGAATGGTTTTCTTCCATTAACGCTTTTCATTCTGTTGGGATAAAGGTTATCGTTGATGTAAATGTTTTAGGCGATGTTGCATACAATACAACCACAAGCGCCGTAACCAGTACAGGAAGCACAGCGGATTGGAATAACCCCATAAACCCCGTATTTAGAACTCTGATGAAGAATGCTATCGAAAATGTAACCGCAACCTATGATATTGATGGTTTTATGTGGGACTACATACGATATGCCACAGACGACATGGATTATAGCTCAGAATCAAGAGCCGCTTTTGAAACATGGCTTGGTGAAGGCCCAATAACTAATTGGACACAATTCTATCCAAACCAACCACGTTGGAATGAATTTGCAGAGTGGCGAACAATCCCCGTCACAGATTTGGTGAGGGACATGCGAAGTTGGGCTTTAGCAATTAAACCGAATTTGGAGTTCTCTCTTGCGGCTTGGACATATTTCTCGGATGTACCTATCTACTGGCGTAAATTCATCGGTCAAGACACTGGAGCTTGGATTAAAGAAGAGTACTTAGACCTTGTTGCTCCAATGATGTACACACAAACCATTTACGGCAAAACTGGCGAAACTCTTGAAAGCGAGATAGATGCAGACCTTAAGTATATGACAGGCGGATCTGAAGGCAAAATTCCCTTAGTTGCCTGTCTTGACTGTGCCAGAGGGATTACGCCTGAAGGGTTTAAAGCGGAAGTTGATTATGTCAGAAGCAGAGGTCTTGACGGCTTTATAATCTGGAGATATGGTGGACCGGGAAGCGGACTCACCCCTGACATAAGAGACTTTTTGTCAATATTAGATATGCCGGATGCCTTCGCATTGCGAGGCATCGAGGTTTCCGCTAGTGAGACAGTAGCTACAATCAATTGGACAACCGACTTACCTGCCACCAGCAGAATTGAATACAGCGCATCTCCGCTATTTAATGCCTCATGGAAAATTTGGGACGACTTTCATTATTGGGACACAGATCACATTAACGGCACTATTAAAGAAGACAATGCAAATGTAACTAGCCACAGCATAATACTAACAGAATTATTGTCCGGAACTAAGTACTATTTCCGTGTTCAAAGTCAAGATGAAAGCGGCATAGCTACAAGCAAAGTCTTAACTTTTACAGCGGGAAGTTAAGTCAAACTTAGCAGTCTATATGTTCCATGTGATGCATACATCAAAGATCGAAACCTTGCACAATCCTCATCAATTTATTTGTTTAATCTTTTCTCTCATTTGGGATGCACTCGAGCGACACTATGTCCATAACCATCAAAATGCGCCTTGAAAAAGCCGAAAAGCCAAGCTATTTTCTTGAAGACGTATTGAATCGGCAATAGAAAGGCAACTTTACGGCGGGTCAATTTGTAAGCGATAATGGAACATTCTATTGGTTCTAGAGGAGTTTTGGCGGCAACTCCTTTCTTGTGTTTATGAAAAATGTAATGACCACCATAGCCATACCATAGATTTTGATTCCACAAAGCCAACCATGTTTCTTTGCGTCTGCTGTAAAATCTGGCGGTGGTAACAAGAGTTGACCAGCCCCTCTCCTTGATTCGATATTGAGTATCCCAATCTTCTAATGCCCCTTTAATGCAGCAATCAAAACCTCCAACCTCCCTCAAAGCGCTAACGCGATAAGTGCTTCCACCTGCAGCATGAAGCACAGGTACTGATGATGCTTTTTGACCATACATAATCTCCATAGCCATCCACTCGATGCTATCTAACGTAGCAATCAAATCTTCTTCAGGGTACATCTCAAATTTTCCCACTGCAATCCCTACCGTAGGGTTTAGTTCCATAAACTCTACCTGCTTCCTCACGTGATCTCGTTGCAAAACCATGTCACCATCAACCCAGATTATGTAATCGCCAGTCCCATTGTCAACTACCATTTGCCTAGCCACGCCCAACCCCTTATTCTCGAAAAGTATCTTGGTCTTAATATCGGTGTTCAAAAGCGCCTTCTTAACAATTGACATCGTTTTGTCCTTGCTGTTACCATCTACAACGACCAACTCCATAAGCTTATGAGGAAAATCTTGATTGACTACGCTGTCTATTGCCTCCTTAACCGTTGCCTCATTATTCTTAACACAGAAACCTATTGTAACTTTTACCTTATGTTGCATAATTCTACCTCAACATCAAACCCTACAAACATCTGGCTGGAGGGCGAATCATGTTTTCTTTACAATAATGCGGAGATTCGCCCCAACAATCTTGATGGAAGATCGTGAACTTCAAATAATCCTGTACGATCCGAAATGATTTACAGATTTCGGCGTGCACGCTTTCAAACATGCCTGAATTACTCGAAGAAAAAATTACGCTCTCGCCAGTCTAGGCTACACTTCCCAAGCTGGTCCAAGAGTCCATTTGGTTTCTAATAAACCCAACACACCATGCAGCCATTTTAAAAGCAAAGTGGAATGGCAACAAGAAAACCGACAATCGACGAGTTATGCGGTAAGCACTAGGGCTAATCATCATTCCCACTATAAAGCCTACAATTGGCACCATTTTATAAGGCGAAAATATATCCCTATTTTTTCGATAAAGTTCATAATCACCACAACCATACCTGAAATATTTATTCCAAAGACCCTTCCATGTTTGCTCTCGTCTCTCATAAAAGACAGCGCAACTTCTCTGAATAGACCAGCCAGCAACTTTGATCCTATATGCCACATCTTGATCCTCTCCGACACCTTTTAAATTATTGTCTAACCCACCTACTTGTCTAAGAGCATCAACCCGAAAAATTGCGCCCCCGGTCCCAGGAAGTTTCGAATTTAATGAACCATTCCTTGAATCGAACACTACAAAAGGGACGTTCTCCAAAGCTGCAACCACACTTTCCCTCGATACAAAACCATATCGTCCTTTAGCAATTCCAACTTTCGGGTTTTGTTTCATAAATTCTACCTGTTTTCGCACATGATCTTTCGGGAGTATCATATCTCCATCAACCCATATTATGTAGTCTCCGCCAGAATTGTCAACCACCACATTCCTTGATGCCCCTAACCCCTTCCATTCGTGATGAAAAACCTTAACCTTCATATCCATTCTCGGAACATAACTGTTTATAATGGAAAGCGTTTCATCCTCACTTCCGTCATCAACAAAAATTACTTCCATAAACTCGTGAGGATAATCTTGGCAGATTATACTCTCAATAGCCTCTCGAATAGTATCGGCACTATCCCTCACGCAGACACCAATCGTGACTTTTGCCTTAGTCAAATTTTCTGAGCGCTCTGAGACAGAAGAAAAACTTTCCAAAGACAATCAACCATTCTCAAGCTTCTTCAAGTATGGGCGGAACAACATCGCCTGTGACTTTGCGGTAAGCATTCAGCAGCCAAAACTGAATACCCCACAAGTATTTGGAGACGACAAAGCCTTCCTTCGGAAAAACACTTGCAAATTCCCTAGGATTCTGACCAACAGTCACTATGCCGTCAGGGTCTCCTACCTTCTCCTTGACAGCAAGCTTCAAAAACCCGACTGTCGATGGTCGATAACCCATTATCTGCGAGGCCACCCAATCGACTGAAAAAACATCGTTACTAGCCATAATAAGGTCAAGCTTAACCGGAAAGCGTCCCAGACCAACGAGGCCATCAACGATAGTGAGATGCGGATGCAAAATCTCATTGATGCCGACGATGGCTTCATCTAGATATTTATGGTATACAATTTTCCTCGGAAAACCGATGCAGCCGAAGATGTTCTTCATCGCGCAGGTAATTTTAGTAGCTCGCATGATTTTTAGTTTCGGCACATTAACAAACAAGTCAGCCTTCAATAGAAGCTGAGGAACCTTAAATGAAATCTCACGCCTATTCACATGAACCGTCTTCTCCACGAGCACATCCTCGGAAAGATTGAAAAGCTCCACATCCTTTTCTTTGGCTAACTTTTCATAACCTAAAACTTTAAAAGCGTACTTGGTACGCATTGCTGAAGCGTCGGCTTCCGCCACCTTAATGTCGACATCTCCGCATTTCTCACGAACATAATCTATGATTCCAGCAACAATTCGTGGATCAGTAGTATACCCAGTGGTCGCATCCCAATAATAACACATGTTAGGCTTAATAACGACCGATTTCACAGCGTCGGCCGGCTTAAAATCTATGAGGTCCAAGGCCTCTGAAATCGAGTGTTTTATACCTTCTGCTGGACTATTCACCCGAACCAGACTCACGACGTTACCCATCAAAATCACGTTCCAAGCAACAATCACAGCCTAAACTTTGCAAGCCAACTCTTGAAGGATCATGCGTAATCTGTGTCAGCCAACGTATAGAACCAGCGACGGAATTTTGGAACTATTTGTTCGTTTCCAAACGGGCGCAAAACAACATGATGTTGAGGTATTCTAAGCAGTCCAGACACATGACTTATAGAAATGAAACCCCTACTTGACAAAAGTTTAGCGTATCTATGCCATGAAGGCACACGTGAATGAACCAGATCTGAACCTTCGTTTTTGGCAAAATCTAGTGCAAAATCAATCAAGTTCAACACGCACTCGTCCTCGCCACGTAAAGATTGCAGATCCACAATGTCTAGAACATTCTGGATATTCAATATACGAGTTTTCTTCAGCACCATGTAACCCACCACATTCTTATTCTGAAGAGAACGCGCCAAAAAAACATGATAATCCCCAAAGTGTCTTGAAAATCGCCAATTCAAAAAGGCAGCATCTCTCTCGAGACACATATCGTATTCTGACCTGACTTGTTTCCAAAAACCATCCATTTCATCCGGAAACGCGTTTATCCTCTGAATTTCAACAGAACCTGACGACTTTTTTTGACGAAAAAAACTGGAAAAAGCTCTTTTTTCAGCTTGATAAGCTTTCAAAAACGCCTTTCCAAACCACACTACAAAACTGTTGTTGGAAAAATTTCTCAATGGATTATCATAATTGATGAACCTTAAGGATTCAGGAAGCCGCAGACTGGTCCATCCATGCTTCATACGGTGCTTGTAGGTAACTTCAACCGGAAAACCGAAAATAAAGCAGTACCGACTTTGAACGTCTGAACAAACATTCTCAACCAAAATGCTGTTTATTCCTAGTTGTCTGTAATCCGGGTGAGTTGCAGCGTCGACTGCTTGAGCTACGGTTATCGTTTCGGAACCGAACTTGATTTTTTCAGGTATCACAGCCCAATGGCCCACTATTTCTCCATTCGAACTTTCAGCAACCCATATGTCTCCTTTTTCACCCCAAAAACCGTTAGGATTCAATTTGTATTTCCAGTTCCACCATTCAAGCGGAAACGGACGCTTAAAAGACAACTCTAGAAGTTTGATCACGTCAGCTACGTCTGACATTTCAAATCTTCTCACCGAAAAATCTTTTTCACCCATAACAAACGCACTCATATCACCGTCAAATCATCTGCAAATCTCAAATGCATCACGGAGCTTAACAAACTTCGTCTTCCCAGAAAGCTTTTTAACCAAAGTGCTTAAAAAGCGATAACTAATCTCACTAAAACGTTGCGGATGATTGTCCAAGACAAAAACGCCTCCATGAGATTTAACCCGCTCGAAATCCTTTATTGCTTGAACTAAGAAAGCGCCAGAATTGCCATTTCTTACGCTGTACGTGTAATCACCGCATACAGGAAACTCCATGACTCCATTGGTTACGAAGGGTTTACGGATGCGTAACCACCTTAGTCTTAGGCGCATGTTATAAGCGGGCTTAAAAAAAGTGGCACTCGAATCGTAGCGAAAACCAAGACTTGACAAAGCTTTGAGGGTACAATAATTGTGCAAGTAAAAGGGCGCCCTAAAACCTGAAGGCCTCATCCCCGTCAAAGCGATTATTTTCTTCACGCCCTTTTCCAGGTTCGCTTTCTGTCTTTCTAACGATGGAAAGGGAAGGGGTAACGGGATTGGATAAAACCCTCCAAACTCGTTTTTGGCGTGGACACAACCATGGAGAGCCAGTTCGTGTCCACAATCTAAAGCCATTTTCAAACATGAAACAAAATCCCCCTTCTCCAGCATGTACGGCACGCAAAAAAAGGTGCCCTTCACACCCATTTCATTCAAGAATTCAATTAGCTTCTCAAATTTCGCTGAGGACAGAAAGGTTGGCGATATGTCGTCAAACGTAAGACTGGACAGCAAACTGACCACGCACTCTTTTCACCAATTTCATATGCTCCCTCAACAAGTTGAACAGTCTTTAGTCCATCAAGAGCAGATACTGCAGGGTCCGAACCATACTTGACACGGTCCTCGCTATCTCTCTCACACATAATCAATTATCGCAGAAACCAAGCGGGGATCGGTCGTGTATCCCGTGGTGGCATCCCAGTAATAGCACATGTTTGGCTTGACGAGAACAGTTTTCACCGTTCCTTCGGGTTTGAAACCGATCAGGTCCGTTACTTGCGAAACCTGGGCCCTTAGACCTTCGAGGGAATTTGCTTTGACTAAACCAACAATGCTGCCCATACATTCACCATCGGTTCAAGCACTCTTTCAATCGACTTTTTCACGTTCAGCCCAGACGAGTCCCATGCTCCTTCAGAACTTTTCCTTCCGCCTAGAGCAGAACAGCCGCTACTGCGTCTGGAATTCCTGCTTCAGCAAACTGTGCGCGTTCGCTGGGTTGAAGAATCTTTGACTTGTAGGATATTCCAAGGCTTCTGGCCTGCAGGAAAATGTTCTCCAGCATGTATCCAACTTCCCAGAGGGTTCGACCCGTTTTCTCGTTCTGGCACAGGATAATTCCAAAGTTGGCAGCTTCAAGCTGTGGAAGAGCCTTCAAGTTTCCGAGCAGTCTTGTGTCGTGCGTGGGGTTCCCCATGACATAGAATTGGGTGTCCCTGTAAATCCCCCATTTGACGTAGCATACCGCTCTTTTCAACGGCTCATTCAGTCGAAAATGCTTTGTCCAGTTCACGTACTGGAACAGTCTGCCACTTTTCACAAGGTATACGTCCGTGTATTCTTGCCCATGATTCCACGTGGGAATTGTCAATCCCCAAGGATGGGAACCTACGGTGTGGGGAGTCCTACCCTTGGCCGCCCAGAGCAGTTGAGACACGTCTTTTTCCGTGGCTGACCTTCCAGACTTGTCAGACGTGGCCAACCGTTCCAGTTCTGGGAGACACTCCACTTCACCGTCTCTCACCGGCCTGCTCAGGTTCCTACCATTCATGAATGGTTTTTCTAGGCCAGGGGCTTCGGTGGTGAATTTCCCAGTTTCGTAGGGGTCCACCATTTCCATGATCAGATGACTGGCAGTGGCAGTTTTGTTTCCATATTCGGTTCCGTTCACGCCCTGGTTGCGGATGCAGGTTCCCAGCCCCAACGTTGCGCACGCCAAATATACCGCTTCATGCTGCATGCCACTCTCAACCTGAAGCATTCGCTCCCTGAAAGCGTCTTTCTGCCTCTCAAACCCGAGAAACAGGTGTTCATCCTTGAGCCACACTTCCAGTTTTCCATCGGAATACTGAGGGAC
>Ga0315282_10007762_pt1 | contig 17528 bp, 19 predicted proteins | sample YL17G07_20_MG_FD_203693 | JGI IMG/M metagenome (GOLD analysis project Ga0315282, IMG submission 203693) | Sediment microbial communities from Yellowstone Lake, YNP, Wyoming, USA - YL17G07_20 | ecosystem: Environmental > Aquatic > Freshwater > Lake > Sediment | place: USA: Wyoming | collected... | reverse complement strand
AGTGACCTCTGTGGCAAGAATGTCTTTAAGATTTTGGTCCTTTAATTATGTTTCCTTTTTTGGCTAAACTATTTCTATAGTGAACGCCTTAAATAAGTTGACATCGAATCGAATGTCATTGCGAACGTAGTGAATCTCATGAGATTGCCGCGTCGCTTCGCTCCTCGCAATGACTATTTCATTAGGCCGTTCACTATAATTCTGGATCAAGTCCCAACTGAGTGGGTGAAATTAACTGCTTTTGAATCAAAAATCAGGCAACATACAGGTTAAGACCTTGAGGCGAAGGTATTCCTCGTCCCTAAGGCCATAGGACCGGCGCTGTATTACACGAATCTTGTTATTGAGGCCTTCCACGAATCCGAGGGACACTTTGTTCTCGGACTTGCAGAAGGTGGCGATTCCGTGCCAGTGGCGCTCGATCATCTCGGCGAACTTTTCATACGGTTTGAGCCGTTGCCATTTTAAGGAGGCCTTCCAGTTGTTGAAGAACTTCCTGGCCCAGGCCTCTGACTGATAGTCCCATAACTGACCGAACTGCTCTTTGAGCACGTAGGCCGTGTTGAGCCGTTTGTTGGCCGCCAAGAGTGTTTTCAAGGCTTTTCTCCCATCCGTAGATAGATTCTCACGGTGGGAGAGAAGGGTGTATTTCTGGCCCTTGATGAACTTGCGATCGTCACCGCTGAGTCGGTAATATTCACTCTTGCGAATCTTGTCCATGGCTTCATTTAAGTGCCTTAGGACATGGAACTTATCGTAAAGGATGGCAGCCTGCGGGGCATGCTCACGCGTAGCATTTTCAAAGGGTTTCCACATGTCCATGAGCGCAAGCCGTATCCCTTTGATTTTCGCGGGTCCGAGCCATTCATAGAAGAGCTTCAGGCTCTCCTCCGAACGGTCGGTCCCCCCGAACCAGATGGGCCGCCTCCTCTCCAGATCGCTGACGACAATCCGGTAGCTGTGGCCCTTACGGATGGAGATCTCGTCAATGCCGATGGTCTTGGGCCTGGGATTGCCGGCACGGCGGAGTTTCTCCCGCATGTACTGCTTTTCCAGAGTGTTGACCGTCTTGCGGTCCAGATGCAACTCCTGGGCGACATCCTTGACCGTGGAGGTACTGCAACGCTTGCCAACGTAAAAGGCAAACCGCTTGGTGTAGAACGGATTGTTGGCCAGAAAGGCAAACTTCTCCTGTTTCACCTTGCCGCACCTTCGGCACAGAACACGCCGGATCTCCAGTTCGAGGTAGATGCGCGTGTCGCCGCAGGGGAGATCTCGCACCAAACGGAACTTGCGGTCGTAGAAGGTCCGGTGTGCCGTACCGCAAGCTCCGCAGGCTGTTTTTTTTGCCGCCGGATGAATCGGATGACCCGGGCTCTGGGATCGCCAAAGATACCGGATACCCTCTGCTCGGGGGTAAACGGAGGAAACTGATAGGCATCGGTGAGTCGCCGTTTTTTTCGCATGCTCGATTCATATCATATCTCCCGACGCCGTAACAAGCAGAATACCCTTTACCAGAGTGGGCTCCAATGAGTTTTATAGCTCAAATTTACCCACTCAGTTGGGACTTGATCCCAAATATCTTGCTCTATCCCCTCAACACTCACCATGGTGTCATTCGACTAAGGATTCATCCCCCGTTGCTGTCAGATCTCCTTGGAGCACTTAATCATTTTCTAGAACGCTTCGACATCATGACAATAAGGGAAACGGTTGTTGTGTTGGAACGTGACGGTTTTCGAGTACGTAGAGCCCCAGGAAGACAGTCGTGAATCCCACCTTACTCAATAAACCAATGACTTACCGAAGGACGAAGGACTGAGTGCTGAGGGCTGATAGCTGATGGCAGAGTGACCCAATGGCTCAACGACCAAATGAAGTATACCACTTGTGCTTACCTGGGCGGATTGTCTATAGTATGGGTATTAGAAGTTTGGAATATTCGGCTTTACTTGAAAAACATGGATGAAAAGGAGTGACCATGAAAAGAACTTTTACAGTTGTTGTTGAGCGTGACCCTGAGAGTCATTGGCTGGTTGGCGAGGTTGTTGAACTCCCTGGGTGTTACACCCAGGCCCAGGACCTTCCGACGCTGGAGGCGAACATCCAGGAAGCCATCTCTGTCTACCTTAAGACGGCCGAACCGGTGACGAATTCTAACAGGAACTATCTGCCTTGATTCTGCACCGTCAGTCCCTGCAATTGACCGCTCCCACCAGATGAAATGCCCTAATAACCCAGTAACCTAATAACTCGATGACGGATAGACAAAGAAACCCAAAGAAACCTTTTGTAGGAAAGCGTCGTTTGTGGTAACATTAGGCTCATGAAGACTCATGGGAGAAAGACCTTGGATCAGGCAAAAAAGAATGCTCTGAGTTCGAAAATTTCGGAGTCTTTGTCTGGAGAGGAAAATGTCCTTTTTGCCTATCTCTATGGATCATTTTTGGAGGAACGTCCTTTTAAAGATGCGGACGTAGCTGCCTACGTAGATCCCGCTAAGTTTCGAAATCCAGATCACATCTTTGATTATGGGATTTCTCTTGCGGCCAAGATAGATTTAGCCATCTCTGGCGTGACAGTGGACCTCAGGCTGCTGAACGCTGCCCCAATGCCATTCAGATTCAACGTGATCACAACAGGGAGGGTGCTGTTTTCAAGAAGCGAAAAAGAGAGGACTGATTTTGAAGTTAGAACCAGAAGCCTCTACTTCGATTTTCTGCCTCATATCAATTTCTACTATAAGAGCATAGTACTGGGAGCCGAGGATGGATCGTTTAGGAAATGATATTTTGAATCGACTTTTCAGCGAGATGGATGATGCCCTTCAAAAGCTCAATGGTTTCTCCAAATTCTCGAAAGAAGAATTTCTCGCCCAAGAGCGAATGATCGATGCAGCCAAATACGATTTTATCGTGGCGATTGAAGCCATGATCGATATTTGTAATCGTATCATCTCTATGGATAAGTTAGGCTATCCACAGGATTATTCCGATGTGATCAGACTCATGGGCGAGAAAGGTAAATTCCAGGGGGACTTGGTTAAGCAATTAGTCGAGATGGTGAGATTTAGAAATGTCCTCGTTCACCTCTACTGGAAGGTAGAGGATGATAAACTGTACGAATACTTAAGAAATAACCTCGGAGATTTTGAAGTATTTAAATCAGCCATTCGAAACTACCTGAAGAGCAAGAAAGAGTGAGGCCTTAGAAGAAAGTGGCAAGGGACGAGTGGCAATTGAGAGATATGCAGAGCGCATAGAGCATAGTGAAAATCACTCAATGACTAACGACTCAATGACCTTATGACTTAAGGAAGGGTTGAGTGACGAGTGCCGAGAATTTAGTATCCCAATTACCCAATAACCTAGTAACCCAATGACTTAGGCGAAGAGTCCGGAGTTCGGAGACTCACAGGGATTACGCAAAGCGCTCAGCGCATAGCGCAAAGCGAAAGTCACTTAATAACCCAATAACCTAATTACCCAATAATCAAATCGCTTTAGTCAACTGACTGCTATATTCTCTCTTCTTCCAGATCAGCTACAGACGTTATTACTTCAAAATCGCTATCTGAGTGGAGAAGGCGAGCTTTCTTGTAGGCTGCTGAGGCGATGAGAAGATCGGTTGTAGAAACGACCTTCCCCTTTCTATCGAGTAGGAAACCCCACCTCGAAGCCCTTTCAATGACAGTATCATCAATGGGAATCTGTGGAAGAGAAACAAGAGAATCCCTGAGGATCTGAAAGTCTTTTTCATTTCTTGCACCTCGCAAGATCTCGACCACGACGATTCCACATGAAACAGCGTCGTCGCTCTGCAGGATTGGTTTAACTCTTTCCTTGACCTTCGGTGATCCTTTCGATCGGAAGTATTCTACCCAAACGGAGCTATCTATGAGGAACATCTCTTCTCCTTCTGGCAACGAGGTCCTCCTTGGTAAAAGAAAGTTCTATTCTTCCTTCAAGTTCAAGCAATTTTTTCGCTTTCCTTCTCTTGATGAACTCTTCAAGGGCTCTTTCCACAGCATCCTTTTTCGTCTTCGCACCCGATAGCGTTTTAACCTCGTTAAGTAATTCTTCTTTGATAGCCAATGTAGTTCTCATAAGTGCCTCCTCAAGCATCTCTCAGAAGCATATTATCAGATGTATATGATAGATGTCAAGCGAAACGCAAAAACGAGTGACGAGGGCTGAGTGGCCAAAAACAAGTGACAAGTGTCGAGTGGCGAGTGCCAAGTGTCGAGTGATGAGGACTGAGAGCTGAGGGCTGATAGCAGAGTAACTAAATGACTAATGACTCAATGACTTAAGTAAAGAGTTCGGCGTTCGGAGCTCGAAGATACTGCGAAAGGCAAAGACTGAGCAGAGCGCATAGGGCATAGCGCAGAGCGCATGGAGCCATGACAGCGCGATTCATTCGAAAGGCTTCATTCTTAGCTCTCCGTTATTAAGTATCGATCGTGTTGGTCTTAAAAGAGGGTTTACAGCAGGAAAAGTTCCTTTATTCTGCTCAGACCGCATACCACGCATCGTTTGAGGGTAAAAAGAAAAAGACGCATTTCTTGGAGTATGATAGCCCGGGTGCCATAAAGTGCAACTGCCCGTCCGTTACGTTCGACGGAGAAAACTTTTCCCAGAATTTGGTCCGACACTACAGGGAAGTCGTCTGCCATAAGGGAATCACCACGTGTAGTGAGCAGGAACGACGGGCCATGAGTACCGACAATTGAATTTACTTCTCTCTGGATATGGATAACACGGTGGGCAGTTATTCCACGCGGGCCCCTGTAGAGAATGATGTCTCCATGTCTGACTTGAGAGGGTGGCACAGGCTCTACATTGATGATCTCGCCGTCGCAGATGGTTGGATACATGCTACAGCCGTTCGCCTTGAAACGAACACCCTGGCCGTGCTTTAACAACCCGACACAAACATCGGCAAACAGGTGATGAGACCCGAGCGGTGAGGACTGAGAGAGAAAAGAGCAGGACTGAGGACTGAGTAACGAGGACTGAGTGTCGCTATCTTCATCCACTACGACCTTGTTTCCTATTTCGCTGTGCATGATCTACCCCTTGGCACCGAATTGCCTTGCCACAGCAGCGCGAATACCTCCAATAATTCTTCCAACCTCCTCCGCTTGCTTGAGCAACAGGTTGAATCTCGGCTGATTCACATAGCCGATGTCAAGAGCAACATAAAGCTGGGATCGAACTTCTGCACAGGAAGCTTTTGCAGTTGAAAGAAACTGATGAAACTCTCTGCGGCCACCGCGTTCAAAGCCCTCAGCAATGTTAGACATGATCGAGACAGATGCTCTTTGAATTTGTCCCGAAAGACCGAAATCTTTGGCAAAAGAACCTTCCCTGGTTACTTGATAAATGTCTCGGGTTAACTCTCTGGATTTTTGCCAGGCAATCAGATCTTCAAATTTCTGTACTTTCCCCATAAGTCACCTCAATTTGTCAACCTTTTCACTCAGCCCGTATTTTCTACTCAGTCCTCAGTCCTCGTCACTCAGTCCTTTGTATTGAGCAAAAAGTCTACGGTGTTCTTGTCAGGTAAGAAACTGAGTTCGTAACAAGGAACCGACTTCACCGCATCGTCGAGGAAGCTCAGGGTAAAGTTGATGGCATCGTGGCTATAGAAAAGAGGAAAACAGCAACTGAAGAAACGACTGGCAGATTCGACTTCTCTCAATGGGGAAATTTGATTTCTCATGTCTTTCCGCAAGAAATAGACCTTATTCAAAGCCGCACGCGTAGGTGCTGCGAACCCTGCCTCGCCATGCCAGGGTGTTCCGTACATCCAGATCTGATTGTCCATCTTCCTCAGAATGATCCGGTCATCGCTGAGAATCGTTACACCAGGATGATTTTCCCATAGTCTCGCCATCGTTGTCTTCCCGGCCGTGGACTGGCCAAGAAAGAGGCGGCCGGTTCCTTTGGAATCAACGAGTCCGCAGGCATGAACTTCGACTCCTCTGCCCAGAGAAAGGAAGTTGATGAAGAGCAACTCGTCCAGAGGGTATTCCAAGGGATAAAGAGGTTGGCTTGAATCAAGATAAGGAGAATGGAAAACAACTTCGCCCGACGTAAAATCCTTCGTGACCCGACTTATCTTGTAAGGGACAGAGCCAACTGCCTCAGAACGCAGATGAAAAAGAAACGATTCATCATCCTCATAGAGTGTCCATGCAGCATTAGAATCAAAAATTGGTCTTCCACGTGGCTTAATTTCAGATAGATCACCCGACCTAACATCGAAGGTTACATGAGGTTCAGCTTGTTTTACAAGAAACCTCCGAGTGGAGGCATCCATTTCGATCTTTAAAGCGGGATCAAGACTTTGGATGCGACAAACAATATCAGCAATCTGAACAAGATGTCCGTTGAAGGCGGGCATATCTTCCTTTACGAAATTATGCTATTGCACTGTCCTACGCCAAAGTCACATGTAATCCTTGCCGGTCCTGGCGAGGTTGAGGTTTTGCATCCTCCCAAGACCGCTTCTTCAGGTTTCAGTTGGACCTGCTTGATCGCAGGCTTTGTGTAAGGTTTCTTCCGGAAAGCATCCTTCTTTGATTTGTCCTTCATTTTCTTTCGCCTCCTTGCAACTGATGAGGACTGAGGACTGAAATGACCTCCTCTCTACTACGTCATCATCTGGAATCATGACGCATCGGTCAAACAGCTATTCGCTCCACGGATACATTTGTTGGTAAATGGACCTACGTCAGTAGACGTCTTACATCCAGCAAGGATTGCCTCTTCTGGCCTCAGTTCAACCTGGTTCACCGTCGGCGGGGAATAGGGCTTCCTCGAATTCTTGTTCTCGGTCTGCGAATCATGGATAGCGCTCATCGCTTCTCCTTCATTCCTTGCAGTACTGACATTCCCCGTGGGGCTTGATAAAAAGACCAAGTGCTCTCGCCCTGAGATGGGCTACCTGACACATGAAATCGACCGGTTCCTCAGGATCGAAGTTCTCCAATTCTCCGTTGACAGGGCACATTCCGCACAGAGCCTGAATGTCGCACGCTGAGCATTTCGTTTGCCTTGTCACCTTCTTTTGACGAATTCCTACCAGGTGTTTCCACCCTTCTTTGAAGCTGGCGCTCCGCAAGTCGCAGGCATCGCTCTGAGTGAGACCACAAACCGCCATCTTGCCTGCAGGATCAATGGCAAAGGAATAGAGGCCGCCACTGCATCGATACAGCTGGCTCGATTCCTCCGCTGTCGCGGAGAGTCCAGTGTACTTTGCACAGAATGTCTTAAGTGCACTCATTCTCTTAGAATCTTTTAGATCGAGGTCCACAACTTCTTCCGGGGCTAATCGAACAGCCAGTGGACTCAACGAATGGTCCACTCGAGCATTCATCATAGCGTCGAATTTGAATTCGCATCCAAGGTCATCCTCAACGAACCGTTTTATATCCCATAGCTCATGCTTGTTAGGTTCAATCGCCACTGTCTTGAGCTTGAGCGGGAGTCTCCGTTCCATGAGCAGGCGAATGCCTCGCATACACTGCGCATAGGAACCCGGAACCCTTGTGACCCGCTCATGGGTCTCTTTCGTCCGGCCGTAGAGCGTGATCTCGATGGCGAAAGGTCGCCATTCGACCAAATGATCTGATATCTCAGGTGTGATCAATGTTCCGTTTGTAAACAGGGTGATGAGCAGCCCTTTATGTTTGGCATACGTGTAGATATCGAGGAAGTCGGGTCTGGAAAAGATTTCCCCGCCTGTGTACAGCAGCCAGAAACAGCCTGCCTCCGTGATTTGATCGAGGATTCGGCAGTGCTCTTCATAGGTCAGTTCATCTGAACGAGCGCCATCGTACAAAGGCAGATTGTTATAACAATGGACGCAATTCATGGGACAACGCCGAGTCACCTCTATTGTTCCACACAAAGGCACACGCTTCCGCCCGAACTTTTCGAGAAGTTCTTGGCTGAATTGGGAATAGGGTAGAGACTGCATGTCAGATCACCACCAAACGCTACGCTCAAAACACGACACAACGAAGAGTGCTGAGTTATGAGGACTGAGGACTGAGTGAGAAGGCGATAAACAAAAACTTATTAGGGTTGACTCAGTCGTCGGCCTCGTTGCTCACCCGGAACGGTCGCCATCCATGATCAATGGATTAATCCTGCTTTCTCTAAAGAACTGAGGAAATCCACCGCATCTTTTGTAACTTCTTCAGATTCCACGGCGTAGGTTTCGCGGACGGCTTGAACGATTTGGCCGATGCTCTTCTGCCCATCGATGAGCTGCCAGATCATAGTACCCACCTCGTTGAGGGTATAGATCGAGTCCAAATCTCCGACGCGTCCTTTGATCGGCACAATGATCGTCTCTCCAGCGATCTCTCGTGCCACACAATTGTCTTCTTTGAAAAAGCATTTCTCCAGAGCTTCCATCTTTCCATTCCTTTCTTAGATGTAACCGGTCAACCTCGCGCTGGACGATTACACGGATAAGCCTCTCAATCCATTAGCCTTTGCTGACACTCCTACCGGTCTGAAATTGAGCAAATACCGTGCCATTTCCATTTGGATCTGTAATGCTCCAAAATTAATGGGGATTTTAGATCCCCCGGGGAGATGAGCGTACAACTGATACGCAAAATGTCACAAATGAGGACTTATTCGAATGCAAGATTGGCAAATTTCTGCCACCTTCCATACATGGCCCCCAGAGGACACCAAAGGTCTAAAATAGGTTCCCGTTTGTTGTGAAGTCAGGAGGTTCAGTGTATCGTGGGAAGAAAGGATTTATGCTCCCGTTCGAAAAGAAATGTTTTAACTTCAACACGTTTTGATTTGATGGCAACGTTGCATGATTTTGCTTTCCACAATCGGTGTGGAAAAGCTGTGGATTGAGTCTCTCCCGCTCTTGAGGATGGCTATTCCCACCGTTTTGCCTAGAACTTGGGCATACACAACCACTCAAGAACACGAGGAAATTTCAAAAGATATGGTGACCTGAAATCTGTTTGGAGGCCTTTAAAAAGACCGAGTCAGGGGATATAATTCCAGCATTCAGTGATGTGAGGGAAGAATGACCACCATATACGGGTATATCGAGAGAATCACCTACTACAATGAAGAGAATGGCTTCATGGTTGCCAAGCTTCAGGAACAAGGCAAGAGAGACTTGATCACCATCGTAGGAAATTTGGCGACCGTTCATCTAGGCGAATCGCTCAAACTCACAGGGAAGTGGGTGCAGAACAAAAAATTCGGAGAGCAGTTTCATGTCGAAGTGTTCGAAATCGCAGCACCTGCAACTCTCATTGGAATTCAAAAATACTTAGGTTCTGGATCCATCAAAGGAATTGGCTCCGTGTTGGCAGAAAGGATGATCCAGAAATTCGGTCTGGAGACGATTGAAGTGATTGAGAAGACCCCGGAAAGACTTTCGGAAGTGGACGGCATTGGTGCCAAACGAATTGAAATGATTCTCAAAGCCTGGAAGGAACAAAGGGAAGTTAAGGAGATCATGATTTTTCTTCAAGGCCATGGGGTCAGCGTTACCTATTCAACGAAAATATACAAGCACTATGGAAAACGTTCAATCGAAGTTGTAAAGGAAAACCCTTACTGTCTTGCCCGTGATATCCAGGGGATCGGTTTCATCAGTGCCGACCGCATCGCTCAAAATCTTGGAATCGACTTGCATTCGATCATCAGAGCCAAGGCGGGTCTCATCTATGTGTTGAGTGAACTCACTCAAGAAGGACACGTCTACTACCCTGAAGATGCTCTGGTCAAGAGAGCAGGTGACATTCTGAAGGTTGACCCTGAGGTTGTGGAGGAGGCCCTTGAAGAGCTCCGTAGAGAGAAGGACATTGTCCGCGAGGAAATAGAGGATACCGAAAATAGAAGAGGAGTCTACCTCGATCCATTCTATACCGCTGAGGTTGGAATTGCGGAACACATGAAGAGTCTGGTGGCCACTCGCTCGAACGTCAGACCCATTAAAGCTGAGAAAGCGATTGAGTGGGTTCAGAAGAAGTTGGGTATTGAGCTCGCCAAAGAACAGCAAGAAGCCATTGACCTGGCGGCCCGGAGCAAAGTCCTCGTCATCACAGGGGGGCCAGGGACTGGAAAGACGACGATTATTCTGGCAATCCTCCGGATCTTTCAACAGTTGGGGTTAAGAGTCCTTCTTGCCGCTCCCACAGGAAGGGCAGCCAAACGAATGAACGAAACAACGGGCTGGGAAGCCAAGACCCTGCATAGACTGCTTGAGTATTCTCCAAAAGAAGAGCGATTCAAAAGGAACGAGGACGACCCACTCGAAGGGGATATGGTGATTATTGATGAAGCTTCAATGGTCGATACCCTCTTGATGTACCATTTGCTCAAAGCGATTCCTCGACACTCGCATCTCATCTTGGTCGGAGATGTGGATCAGCTCCCATCCGTGGGTCCTGGGAATGTGTTGAGAGATATCATCGATTCCGGAACCTTTACCGTCGTTCGTTTGAACGAAATCTTTCGCCAGTCCCAGGAGAGCACGATTGTGGTGAATGCTCACCGGGTCAATCAGGGGCAATTTCCAATACTCAAAGGCGATTTTCCAGACAAGTCTCTGGATTTCCATTTCTTGGAGGAAGCAGATCCAGAGAGAGCTCTCCCAAAGATCCTGTCCCTCTGTGGGGAAGAGATTCCGCGTCATTTCGGATTTCATCCAATACGCGATATTCAGGTCATTACCCCGATGCACCGGGGAACCGTCGGTGTGACCTCTCTCAATGCGGAGCTTCAAAAGAAGCTCAATCCTCAAAGCTTTGGCATCACCCTTGGAAGCAGGACCCTCAAGCAGGGAGATAAGGTGATGCAGATCACAAACAACTACGACAGAGATGTTTTTAACGGGGACATTGGATGGATTTCGAGGATTGATCAGGAGAATCAAGAGATGGTCATCGATTTTGACGGAAGGTTGATCAGCTATGAGTATTCTGACCTCGATGAGGTGATCCTTGCCTATGCCATTTCGGTTCACAAATCACAGGGGAGTGAGTATCCCGTGGTCGTCATGCCCGTCTCGACCCAGCACTATCTTCTTCTCCAAAGAAATTTGATGTACACCGCCATTACCCGTGCCCGAAAACTCGTTGTGCTGATCGGAACCAAGAAAGCTCTCACCATTGCGATTCGAAATAACAAGCAACAACTCAGATACACCTATCTCGCCCAGAGGCTCCGCGCGTAGCGCAAAGGGCATAGAGCATAGCGCAGAGCGTGCAGCGCAGAGGGCAAAGCGCATAGAGCATAGCGTTTAGAAAAGAGGGACAAAACCCGAGAAGCCCGCCTACCCGCAAAGCGTATGCAACCGACGGGTTATGTTGGTATTCTGCAGCGAGAAGAGAAGCTTTTCAGGGCAAGTTTTCAGAAACAACCATCTCGGTTTTTATGGGACGCTATGCGCTCTGCTCTATGCGCTATGCGTCTTTTTGGTTAGGTCCAAATTCCCGGGATGGGTTTACCGCAGTAGCTGCACTTTCCGCCTTTGAGCCGGACCTCTCCGATCATGTATCCCGTTCGGTGGATGATCATCTTTTTGCACTTCGGACAGAAAGTGTTTTCACTCTCGTGACCAGGAACGTTCCCGATATAGACATATTCAAGGCCCGTTGATTTCGCCACGTCTCGAATGTTTTCCAGCGTTGAGACCGGAGTGGGAGGAAGGCTTCGGAGCTTGTAAAGGGGATAGAATCGAGAGAAATGGATCGGAGTGTCAGCACCGAGTTCTTTCTTCACCCAGAGGCACATTTCTTTCACTGTTGAGAGGTCGTCATTCTTGGTTGGGATAACGAGGTTCGTAATTTCGACGTGCACTTTTTCTTGCTTCAGGATTTTGAGTGTTTCAAGGACCGGTGCAAGTTCGCCATCACACAATTCATGATAAAAGTCTTCTGTGAAGCCCTTGAGGTCAATGTTCGCGGCATCCATGATTCGGCAAAGCTGCCGGAGGGGGGTAGGGTTGATGAACCCGTTGGAATGACAAAGGTTAAGAAGACCTTCTTTTCTAACGAGAAGACCAATGTCCAACATGTATTCGTAAAAGATCGTTGGCTCGACATAAGTGTAGGCGACAGAGCGAGCACCTGCCTCTTTGGCCTTGCTAACGACGAATTCTGGAGAAACATCGTAGCTATAGACATCTTCAGGTGATACCTGAGAGATTTCCCAATTCTGGCAGAATTTACACTGGAAATTGCATCCAGCCGTTGCGAGAGAGAAGGAGGTTGTGGCAGGAAGAACATGGAAGAAGGGCTTCTTCTCAATAGGGTCTAAGTGAAGAGCGCATGGGTTTCCATAAACCAGACTGAAGTATTTCCCGTCGCGATTCTCCCGCACCCTGCAAGCTCCTCTCTTGCCCTTGGCAACATGGCAGTGTTTGGGACAGAGCTCGCATTGGATCTCTCCTTGAGCAAGGGGAGTGAAGAAAGGGGAGAGCTTTGTCCCAATGAGTCCTTTCTGCGCCAGTTGCGCATGAGAACGTCCTGGAAGGGCCAGAAGGTAAATTCCCGACAGAGCAGCAAAACCTGTTGCACAAAGACGCAGGAAGTCCCTTTTGGTAAAATCGGAGGCTCGTAGGTTCGTTGTCCGGTGTAAGCTTTCGAAATGGCGTGACGCCGAAGCATTCCTAATAGGCTCGCTCATGAGTTTAGGATAAAGGGGTTAATTTTGCTTGTCAAGACGAAATCGGATATAGTAGTAATCCGTTAATTAAACTTGGTTCAAAACCAGGTTCACCAGTTGCTTTGCGCCCTTTGTGCCTTTGCGGTGGAAATTCGATTTGGACAAGAAAGGTATCCAGAGTTCAATTGTTTTCTAAATTCTTACGCTATGCGCTATGCTCCATGCGCTGTGCAGGACTTTAGGTTCAGGAGGAGGAGATGGATAAGAAGAGAATCGGTGTTTTAACAGGAGGCGGTGATTGTGCTGGGCTGAATCCAGCGATCAAGTGGGTTGTCAAGACGGCGGTAGATGACCGGCTCCAGCAGATTAGGAAAACGCGATACGAAGTCCTCGGCATTCGAGACGGTTGGAAGGGTTTGGTTCATCCTGATGGAGACGAGGATGCGCCTGGCTCGAGAATCTACCCCTTGACTGAGGAGATGGTGAGAACATGGGACCGGTATGGAGGGACGAACCTGGGGACGTCTCGAACTAACCCCTACGATCCCAAGAAAGAGCAATCGAAAATTGTTCTTGAGAATCTGAAGCGCTTCGAGATTGATTATCTTGTCCCTATCGGGGGAGAGGATACCTTAGGAGTGGCTGAGAAACTTTCTCGAGAAGGCGTAAAGGTAGTTGGAATTCCCAAGACGATCGACAAGGATCTTTCCGGAACAGACTACACTCTTGGATTTGAGACAGCCTTAAACGTGATCACAGAGGAGATTGATCGACTGAGGACGACCGCAGGTTCCCACCGAAGGATCTTTGTTGTCGAAACAATGGGACGACATGCAGGATGGTTAGCCCTCGAGGGAGGGGAATCGAGCGGAGCGTACATCATCCTCATTCCAGAGTTCGAGTTTGAAATCGATCGGGTCAACGAGTTAGTCCTCGAGGGAAGAAAAAAGGGAACCCGTTACGAGATTATTGTTGTCTCCGAAGGAGCCAAACCTGCGGGACAGTCTTTCATCTCAAAAGATAAAGCGCTGGATGGCTTTGGGCACATCACCTTGGGAGGCATTGGCGAATTCCTGGCGGACGAAATCACTCGTGCTACGAAACTTGAGACCCGGAGCATCATATTAAGCCATTTGCAGCGGGGAGGAGCCCCCTGCGCCTACGACCGCAGGATGGGGAGGTACTTCGGCATTGCTGCCGTAGATCTCGTCGTGAAAGAAGATTTCGGGAAGATGGTCAGTTTTCGGAATGGCCGGATCGCCGCTGTACCCTTACAAGAAGCCGTCGGAAAGTTAAATGTCGTGGATGTGAAGACTATGTACGATACGGAACGTTACAATGGCCGAAGAACGATCCTAAACAAGAAAAATGGAATAGTGGAGTAATGGAGTAGTGGAGTAGTGGGGAAAAAAGAAATACTTTGTTTAAAACCCATCATTCCATTACTCCAGCACTCCAATACTCCAGCAATTTGTTTTCCATTACTCCATTCTTCCATGGTTGTATTTTAGAGCAGCCTTTGATGTTCCTTCTTGATGCACCGGTCCATGACAACCTTCAGCCCTGCTTTCTCCGCCTTGGCTGCAGCATCCTGATTGACAACTCCTTCCTGCATCCAGACCATTTTGGCTCCGCGTTTGACTGCTTCCTCCACTATAGGCAGGACTTCCTCAGACTTCCGGAAAACGTCAACGATGTCAATACCCATTTCCTTGGGAATCTCACTGAGGCTTTGATAGACCCTTTCGCCCAAAACTACCTCACCATCGGGTCGGACCGGTATGATCTTGTATCCCTTCGATTGAAGATAAGATGCAACGACATGGCTTGGCCGATCCGGTTTCGGTGAAATACCGACGACAGCCACTATTCTATAAGTTGATAGCAGACTCTTGATCTCTTGATCATTCATGAATGTTAGCCTTTCTGCGGGAGACCATCGGACCACCCATCCTCCTAGTGGTGTACCTCAAAAATGGAACTATGTTTTATAATCTCCTTGCCCTGAACACCATGTGGTGCAGGGGGTCGACGGCTATCAATCGACTCACCCGTTCTTTCAAATATAGCGATATTTATTTGGTGCACCACTAGTGACTATCAATCGGACTCTGGGGGAACGCGTTCGCGGCTGGAGGTTTGGATGGGGTTTCCTGCGGACTCTGTGGAAATATGCTCGTTCCAGGAAGCCCGAACGGAGTTTCTCTTTTTTCCTGACTTTCAGGTTCTCCGGGGGCAGTTCCATCGAGAAAAGCTTCAATGATCGTTTCCTGGGAACCGTCGGGAATGGGTAATCCTGTCTCCAGGCTCACTCTCTTCAGAATAATCCCATCAGGCACTAGAAAGTGTTCAACAGGCATATCCTTGAGCGCATCGCTCATGAAATAGAGCCAGATGGGAAGAGCAGCACGAGCTCCTGTTTCATCCTTACCCAATGAGGCCTTGTCATCGAAGCCCACCCAAACGGATGCGAGAAGAGAGGGAGTGTATCCGATGAACCACGCATCGCCATAGTCGCTCGAGGTTCCCGTTTTTCCAGCTACAGGCCTTCCCAAGATCTTGGCTCTCTGCCCGGTTCCATGTTGGATAACCCCTTCCAGAAGGTGAGTCATAAGAAACGCGTTCTGGGGAGAAAGGACACGTTCTCTTGGAGGAAGCCGACTCCGCTCAGATTGTTCAAACGTGTCGAAAGTTTCTTCTCTCTCTCCGTTTTCCACATTCACCTCTCCCTCTGGGATTTCCACGTAGGGAGAATTCTCTTCCAGAACATCGCCTTTCATGGTGACGATTTTTTCGATGAAAGTGGATTTGACTTGTTCCCCGCCATTGGCAAAGACCGCAAAGGCAGCGGTCAGTTCCGGCATGGAAACGCCTGAAGTTCCCAGAGCGATGGAGAGATTTCTCTTGATCGGAGATTCGATGCCAAACTTTTTGATCTCTTTGAGCGCATACCCGATGCCGATGTCTTCCAGAATCTTGATGGTGGCAACGTTTCGAGAATGAGCTAATGCGTTTCGAAAGGTGATGGGTCCCATGAAATTCTTGTCGTAGTTTTTCGGGGCCCAATACATCCCTCCATCGTTTCCGGGATACTCCACAGGCGAATCCATCAAAATGGTGGCGGGGGTATAGTCCTTTTCCAGGGCAGCCGCATAGATGATGGGCTTGAAAGCAGATCCGGGTTGTCTGCGAGAATGGATGGCTCGATTGAACTGACTGTCGCTGAAACTCCTACCCCCGACCATGGCCTTCACGTATCCTGTTCCTGGATCGATACAAAGCAAAGCTCCCTGAACGAGTGGCTCTTGGTCCAAAGTGAAGAGAAGAGGCTGGTCCTTTTTTGGTATTTGTTTCAACCTGACATTCACCACATCGCCCACCTCGAGGAGATCGGAAGGCGTTTTCGCCTTCTTAGGTTTGAACGTGGGTGTGGGCTTGAGATGAAGGGCCCAGGTCATTTCGGAGAAGGGCAGAATTCCCTTCCGGTCCTCCACCCAGATTGTATAAAGCTTCTTGGAGTCTTCCTTAGAAAGGATGACTCCCTCATACCTCTCGGTCTGAGACAGCGGACTAAGGGTGTCTTCGGTTTTCTGGAGGTCTTTCAGCTCGGAGACAGTAAGGGTTCGGAGGGGGCCGCGAAATCCTTGTCTTTTGTCCAGTTCACTCAAACCTGCTTCAACCGCCTTTTGGGCTGCCTTTTGGAGGGAGAGGTTGAGAGAGGTGTAGATTCTCAATCCTTGTTGATAGAGGATTTCCTTGCCGTACTTCCTCTCAACCTGTTGACGGATGAATTCGGTGAAATAAGGGGCCTTGCTGAAATAAGCACTCTCCCTGGACTGAATCTTCAGAGGCGTTCGAAGGGCCCGATCCTTTTCTTGCGGCGTGATGAACCCCACGTCAGCCATGCGTGTAAGCACATAACTCTGTCGACCCTTGGCCCTTCTCAGGTTATTGATGGGAGAATAACGGCTAGGAGCCTTGACCAAACCAGCCAACAGAGCCATTTCGGCCAGGTTGAGCTGCTCCATCCGCTTATTGAAGTAACTCTCTGCGGCTGCCCCAACACCGTAGGCACCATTCCCGAGATAGATGTTGTTTAAGTAAAGGGTGAGGATTTCCTCCTTGGTTAGACTATGCTCCAGACCGAAGGCATAGGCGACCTCCTTCAATTTCCGAAGGAGACTTCTTTCAGGGGTGAGGAAAAAGGTTTTTGTGACCTGCTGGGTGATGGTGCTTCCCCCTTGAACAATTCGGCCAGCCATCAGATTCCTGATCATGGCCCGTGCGATTCCCTTGTAGTCAATCCCCTTATGGTTAAAGAAGTCGGCGTCTTCAGCCGCGACAAAGGCCAGAACAAGAGATTTCGGAATTTTCTCGTAAGGAACCGGGATCCGGTTCTCCATCAAGAACTTTGCAACAATTTCGTCATCCTCCGAGTAGACGATGGAGTAGGCGTTGGGGTGTTTCTCCTTTAAGGGTTTGAAGTCGGGGAGATGACTCGAGAAGTAAAGAAAAAGAAAAACCCCTGAGATTGGAAAAAGAACGAGAGAGACAACAAAGGCCAAGATGACGTAGAAAATAGGCCCCCTCCTGGGTCTTGGAGTCTCTTCGCTCAAGTCCCGGGCGTTGTCTTGATTCTCAGATACCAGGTTTTGTTCTTCCATCGAGACAGGTGGGGATGAAAAAAGGGAAAACCCTTAACTGGGCCTTCCCCTTTTCGCTACGACGTGACTCTGCAATTACTTTTTCTTCTTCGCTGGCTGAGCCTTGGTGGCGGGCTTGGCTTTCGCCATTTGGGCCTTCAGGTCTTCGACCTGTTTCATCAAGGCTTCCTTCTCTGCCGTTAGGGAAGCAATGGTG
>Ga0315282_10007761_pt1 | contig 17528 bp, 15 predicted proteins | sample YL17G07_20_MG_FD_203693 | JGI IMG/M metagenome (GOLD analysis project Ga0315282, IMG submission 203693) | Sediment microbial communities from Yellowstone Lake, YNP, Wyoming, USA - YL17G07_20 | ecosystem: Environmental > Aquatic > Freshwater > Lake > Sediment | place: USA: Wyoming | collected... | reverse complement strand
TGGCCTCGACCCCGGCTCTAGCGTCAGCGTTAGGGCATCCCCAGATCTCCTTGCCTTCTGAATCATACAGCACCATGCCCTCTCTCATGCTCGTAGCGCTGACGGCTCGTATCTGCTCGGGTCGAATTTTCGCTCGATCAATTGACTCTCTAATCGACTGACAGAGAAGGTTCCAGTTTCCTTCCGTATCAAACACTTGAGAACCGGGGGCCCCCGGAATCGTGGCATGCAACCATTCCCTGGTGGCAAAAGAGACCTGTCTACCTTCTAGGTCGAAGATGAGGCATCTTCCGCTCCCAGTTCCAGCATCTATGGCGGCAATGTGACTATCATACAACTAGGCTCACTCCAACTATTAGCAACAAGTATCAACAATGATGAGACTAGAGATACTCTTCGCGAGGCTGATAATTGTGAATTCTCTCAATACTTCTTTAGACTGCCGATTCCCTTGCATACCGACATCGATCCAGCAGATGGTTCTGAATGTCTCTAGAAAACCGCGATCGGATTGAACAGCGAACCAGTTCCTCGCGGGAGGCGTAGTGGCGCTATTACGACCATGAATTCCCACCGTCGTTCCTCTTCACAGACTTTGACCAATTCCTCGAACTGGAGACTATCAGCAGCAGCCATCCCCATCGCGGCGATCTGTAGTGTGTGAATAGGGTAGGCTACTCCCTCGACATTGCTGGGAACGGTTTCGCCATCGCCGTCCGGCAGAAATGCGGCAACCTTTCGCTCGTGGAGCAATAGCATGGCAGTCGGATGCAAGCCTGCTTTCCCTTCGCCACCATATTCGCAACTCCACGGGCCTAGTTCCAGACGGCGGCGGTGATGCCCCGTTCGGAACACTAGGATGTCTCCCTCACCGAGCCGGACACCCTGAGCTTTCTCGGTCGCTTCCAGCTCCTCGCGGGTTACGGCCTCGCCCGGCTCTAGCCACTTTGCTCCCCGCAAGCGTGGAATATCAAGCAGCACACCGCGACCAATAATGCCGTGCGCATAGGCTGTAATGTCCATCGAAGTAGGTCCCTGAGAGCCGACGACGCTTGTCGCCAATTTGCCGTTGTAGAGTTTCCCCTTGTATGCAATGTGACAGAGCGCGTCGATGTGGGTGTGACAATCGCCATGAAACTCGCTCGCCAAATAGTCCAAGGCAAATTGTGGTTCTCCGATGTCTGACTTGACGTCATAGGTTTGGACCATGTAGTGAACTGCGGGGCGTGGATTGTCAGGACCCGCCACCGTGTTGATGGGCAAGGAAAGCGAGACGGAACGGCCGGACCTTACTAGGGTCGCTGCGGCGCGTACGTGAGCCGGTGTGATATAATTCAACGTTCCTCGCTCGTCGTCTGGCCCCCAGCGTCCCCAGTTGCGGACTTTCTGGAAAAGCTCGTCGAACTCTCGGGCAGACATTGGGGCTGGTAATGTCTTCATCGGTGCTCTCTCCTTCGTCTACGGGTAGGTGTAGATCGGCTTCATGGAAATGGCGTGTCCACTGACCGTTTCTGCTGTCATCTTAAGGACAGGGTCAGTGTCCATGTAGTAGAAGCGTATGTCTTCTCCCAGTCTCCCGCTCATTATCACATTGATGCCGTTCTTCTTGAAGTTGTTCAGCGCCTCGTTCACGTCCTCAGAAGGTGCCACAACAGCCACATGGTGCAGCCCCTCGCCTCTACGTTCTAAGTGTTCTTTGTAGATGCTCGGGCCCTCAAGAGGCTGCAGGATCTCGAAATCTATCGGATCGCAGTGCACCTCGGCACCAAGCATTGTGTATGGTACAGGCTTCCCGCGAACCTCGGTGTGATGAAGGGCTGGCGGCGCATGCTGATAGACGCTCCATGGCCCCCATCCCAAAATTCTATGGTAGGCTTCCATCGTCTTGCGAATATCTTTCACCACGACTGCAACCTGAGTGATTCTCATACCAGGCGGAACAGCAGGTTTGCTCATTCCCCGATTACCTCAATCTTGTGAGATTCCATTTGTAGAATATATGAGGCTTGGTTCCTAGGGAATGATGCATCGAAATCCAGGATGCGTCAAGTAAGTCATGCGACACTCTCCATTACGGGAGCACACACAAAATCACTCATCCCCCATGAGGGTTCAAATTACGACTACCGCACCAGGAGACCCACACGGTCTCTTGGTGCGAGGATCCGAATTTGAACCGTCGTTCGTCGTTGTTTCGTGATTGTGTGTGCACACTAAGGGACCCGACGACGAAAGAACCGTTCCCAATGACGGCAAACTCAGTCTGAATGGAAAGTGAGATAACAACCATGGAGACAAATGGTCAAAAGATAAAAACTCACCATTCCGTACCTACCACTGAGTGCCATATTGAATGGGAATGGACCACGTGTCTCTCACTGTTCACGACGTCGAAAGATCGATTGAATTCTATTCGAAAGCGTTGGGAATGAAACTGCTAAGGAAATCCGTTGTGAATCCTGCTCCGGGAATCAAGTATGTCAACGCCTTCGTGTACAGCGATCGCCTTCTCTTGGAGCTCGTGACTGCCGAGGATGTCGCCTCAGAACGCCAGAACCCAGAAACCTTCCAGAAGGCTATGCGAGGTTCGATCGGGATCACGCACCTGGGCGTTCGAGTTAGAGATCTCGACTCTGCCGTCGCTAAGATGAAGGCTGCGGGGGCAACGATGATCGCAGATCCGCTTGAGGTAGTCAAGGATAGGGTGGAGACCGTCTACTTCGCACGGGGTGCTGAGAAGAGTATGAGATACTTGCGGAGCCCGGGCAAGAAACCTTGGCGAGTCGCGCTCTTTTCAGATCCCGACGGAGTGACAATAGAGCTCATGGAACGATAGTTCTAACTGAACTGTCACGAGTCCCCCTCAACATGAAATCATAACGGCCAGGTCTTGCCATCTCAGCACGCCTGCGAGCGTTTTGATCGGCTAGGCAGCGCTAGCCACACTGCGTACACTGTTTTTACCGTGCGAGATACTATGCAGATGCTTGCCTGTGGTCGCAAGTCTTGGCGGGCCAAGAATTCGAGGGTCTTGGACTAGGCGTCATGATCTCACTGGCAATGTTGGTCTTGGAGATCGCTATTCTGGCAATGTATCTGTCCGCGCTGAGGAGGAAACCTAGCAGACAGAAGCTTGAACCCTATCTCATGATACTTTACTTGTTGATCTGCTGCTCAACTGCGGTAGGTTTTCTTATCTTCTATGGAGGCGAAGCGTCCAACTTCAGGGCTGCGACTCAAGCTCTTGTCTTAGTATGTCTGATCCCGAATTTCGCCATCATCTTCATACTGATACACAGTCTCGGATTCTACAAAGTGCGAACCCAAGATAGGATAACGTAGTCTCTGAACCCAGTTGCCGGGTTGCATGCATCGTCACTATGCGGTTCAGCTTGGATTGAACGAGCTTCTAGGTTGTCACAGGATTGCTGTGGCAATGCGCACAAAGAGACCGCACACAGAGGTCAGCTGTTGTGGGCGTCGTGATTTGAACCGTCGGTTGGCGTCGTAGTTTGAATTTGTGTGTGTGCTCCATGACGGGAGGCAAGAGGACAGAAGATGCAGAGTGCGGTCCAAGCAAAGAGGGGATGCACTGAACTCTCACAAATCTTACTAGCCAGACCCTAGCGGAGTCTCAAGACTGTGAGTCATGGATGCGCCCGGTGAGGTTGTATGGGCAAGTAGTGATCGTCACAGGAGCTTCACGTGGGATCGGCAAAGCGATCGCCGAAATGTTCGGACGAGAAGGTGCTAAGATCGTCGTGAACTACAACACATCCGACAAGCAGGGGCAGGCCGTGGCCAACAGGATCGTGGACCAAGGTGGAGAGGCAATCTGCGCAAAGGCAGACGTTTCCAAGTCCGAAGAGGTCAAGTGCATGATCGAGACAACGGTCAAAAGGTATGGTCGGATCGACATCCTTGTGAACAATGCAGGGGTACTGATTACAAAAGACTTGTTTGATATTAACGAGGACGAGTGGGACAAGACGATAGATGTCAATCTGAAGGGCGCCTATCTCTGCTCAAAGGAAGTTGCACCAATCATGCTGAAACAGAAGAAAGGCAAGATCATCAACATATCCGCAAACTCAGGACTCTATCATCCATCAGCCATGCGCTTCGTCGAATATGTCACTTCAAAAGCCGGAATGAACGGACTTACGAAAGCTCTCGCATTGAGACTGGGGCCGTACATTACAGTCAACGCGATATGTCCCGGCTGGATAAAGACAGAAATGGTCGCGGAGACCGACCCTGAAGTTGAGAGGAAGATTCTCGAAGAGACTGCACTAAGAAGGTACGGCACACCCGAAGAAGTAGCGGCCTCAGCACTCTTCTTGGCTTCCTCCGAGGCCGATTTTATCACAGGGGAGCTTCTCATAGTAGCCGGCGGCAGAGGAATGCACTAGATATCACGTGACACCTGATTCTCTTCCGAGGAGCCAAGGCGTGCCGGTTGCTTCCCTTGTTCACTCACCGGCTGCGGCTACGAAGTGCCGGGTTTCTGCCCGTAACGCGTCTGCTTGAAGTGCTTCAAATACTTCAGTTCTCCTTGCGTGAACTCAGTAGGCTCAGATAGCATGATCGAATGCAACGCAATCGTTGCCACGTCTTCGAGTACTATGGCTGTGTCGAGTGCCTCTTCCGGAGTCTTGCCGACCACGACGACCCCGTGTTTTCTCAAGAGAGCGGCGTTGATGTTCTTCAGCGCGGTTACGATGTTCTCCAGCTCCGCTTGTTTGTTTGTTCCAGGAAGTGAATACTTCCTAACGATCGGCACTCTTCCTCCCAAGTAGAATGCCTGCTCGGCTGATACGCACGGTATGTCCATGTTGGCTGCTGCGAACGCGCACGCCATCTGAGAGTGCGTGTGAATGACCGTACTTAGGTCCGGTCTTCGTTTATGTATGTGGGTATGCATTGGCGTCTCCACTGATGGCCTAAACTTGCCTTGAACCAGTTGCGCATCGAGGTCAACTAAGATCAGATTGTCCGGGTTAAGACGTGCTTTGCTGAAACCGGTCGGAGTTACCAAGACGTAATCCGTCTCAGGTATCCTAGTACTAACAACTCCAAATGTGGACACCACTAGCTTGTTTTCGAACAAGCCTCGTGCGATCTCCACAACCCTACCTTTCAAGTCATCCAGCACGACTGGATCGATTTCCTCTAGCCTCTTCTGAGACATGTCATGGTCACTCTCTACGGGATCGAAGGACAATGTCTATGCCATTAACGATCCTTAAATGCGTCTAGGAGTCCGCCGTGCTCTGGTCCTCTCGGAAGAACTGGCCAAATATCAACGACCTTATCTCCCTCAACGACATGGTAGACGTCAAAGTAGTTGACAGCGAACGGCGTGTACCCAGGGAATAGTTCAACGGTGTCCCCGACCTTCAGAGGACACGAACCGTATGTGCTGAAGATCCCGTGTTCCTCATCGTAGCGTAGGATCGGATAGTCGTAATCCTTAAGCACGGCCTCTTCTGCGCCAACGGTCTTTTTCCCGGCGTCGGTGACGATATGCTCCGGCCGCCGACTGATGACTGTCGCAAGAACAGTAGTAGCCTGTCGGAACCTGGGATCTAAGCGGACGTGGTAGCCGTCATTTGTGGCGTATGAGCCGGGCTGTATCTCTGTAATCCGCGGGTTGGAGGCGGTGATCTCCCATGTGCCGGTCCCCGCGGCGGAGAGAATCGGGCACGGAAATCCGTTGCGAATCAGCAGATCGGCAACTTCAACAAAATAGTCCATGGCTTTGCGAGCCATGTATTCGCGTTTTGCTTTGTGTAACTCTAGCGAGCAGTGTCCCTCGTAGCCGGTAAGACCATCAAGACGCACACCCGGCAGCTCGGAAATCCGACGCGCTAAGCTAAGCGCCTCCTCGCGGGAGCTGACACCGCAGCGTTCCATCCCCGTGTCGACTTCGATTACGCATCCGATCTCGCTGCCGGCCTCCCTAGCGGCCTTTGACAACGCTTCAACGTTCCATGAGTCGTCAACTGCGACTTTCAGAGGGATTTCGCGAGAGAGGAGTGCTGCTATCCGAATTTTCTCTGGTCCGACCACTTCGTTGATCACAAACACATCCTTGATGCCACTGCGTGCAATTACAAGCGCCTCCCAGATTGTGGCTGTGCCGATTCCTATGGCACCGGCTTCCATTTGTAAGCGTGCGATGTCTGGACTCTTGTGAACCTTGATATGCGCACGGAGCTTCGCCGGCTTCGACCTCATGAGTTCAGCCATCAAGGCAAGATTCCGGCGCAGAATTCCTAGGTCGAGGATGAGCGCGGGGGTTACTAGTTCTTTGCGTTTGCGTCCGATCGCTGAGCCATACATTACGCGAACATTTTCGTGAGCCTGCTCGATCATCATGTGATTCGCCCGCGGCACATCAGACTCAGTCCCAAATATATATGACTAACATTCGGCACTCGTTTCCCAAACACGGACGCATCCCAATGAATCATACTTCTGATCTGATCTTGCTTGTTGGATCAACTCTGATCATTCCATGCTCTTCGGACATGTGATACACATTCGAGTCTTCGTAGTCTTGAGCACAGGCAATCCGAATTCCTGTGTTATCGCGTTCAAACCCGTGTTGACTACTCGTTCTGGAATCGGCTGCTTATGACAGTCGCCAAAACCGCAAGGGAACAGCCGAAACTTAGCCCTCCGAGCTTGTTGTAAGTGGAGTCCACGAAGACGTATGACCCTATCTCTATCTCAGTGACCCTCGGATACTCGCCAGCAATACTGTAGGTGCTCGTCGAACCTGCACTCACATCATGAACAACAATGCCTTCAGACTCTCATATGGGCGGTCTCTTTCAAGGTCCTCAGCTATCAGCCCACATCAGGCTGAAGCTCAATTCGCCCAGCCATTATCAACTCCCAAGCCTGTGTGCACTGAGGGAGACCTGAACCATCTGACTTATGGCCGAAAGACATAAGACGCGAACGGCTTCTCGGTTACGGCGATCAAATTGGGGAAGGTCGAGATTCAGATTAATCTCGGAGAGAATGACTTCGATCCTCAGGAATTTGTTGACGCCGCCGTCTATTGCGAGAAGATGGGCTTCCGCACCGTCTGGTTTGGCGATCACATATTTCCGTGGTTCCATTCGGGGAGTAGATCATCATTCGTCTGGTCAATGCTCAGCGTGGCAATGGAAAAGACAGACCGAATCAAGATGGGCCCCTGGGTCACCGTCCCGATAGGCGCGAGATATCATCCCGCGATTGTTTCACAGGCTGCTGCTACCCTTGACAACATGTATCCCGGCAGGCTGCTCTTAGGCGTTGGTTCAGGCGAGGCCCTGAATGAGCGGCCTTTCTGGAATGGAAACTGGCCCAAGTGGGATGAGAGGATGGATCGGCTGATCGAAGGCATTAGACTCATACGGATGATGTGGGAATCAAAAGAACCATTCAAATTCGAAGGAAAGTACTTCTCATCAGACTTCTATTATCTTTACACAAAGCCCAGAAAACGGATACCCATCTATCTCTCCGCAATCGGCAAGAAAGCCGCACGATACGCCGGCATGTATGCTGACAAACTGATTACAATATGCCCAAGAAACAATCTTCAGAGAATGAAGGAAACAATCGTGCCAGCATACAGGCAAGGAAGGAGCGAAGCAAACAAGGCGGGTTCTGGCGGAATCGCAGCTGAAATGATGTTCAGCTTCTCAGAACCAGAAGAGATCGTGAGGACACGGTGGAGATCGCTGGGCATCTACCACAAAGACTCTTGGAGCATTCCGAATCCAGTCGCCGTTGAGGAAGAAGGACGAAAGGTAACTGTTGACGAGGTCAGGCAGGGCGCTGTTCTCTGCAAGAAATGGAAAGACCTGATAGACGCGATTGAAGCATACGGCAAGGTCGGCGTGAACGCAATCGTGCTATACGCCGGCGCTGACAAGAAACAAATTCACGCAATTGCGAGGAACGTGCTGAGCGTCTTCTAATCGAGCAAGTTCGTTCGTGCAACCTCAGTTCCATCTGTCAACGCAGATATGCCGGAGTCGCGAGACTGCGCGAAACGACTGTCCGAGTACATACAACTAAAAATGCAATGCAAGACAGGATCACGATGGGAAGGAAAAGACGGATTGGGGTTTGCGCGTATCTTCTATGCGAGGGACGTTCATGGATCAGAAAAGACGTATATCAAATTCCTGAACGCGGCGTCATTCTATAAATCACAAGTCTTGATCCTTGGCGGCGACATCACTGGGAAGGTGATAGTGCCGCCAGTGAAGAGCCCCGATGGGTATGGCGGCAAGTTTTGCGGAATCGATCGCCTAGCAAAGAACGACTCCGACCTGAGTGCACTTGAGAAGGAGATTCGAGATCGGGCTACTACCCGTACCCAACGGAACCTGGTGAGATGGCTGAACTGCAGACTGACGAATCCAAGGTGCAACCTATCTTCAAGCGGCTCATGCTTGACATGCTGAATAGATGGATACAAATGGCAGAGGAACGCCTCCGCAGTCGTGTCACCAGTTGGAGATACATCTCATATTGGTGCTGATGAGATCAATCTCGAAACCGCTCTGACGAGGAGATCTGTTTGAAGGTTAAGCTAGACCACATAGGCATAGTTGTAGAGAAGCTAGACAAAGAGATACTCGACTTCTACCAGGAGGCGCTTGGCTGCCTGAAGCCTAGGTACTTCCAAGCGAAGGATTCCGATGAGGAGCTCAACTATGTCTATCTTCCTTTTCCCAAGGGTGACAACTATGTTGAGTTGCTTGCACCGGTGCGGGGCCCCTGTAAGGACTTCTTGAAGGAGAAGGGCCAAGGCACAATGTTCGAGCTATGTGTAGAAGTTGATAGCATGAAAGATTTCTACGAAGAGATGAAGAAGAGAGGCATCACCCTCGTTGACTCGGGTGGCAGACCACTTCCACCGGAGAAGCCTTATTGCATGATTCCAGGCGACGACAACAAGTACGCTTATCTGCCAACCGACAAGACGTTCGGGACTACGATTGAACTGCTTGAGCGTGTCACGTGGACGCGCGAGACATACTGGGGCAAGGAAAAGTCATAGTGCGATGGATCACAAACTCCGGTTCGCCGCCTGGTGCAGAATTGTTTCCACTTGGACTGATGTGGTCGTGACTTGGAGCGCGCGAGCATACAAGCGTAGGCCCATTTATCGGTTGTTTGTCTCTGAACCAGAAACGTGGTTCGACTAGCTTTGCCTCCGTCTGGTGGCGTACAAATTAATTGGGCGTAAGACTTCTAGCGCGCTGAACCGTCTGAACTGAACCCGGCTTCATTCAGGAAAGTCGTGCTGACTTCTGCTCATGGGTCCGTGTAGGTTGACTTGATATATGGGATCACATGCTTTCCAAGGAATTCAAGGAAACCGGGTTCGTCGGCGGTTGTGCCGGAGAAATATGCCTGTGTGAACCCCATTTCTGCCACTTTCTCGATTGATTTGATGTAGGGTTCGGGTTCTGAACTTACTATGAAGTTTCTCATCAACGCTTCGTCTGAAACAATCTTACCTATCTCTTCGATGTCTCTTGGGTCGGAGATCGGTAGTTTGAAGAACAATGCTCCTAGAGTCGCCGCTCCCCATTTTCTCGCATATTGGAGTGCTCTCTTGCGATCCTGATCGTAGTATGTGCTCAACTCCATCACGGTTTCGATTTTTGATGGGTCTCGGCCTTTCTCCTTGGCGCCTTGTCGCAAAGCAGGAAAGAGGACGTTCCGAACAAGATCAGGATCCATCATGGGTGTGATGAACCCGTCGGCGTATCTTCCCGCGATCTTCGCAACTGTTGGACCATTCGCAGCGACGTAGAGTGGGACAGGAGGCTTGGGTCGAGTGTAGAGGTTGGCCTTGTGCAACCGATAGTATTTTCCTTTGAAACTTGCAAAGTCCTCAGACCATAGCAGTCTTATGATTCTGACAGCTTCCTCCAGCCGTTCCGCTCTCTCCTTGAATGAAGGCCACTTGTATCCGAGAGGGATTTCGTTCATGGATTCGCCGGTACCTAGGCCCAGAAGAACCCGTTCAGGGAACATGGCGCCGAGTGTTGCGAATGTTTGAGCTACTATGGCAGGGTGGTAGCGGAGGATTGGAGTTGTCACTGCCGTGCCGAATGAAATTCTGCTTGTTCTAGCGGCCCCTGCGGCCATAACCACCCACGCTTGCGCCTCTTGATTCCCTGAATGGAACCAAGGATGAAAGTGGTCGGGCCACCAAATGATGTCGAGACCAGCCTTCTCCATCAACTTGCAACGTTCGACCATGACTTGCGGGGGATAGAGCCCTGCTGTTTGGTAGCCTAGCTTGAATGCCAAAATCATTCAGTCAGCCAGTACAATCTCGCAGAATTTATGCCTTCTCTCTCTGTACTTGATCGAATCTTTATGAAGTCTCGTCTTTGATGTTCTTCCTCACCTGCTTGCAACTTTGGTCACCATGAGACTATTGTCACATCTATTCCCTACTGTTGGAATGAAGCGGTCAAGAACCGGAAGTCTAGATTACTGGGGCTCATTGTCACGCTCGTGGAAGGTTGAGAAGGTTACTGTCCTAGAAGGCTGGTGTACTATCCCATTACAATTCAGTAGTCAACCATGTAACGCGTTGAGGCGGCCTCTCTCCGATTCCTGACACGGAGTCGCATGCGAAGAGGCAGCCTCAGAGAACGAGTTACGATTCAGTCACTATCGAACTGAGCAACGAGAGTATGCTTGCATGAAGAAACTCCGACAGAAACCTGCTTCGGAGAATGCCTGATGTCTCTGTTTTCTCGTATAACACATCGCAAGACCATGATGTGCCAAATCTCCTGAGATAACACAGGAACCGCTATCGACCGCGGGGTTCCGCGCAGAGCGCCTGTTTTGGAGGATGATGTCTTGGCTCTCTTTGGTGACAGTGTGTGCCACAATTGTAGTGGAATCATGGACTCCCCTCATCCCTAGCATACGCTGAATGGTATCTCGCGCCGCAACAGCGTCCTGCGCTCTGCACATATCCAGTATGTCATAGTCGCCGAAAGTCTGAAAGACCGATTGAACTCCGTCTAGCGCAGCGATCTTCCTCGCGATCAGACTTTCCCGCGCACTTTCGCGGTGATAGATGATCTGGTCACGAAGAGAAAGCCTTGCCCCGCGTAGTCCGGGTGGATCTTTGCGTGGAAGCCTTGAATGACTCCGGTCTTCTGAGGCGCTTCACCCGATAGGAGACCGCGACCTTGCTCAGTTTCCCGATCTTGTCTGGCCTATCCTTCATCGACGCCCTGTCGTCTGATTGAAGAATCCTCAATATCTTACGGTCAATCTCATCTATTCTTTCACGCGTCAAGGCCCCGTTACCTCGATTGCTCTGCGGGTGTCGTGACCATGCTTTGTCCGGTCGTGGTTTGTCGCATTGACTGGGGTTGATATCAGAAAAGGGGAGTTGGAGGAAGCTAGTCGAGTAATTCGTCTACGAAACGAGCGGAGGTGACAACTTCTCTGCCCGTCTCGGTGATGATGATCACTTCCTCCATCGCTGCTTGTATGAATTTCTTCGGGCCGAGGTACTTGAACAGTCTTGGCTCACTGGAGAAGCACATTCCGGGCTTGAGCTCGATGTCTCTCGTACCTAGGTTCTCGTAGGCTTCCTTCTTGACGAGGCAGGGGAGCTCGCAGCAGCTGAGCCCGATGCCGTGGCCATGGTCAAACCTGGTTTCGTCGAAGCCGCTTTCTTTGATGATCTTCCGACTGGCTTCACTGAGGTCAGAAGTCATTACGCCGGGTCTAGCCGCTTTTACGACGCCGTACATTGCGTCGTACACAGCCTTGTACAGACCCTTGAACTCCTTCGGTGGTCTCCCAGCAAAGCCCGTGCGCATGCAGTCGCCGTTGTAACCTTGTATGATTGGGCCCATGTCAAGGATCGCAGCGTCGCCTTTCTTCAGTTTTCGATTGGTGGGATACAAGGTGCCTTCCGCACATGGACCCGAGGTCAGGAATGGCCAGAAACCGTCACCTTCCGAGCCATTTCTGTAGAGCTCTCCCATGAACGCCGCATAGACATCATATTCTCTCACGCCAGGTTTGAGGGCGTCGAGTCCAGCGTCGACTCCCTTCGACGCAACACGACAGGCCTTCTTGATCAAAGCCACTTCGTCTTGGGTTTTCAATGCCCTTTCGAAAAGTATCGCTTCTTCCGCGTCCACGATCGTGGCATCGGGGAGGCGCTTCTTGAATTCATCATACCATTGCCACGGTGCCATGTCCAGACCTATTCTACCCGTGGTGATTCCCAGCTTTTCCAGAGTCCTTGTGAGCCACTTTCCGAAAATATCGCGTGCTATCGGTGCGGGCCATACTTGGAGATGGTCGATGCCGTATCGCTCTTTCAAGACTCTACCATCGTTCTGCCAAGCTGGTCCTTGCGCGACAAACTCGGCAGGGTGCAGATAGAGCGGCTCGCCGTCCTTTGGAAGCACTGCAATAGAATTCGGCATCCATCCTATCACAAAGAACGATCTTCTGTCTGTGACATACCTAACGTTCTCGAACGTGGTCGCAATGAATGCATCTAGGTTGAGTTGCCTTATCACATGTCGCGTCTTTTCGACTCGTTCCTTTCGCAGTCTGTCAAAATCCACACCGCGGTGAAACCGTCGAGACAAATCATTGCTGTAGTTTCCCATTGTTATTTCGCATCTTGAGTTGTTTGGATGACTTCTCTCTTTTCAAGTGGTTGTTTCCTCTGGAAGGCTCGGATGGGTGTTTCGAGCTCTTCGACGTTTAGGCTGAGGTGTGGTTTAACCTCGTTGTGCCAGTGGACGTATTCGTCTATGTTCTATGCGGATCTTACGTTCGTTCAGTTTAACCATGGACCATCTAGGGTGGGTAGTGAAATTATTTCGGGAAAGGAAAAGGGCAAAGATTCTGGGCAAAACGTAAATGATAGAGGGTCGAACACCCCAGGTGGTGGAAACCCTTCAAGCTTAAGCGAAGAGATAGAGACAACCTCACCCGTCGCCGCTAGGGGAAGATTCCAGTAGCTCGCAAACTCTAGAAATGAGGTCGCTCTAGTTGCAACTCGGTTGAGCAAACTCCTGCAAAATCAACGAGGCCGCAGGCAATTAGAGCTGAAAACATACCCCACGGCATGCTCGACCTCACATTCTTTAGTTCACCAGAGAAATCCACGAAGTCTTTACATGAAGTCTACCCTTTCTAATCACATGAAGTATGTTTCCAGGGGACAACGCCTCAATGTCTTCGAGTGGATTCCCTTTTGCCACTACGATGTCGGCTTCATAACCTTTCTTGAGTTGCCCACATGAACCTAGTCCCAGACACTCTGCGGCGGTGACCGTAGCGGCAACGATTGCTTCTCTGTTTCCGAAGACTTTTGCCAGGTGGACTATTTCACTATAGTTTCCCCCGTGTGGTGCATCAACGAAACCCACCATATCTGTTCCCGCAACGATCTTCAAACCAAAATCCTTCGCAAGCTTCATGTCGTGGTTAAAGTGTATGTCAATAACTTTATTCCAATCAGAGTCATTTCCCAATGTGGCTACAGCTCTCTCTTTCTCATGAGTATTGATAAAGGGAGTGAGAGTCGGACAATAGAATATGCCCTTCTTCTTCATCGATTCAGCAATCTCGGGCGTGAGCCCGATTCCATGGTCGATCGAGTCAACTCCGCTTTCTACAACGTCGCTTATGCTCTCCTCTCCGTTGGCGTGTGCGGACACCTTGAGTCCTGCGCGGTGCGCTTCGTCCACGATCGCCTTGACCTCCTCGACAGTGAAGTCGGAATGTCGCCACTCACCGTTCGGTGGAGGGAATAGCCAATCACCGGCCGAATTCATGATCTTCACGAATTTCGCCCCATCCCTCAGAACTCTCCGCACAGCCTTGCGGCATTCCCACGGGCCGTCGCTATGATAGGAGTAGGAGAATTTTTCAGTCATATCAATCGGCAAAATTGTGAGATCGTCGCCTCCACCGGTTCGCGACAGAATCTTCGAGCACGCAACAACTCTCGGTCCTTCATAGAGTCCTTCGTCCACGCATCGGCTTAGATACGTGCCCACCTTAGTTCCCATGTCCCTGACCGTAGTGAATCCCGCAGAGAAAAGACGGTATAGGTCTGCCACTCCTCTCACTGCGACATACGGTTCGGGCGCCATATTCCATTCAACTGTACCGTACGCTTTGGTACTGCCCAAATGCAAATGTGCATCAATGAGTCCAGGTAGAATAGTTCCTCCCTCTGCCGTGACTCTTATCGCATCCTTTGGTTCATCTACTTCTCCCTTCTTCCCCACATCCACAATTACGCCTTTCTGCTGATCTACAACAACCACTCCGCGATCAAAGTACTGAGTTCCGGTGAAAACTGGACCCACAATAACCAAACTAGACATGGTTCTTACATCCTCTGACGAAGAAGTGAAGCTTCTTCCTTTCTATATAAAACGTACCTACTAATTACCTATACGAAAGTCAGGGCGATTGAGGTCTTTATTCCTCCACTAGTGACTTGTTCCTTGGCCTTTCTTCGGGAGTCTATTCTCAGAATATGATCTCTATTGCGATGTCATGGACCCGATTCCTACCAATCTCAAACGGACAGATGTCGATCTGAACAGAAAAGCATGCTGGGGCAGGGGAAAGGCGCAGAGCAGCACAAAACAGATTGGTACATCATGTGTCAGACGCATTCAGCTCGGATTGTTTGGTGGAGACGAGTCTTATCGCGAGCAATAAGGCCGATGTTGCATCCGGGATTGACGCAGAGGAGATACTTTCAATAATCGTCAGCGGCTCGGGATGAGAAGGTTGTCAGCGAACTGATGGAATTCGATCCGATCAATAGAGCCAACCAATCTGTGGAGAAACAACCGTATAGGCTGGTGTTTGGGTCATAAACTTGAAGCCGCAAGGAGGCTGGCCTGGAAAACGATTCCTGCCATCGCGAGATGCGTCTCTGGGAAGAAAGCTTTCTGATGAATGTGACTGAGCCCACGTGAACCATATTACAAGAGGATACAGCTCTTTGATGTCGAAGGGGTATCCTTAAGCGGCTTTACGCCTGCCTGCAGAAGCAGATCGAGTTTCCGCGCGGAAACTCTTGCCTAACCTTGCCAGCCAAGGCATTTTCCTCTCAGAGTATTCCGCAACGGCGCATGGACCCAAGGCTCGATACTAGACCTGCGCGCACTACTCGACCTTGGCGCCCGCATCGTGAGTGAAATCAATGCATTGGCTTGGAAACATGTAAGCGACGAGTTGATGGAATACCGCCCAGAGGTCAACGTTGACTCCCTCGACCCCGAACCGCACTAGCTACTGAATCTGAGTGTCGAGGCGATGTTTGCCGACTCGCAGCTTCTCGAGACGGGGACCCCAAATATACGAGAAATCTCTCTCGTCCGTGCGTGTCGAGACTGTTGGGGAAAATGCATTGCGAGCTCATGCAAATGCTTATAGGAATGGTAACGCCTCACCTTATTGATCGACTAGACAATGACCCAGCCTCGAGTCTTTCTAAGGGAAGCTACCGGATTAGTCAGACAGTTCACTTGGTACGATGCGATGGCTCTGAGTATGGCCGTATCTGGGCCAGTCACGTTTGGAATTGTGGGTAACGTAGGCTACGTCATCCCGAATAATCCTGGGGCCAACCTTCCCATCGCTATGATGATCGGCTTTCTATTCTGGATACCCGTCGGACTTCTGTATTACCTCTTAACCGTTCAAATGCCTCGTTCTGGAGGAGACTACGTTTGGCTTGGCCGGGGCCTTCATCCAATTTTGGGATTTGTGGGAGGGTGGGTGATGTTCATTTCGTTCGTTGCTCTTCTGTCAAGTGCCTCGGTTACGCAGCCTGCAGTGGTCGTGCCTGATATTGCTGTAGCCATGGGATACAGTTTGCACAATCCCGGTTTGATATCGTGGGGTCAGAGTCTTGCAAGTAGCACAACAAACATATTCCTTGGGACATTGCTCACGATAATTTGTGGATTCGTAATCGCCAGTTTGCCTGCCAAATTCTACAGTCATGTAATGCTTGCCATTACCGCGGTTATCCTCGCATCTACAGTGGTCTTTATGGCCGTTTTTGCGACCGCATCAAGTGAATCTTTCATTTCAGGGCTTAGCAGTATGACGAATGGGTCCGTGACCGTTGATGGAACGATCGCGCAGGCTGCAGAGGCGGGCTTGACCTATGTGCCTTTGAATCTCACATCTACATTCGCGGCTGTTCCATTCGGTGTCTTGCTATTCAACGGGTTCACTTACTCCGCTTATTTCGCTGGTGAAGTGAAGAACGTGAGGTGGAGCATGATGTGGGGTATGTTTTCAGCCCTAATTGCGTGCGGCCTCGTTGATATCATAGGAATTTACTATCTGATGGGCGTGATGGGCTACCCATTCGTACAAGCAACCTTTGCATTGTTTGGTGCGGGCAAATTCTCTCTGGGCGTTCCTCCTTGGGCGCCTGTTTTCCTTCCAGCAGTGTCCTCTAGCCCCTATCTTGTGGCTTTCATGGAGTTGGGCTTTTTCCTGTACAATCCGTGGTGGGCCGCCGGGCTTTGTATATGCTTATCCAGATACATTTTCGCATTTTCTTTTGATCGAGTACTTCCAACGTTTTTCGCAGATGTTAATGACAGGCTACATATTCCACTCAAAGGAATCGGGCTCGCTTTTGTATTTGCAGTCATTTTTGCGTACATCGCTGTGTACACTTCATACATAGGACAGCTCCTGAACACAGTCGTGATCTGGACCATCGTGTGGGTTTTGCTCGGGATTACTGCAATCGTCATTACGTTCTGGAGAAAAGAGCTAGCTCGGAATGTGTTGGGTGGGCGCTGGTTGCTGCCAATCTGTGGCTTTCTTACAGTCGTCGGAATGGCAACGACATTCTATTGGGCTAATACAATCCCAGCAATTGGACCATCAAACTTGGGATCAGCGATGCTATTGATCGTCATATTCGCGTCGGGTGCCGTCATCTATCTGGTGCGGTACTTCTACTTCAAGGGCAAAGGTATTGACCTGATTGATATCCAAAGGGAGATACCACCAGAGTAAGCGCAGTTAGAGAGCTACAAATCGCCAAGCAGATACCAGGGTAGCAACCAAGCAATAAGAGTGTCTCAGTCGAGTCGAGGTGATGCTCGGGGCTAGTTCAGTGAGCTGATCATGCGCAATCATGAAGTCTTACACAGATAGATAAGGCTCCTTCTCGATCACCTTGTTGATAGAGCTATTCCTCAACCCGGTCGAAGCAGCGTATCGTCCAAGGGAGCCTTATGACTTGGCTTCTTTCAGCTAACTCGTGCTCGTTTCTGCTCATCGGTCTGTGTAGGTTGACTTGATGTATGGGATCACGTGCTTTCCAAGGAATTCAAGGAAACCGGGTTCGTCGGCGGTTGTGCCGGAGAAATATGCCTGTGTGAACCCCATTTCTGCCACTTTCTCGATTGATTTGATGTAGGGTTCGGGTTCTGAACTTACTA
>Ga0315282_10007759_pt1 | contig 17533 bp, 22 predicted proteins | sample YL17G07_20_MG_FD_203693 | JGI IMG/M metagenome (GOLD analysis project Ga0315282, IMG submission 203693) | Sediment microbial communities from Yellowstone Lake, YNP, Wyoming, USA - YL17G07_20 | ecosystem: Environmental > Aquatic > Freshwater > Lake > Sediment | place: USA: Wyoming | collected... | reverse complement strand
CTTGAGCTCCTCGCCTAGTTCCTGCCCGTACATGTCCCTCTTGGTCAGGAGCCAGAGGATCGTGAAGGAGAGGAGCCCCCTCATGTCGCAGCAGCCCGGTGTGGCCTCGTCGCAGCAGTTCTCCATCGTACCTGAGTATTGGGTGACCGATACTTTAATATATCGCCACAGATTATTGGATGCCCGATAATAGGGTGGGTTTGAGTGGCTAAGGGAAACGAGGCCATAAAGGAGCATGTGAGGAAGAGCTACTCGAAGGTAGCGAAGAGGGCCCAGGCGTCCGAGTGTTCATGCAGCTGCTGTGGGTCTGACGCCCACGCGGGCAGCATCGGCTACGATCTGAGCGAGCTCAAGGATCTCCCGGAATCAGCCGTTCAGGCGTGTGCGGGCTGCGGTAACCCGACGGCCATCGCGGGACTCAGGGAGGGGGAGGTCGTCCTCGACCTCGGCTCTGGCGGAGGCATAGACGTCCTCCTCGCCGCGAAGAAGGTGGGCCCCAAGGGCAGGGCCATCGGCGTCGACATGACACAGGACATGATAGACCTCGCAAGGAAGAACGCCGATGAGGCAGGCTTCGAGAACGTCGAGTTCAGGCTCGGGGATATCGAGGACCTCCCCGTGGATAGCGGCTCAGTCGACGTGATAATCAGCAACTGCGTAATCAACCTCGCCCCGGACAAGGACAGGGTCTTCAAGGAGGCCTACAGGGTCCTCAGGGCGGGCGGCAGGGTGATGGTCTCTGACATCGTGACGAAGGGCGAGCTGCCCAAGGAGATAAGGGAGGACCCTGACGCCTGGGCGGGCTGCGTGGCCGGCGCCCTCGACGAGGCCGTCTACGTTGGGAAGATGAGGAGCGCGGGCTTCAAGGACGTGAAGGTGCTCTCCAGGGCCTCCTTCATGGACATCGTCTCAAGCGCCCAGATCGAGGCATACAAGCCGTAGGCGGCTTCGCCTCCTTTTTTAGGGAGAAGATCTTGTCGTCGCCGAGCGCCCAAGAAGTACAAGGTTGGCAGCATGAAGTTCGGCGCTCAGACAGAGTACGGTAAGCTGAAGAAGGTCCTGATGCACAGGCCGACCGAGGAGAACCGGAGGATAACGCCGGGGAAAAGGACGCCTACCTCTTCAGGGACGTAGTCTACTGGAAGGAGATTCAGGACTTTCGTAGGTTATTAGGGGGCTGACCTAGAACTCGATTAATTTAATAATCCACTAATATGAAACGTATGTACATAATAAATATATGTTGGTGATATTCCTTCTATTGAGTTAGATGGTAGTAACACCTAGAGACCTTGAGGCCTTCGCTAGAGATAGTGAATGGTTCGCTTCCAACTACGAAAAGATCCGGGGCAACGGCAACAAGGTTGTCGCCATTAAGGATGATGAGGTCCTCGTTGAAGGTGAAACAATAGAGGATGTCCTCATGGAACTTGAAAAACTTAATGTCGACGCAGCATTCCTTCTCATTGATGTAATTCCGTCCGATGACACTTCCTTCATTCTATAAGAGTGGCTAGTCTTGGTTCGGATACCATGCTCAGTTAGGAGGTTTCTGAGCGACAGACTCTTTTGTTTTTTACCCATGAACATAAGATCACCTAGGATTACAGGACATCTTGAATTTATGATTGACACTGGCAGTCCATTTACAGTAATTGCCCCAAAGGATTTGTTGAAGTTCCGAATTGTACTAAGAAGTCTATCGAGAGCAGGAGGATCAATAGTGAGTGTCGCTGGCTTTAAGTTTAGAAGGCATGAAATGGGTGAAATAGACATTAGACTCAGGACAGCTAAAAGTTTTATTTCATTTAAATCGTCATTATTTAGCATGATAGCCCCCACTAAATTATCCGACATGGAGGATAACAGACTTCAAGCAATTCCTAGCATACTCGGTAATGATTTTCTAGAAGATCACAATGCTGCAGTATACTTCGACCCTGCAACGCTTGAAGCATATTTAGATTTAAAAAATGAGTCTGATCCAGATTCTTAGATTTGTCATAAAAGATAGCGCATACGGATAATCACAAGCGCACGCTTAAAAAAGAGTGTGTTAAACGCGCTCGAGAGAGAGATTCAGGTCTTTCGTGGATTACTGATGGGCTTCGGGGCCGTCCCGTGGTCGAGCCGGGTGCGCCAGTGGGTCTGGGGAGTGTCGCCGGCCCTGGAGCAAGGGTGAATAAACCCCGGGAGCGGGGGCCCGCCTGGCCGAGCTCAACATAAGGGCTGAAGGCGGCCCCTCCCTTCCAGAACCTCTTTATATGGAAGAGAATAACCGGCCTACCCTGCCTATCCTTCATTTCACTTTCCTTCCCCAAAAGTCAGGCGGTTTGGGCTCTTAGCGATAAAATTAGGGACCCTTGGGCGTGAAGCCTAGGGCGGCTGTGTCCCAGGTCACCTGGCCGTTGACACCGTTGTAGTAGCCATAATGGACGTTCTGTACCGGCGACCCGCCGTAGCCCCAGATATCATAGTTTGCTTCGTACCTGTCGCCGTTCTGGTCCAGCCTGCACCAGCCGCTAGCACCCCAAAGGTCATAGCAGATTTGTGGTATAAGCGGAATCACGTCAGTTCCCCTTGTGCTCTGGGATTCTAGAACTGCCTTGGCTATGGCCCAGGCAATATCGTAATAGTTAGCGTTGTAGATGCCTAGAGGCTGACTTGTTATAGCATAGTAACGATCATAAAGATCGCTATACTTCTGGGATTGAGGCGCAGTCGCAAGCGTACTGTAGATACCTAGGTGAGCCGCCTGAGTTGGGGCGTCGTCTATAAGCTGCTGAATAAAGGCTGTTCCATCACCTCCGAACCAGGGCAGGCTGTAGATAGTCGGATAGTCCTCGGCCTGGGTCACAATAGTGACTGCCTCTTGGAAAGATAGCAGCTCCACAGCAACACGGTCCGCGCCATATGTGGGTATAGCTGCAGCCGCAGCGTCCTCAGCTACTTGTAGATATGAACTAAACTCAGTGACCTCATATGCGTACCTGATCCTGTCAAGGACTACGCCGCCCTTAGCCTCGAAAAGCGGTACGAACTCATTGTATATTCCATCAGCCCAGATGTCGCCACGCTGCATGAATACTACTGCTTTTATCCCATAGTTCCAAAGCATCTCTGCGATAGCAGGAGCCTGCTTAAGATCGGTGGGAGCCATTCTGAACAAGTTATCGTTAGGTATGGCTAAAAGGGGAGAAGTGGAGGAGGGGCTGAACATGAGCATATCGTTCACGTTACAGTAACCGAGGGATCCCGCAGCCTGAGCAGACCATCCGCCACCAATAATCAAATTCACTCCCATTTCATGGAAGGCCTGAACCTTCTCGAGGTGGATGTCAGCTTCGGCGACGGCATCCTCTATTAGGAACTCGAAGTTGACATCATACCCGAGCTTCGCACAGTAGGCGTTGATGTCAGGCTTGATAATCTGGTTAAACAGAGGAACAATGGTTTCAAGTGTAGTAGTAGAAGGCACAATTACTCCGATTTTCACTGTTTCTCCATCTAAGAGTGGAACTTTCACGATGATCGTTCCTCCACCCGTTCCTGACCCGTATATTCTTAGTATCTTGTCTGCCGTCATCTTGATCCAGTATCCTTTGCCTTCGACCATCTCAGTGAGATCGCTTGGGGCTCCAGGTGAATAGGATGACCAGATGCCTGTTTCCCCATCGAAAGTCCAGACAGATTTTACGTTATCTAAGATATCGGCTAGAACAACCTCTATGCTTGGATCCTCAGGTATGCACGGAAGGCCGATAAGGTTCCAGCCATCGACAAGGAATATTTCAAATGGGATTGTTGGCTCCAATGGTAATTCCGTTATTTCGCCACTCAGGAAGGCATGATTTACCGCCCATAAACCGTCTACATAGAACTTGACCGTGTCACCGTTGACTCCCCCCTCAACAACAGTAGTACCTGGGTCATCGGCCGGTACTTGAAACATAGGTTCGTAGCCGTATCTTCCACCAACCGTCGGTGTTTCTGCATACGTAACACCGTCTATTCTCGCCTCTACTAGGGTTCCGTCGGGAGCGGGTAATCCGTCTATCGTTACCTGTCCGTAGAACTGATGGGGTACCTGAGGTGCTGCATAAACAATCACCGAAAAGATCGTCATTAACGCTATCAGAGCTACAGCGCTCAATCTCCTAACTTTTGGTCTCATCTCTTTTCTTCTCCTTAGAGCTTTTCTCAAACTAAAAACTCACCAGAAAAGGGGGGTTGTAGCATGGCTAGCAGCACTATGCTCAGGGATTTTCTATATAGTTTCATGTTTTTTCACCTTTAGCTCACCGTGATGGTTATGGTCACAGGTGCTCCTATCGTCACTCCGCCCTGGGAGGGCCATGCGCTGAAGACCATTATCTTCGCGGTCCATGTTCCCTTCGTGTAGCCTGTAAGGGGTAGTGTAAGGCCTGGCGCGTATACGAAGCTCTGTCCTGGTGCTAGTGTTACGCCTATGAAGACTGGTGCCATTGCACGGAGATCTGGATCTGTCCACTGGACTACTATCAGCATTGGCTGGCTTTGAGTTCCGGCGTTGGCCACCTCTGCGGAGACCAGAACCGTCTCTCCTAGTACGAAGCTCGTCTTAGGGGCTCCGGTGGAGTCCTTGGTTGCCTGGTTGGTCGTCTCAGCGGGTAGCTCAGGCTGGGTCCCGGTCTCGGGAGGTAGGTCGAGCTTCGTTGTTCCACCTATCTCAAAGAGGTGGGTTGTGGCCAATAAGCCTCCAACATAGAACTCCACGGTATCGCCGTTGACTCCTCCCTCCTTTGGAGCCGTGTCTGGGTCGTCGGCTGGTACGTAGAATAGGTCTGACGCGGTATAGCCGTATTTGCCGTCTACCGTTAACTCAGTCTCGTAAGTTATCCCTCCTATCTTAGCCTCTACAAGGACTCCGTCGGGCGCAGGTGATCCTCCTATCGTTACTGACCCGTAGAACTTGTTTGGCATCTGAGGTACAGCGTTTGCAACCCCAATCGATATGAACATCAATATCATCAGCGTTATTGCGCTCAGTCTTCTCATTCCGATTTTCATCTTTTCTCTTCTCCTCTGCACTCTTTCAGGGCGCCTCATCCGCCCTCCGGGGTGTGTTCCGACCACGCGGTTCACGGCCGCTTGGCTTACAGGTTACTATTTCGGCTTCACCTTCCTGACGGTGAACTCCACGATGTCGCCTTCCTTTATGCCCAGGGCGTTCATGACCTCATGGGGTATGGTTATCCGCCCATCCTTCCTCACATACCGTGTGAACTTCACCCCAGGCTCTTCAGGCAACCGTCTCCACTCCTCTACGTTTTCTGGTGATTACTGGCGATGGATGGTATCGCGGCGATAGATGAGATAAGTTTTATGCATGAGGCATCCACCTCCACTATCTCCTGGAGCCTGAGGTCCTCGAGGAGGATCTCCAGGCTCCTTATTTCTCCAGCCTCTCGAAGACGTAGCCCTCGAGCTCCTTGAACTCCTCCCTGGTGAAGTGTTTCTGGGCCTCGGAGAAGATGGCGGCCGCCTTGTCCTGCCTCAGGTTTGAGGGGGCGCCCCTGAAGGCGTCGTCCACCAGGGCCCTGAAGGCCTCGAGGACGCTATTGGAATACATCCATCCACTTCATCTTCTCCGCAATCCGAGGTAGAGCACCGACGCGACGAGGAACACGGAATCGCATATATTGGGCCACTGGGGGAAGTACACCCACCTGTCGAAGAAGGTCGTGAACTTCAGCGCTATTCCGATAGTGCCGGTGACGAAGACGATCTTCGGGATCTGCTTGAAGACGTCCGTCCAAGAAGCCTTCAACGCCCATCGGATGTAGCTCTCCTTCAACCTGCCGAGGAGGCCAAAACCTATCAACCGGATCCTCCTCCAGGCATCCTCTTTGGTAGATTGTGTAGAGGGAGGCGTCCTCTCCTGTAGAGTGCGTAGACGGAGGCGATCGCTGCGGAGATGATTATCAGTATCCCGGCGATGTAGCCCGGGGATATTCCTGGGACGACCTTCACCGTGAAGCTGCCCTTTAGGCCGTCGACCTCCACGGCGTGCTCCCCGACCTTCCCGACGAGGGTGAAGGTGACGGTCGTCGAGGCTCCGCCGTCCAATGTGACCTCAGCCGTCTCCTCTGCCAGCCTGTCCACCTTTAGGGTCACCATATGGGTGCCCTTCTCCTCGCCGACGTTCGTGACCTTCACCGTGACGTTGACTGACTCGCCCTCAACGACCTCTCCCGGCGATACTACCAGGTCCGAGACCTCGAACGCGGCTGGCTTGGGCGGTGGCGGAGGCGGCGGCGGTGCTTCCGTCACCGTGAAGCTGCCCGTCAGGTCTCCGACCTTAACCGTATAGGAGCCCGAGGTCGTCTTTGTCACGCTGAAGCTTACTGTTGTCTGTGCGCCGCCCGCGAGGGTCACGCTCTTGGACTGCTCCTTGACGCCGTTGACCAGCAGGTCGACCGTGGTGCTGCCCTCCAGGTCGCCGACATTGGTGACTAGGACGCCGATTGTGATCTCTTCCCTAGGCTTGATCTCGGCCGGGGCTATGGAGAGGTCGAAGAGTATGAACTCGGCTGGCTTCGGTGGAGGAGGTGGTGTGCCGCCGATCAGTATGGGGCTGCCCGAGGCCTCCTCCTCCGTCATGTAGGCCCAGACAATATTCCTCTCCACGTCGACGCCCGTGTTCGAGCACCTGTGCCATGCGTCGTCCATCCAGTAGTATATGCCCAGAGAGGACTCATCGAGACTCCCTACCTCCGCACTGGTATAGGTCATCTCCACGTAGATGGGCCAGACGACTGCGTCGGGGTCGCTCACCGATACGTCGACGTATCTCGGTAGGGCGGTCGCCGGCAACGTGTCATCGGGATGGGGATTCGTCTCATACCTGAGGATGGTCACTGTGACGGGGGCGACGGTGCTCAGGGTGACTTTCGTGTCCGCCAAGTCGGAGGCGTCGACGACGTAGCCGATCTGGTTGGCGGGGACCTCCACAACGACCTCGTTCGGCGGCGGTGACGGCGGGAAAGAATAATAAACCCCTAAGGGTACTTCAGGAGGTACCTCTTCTCGTGTGAGTTCGATGTCGTAGGTCATGGTGTCGCTCTGGGCCCAGTTCTCCGTCTCCTCGTCCATGTGATAGCTGGTGACGACGGTGAGGGTCTTTCCAGTGTCGATGGTTCCTAGTGGGATGGGTTTGCCTGCGATGTCGTCTATGTGGCTACCGATTTTCTCTTCTATTATCCACTCGTCGCCTGCGGCGGTGTCGCAGCCGCCCGTGTCGCCGTCCCTGTCGATCCATAGGCCGAAGGTTATCGCCGAGTCGATGTCGTTCCTCACGCCGTGGAGGTCGTACCACTCCTGCTCGGGCTCAACGACGCCGTTTTCGTCACAGACGACGTTAAGCAGCCTAACATTTGCGGTTATTCGGGCGTAGTGGGGGTTCGGGATTTTGATCACGATGTAGACCGTCTCGCCTGGGCTGAGGCCCGAGATCATCGGCTTAATTGTAGCGGGTGAGGAGAAGTCGATTATGAAGGACCCGCCCGTGGTGTAGGCGTAAGTCCCCGCCCCCAGGAAGATGCTCATCATTATGAGGGCTGCCGTGCATAGGGCTACGCTACTTCTCTTCCACATCCCCTTCAGCCGCTATATGGAACTCGTATCTGACGTCGCCGTCGAGCACGTGGAAGACGCCGCCGTGATGGATTATGGGCTTGAAGGCTTCCTCGGCTACCCTGGAGAGGTCCTCCAGGGAGCCTACCCTTATCGTCGCCCTCTCTATTCGCTCCGGCGGCTCAGAGGCCTCTATGATCTTATCCCTGATGTCCCCGCTCAGCCTTTCCTTGAAGGGTCTGGAGGCTCTCTCCTGCAGGGTGAACCTCATCGATGCGGCGAGGAGGGCGGCCAGCGATATAGAGGAGATGATCGAGGCGGTCTTCATCGTTTCAACTTGCATGGCAAGCCCTAGGAGTCCCCAGGTCGCCGCCTCCGTCTCAAGGTGGGTGACGGAGCCCGTCTTCATGCTCCTCAGGCCCTCGAAGCTTATCTTCCCTCCCTCGAACTTTATAGTGAGGGTCGGGGTGAACTCCTGGACGATGTGGGTTCCTCCGGCCGAGGCCTCCAGGCTGATTAGGGGTCTTATCTCGTAGGTGTATGTGTAGGCGTAGGTGTAGGCGCGTGTTCCGGTCTCCTCCGCTATGGTGTCGACTATTTTCTCGATCTCTGTTACGTTCAGTGTGTAGGTTTCGGTGAAGCTGGTGGGGCTCGCCCTCGTCGGCCTCAGGAGGTAGGTCTTGTTCCAGTCCCCGCCCCTCAGGGCCGCGGAGGCCCCGTACCCGAGTTTAATGTCGGTCATCTCGACCGTCTTCGGGGTCTGGGTGAGGTTGTAGGCGAGGGTGATGTCCAGCCGATCTACGAGCTTCAGGTAGAGGGGCTCGCCCTCGGATACCTCCGTCCTGTTGTCGTAGAGTAGGGAGGGCTTGACGTGGGCCGTATAGGTGTATTCGGCGCTCTGCAGGTAGCTGAGGTCCAGGTTGTTCTTGGAACGTAGCGAAGGTATACTGACGAAAGAGTAGCAACCATAAAGGGAGACTACCAGAAGGGCAGCGCACACGATTGAAGAAACGGTCCACCTGCTAACCTTCATCATGACCCTCCTTCAGGTGGCTCCTCCACCGATATCACCGATACGGTCACAATTCCTGAACTATCCCCAAAGTAGCTGCAGTCGCCCTCCCAGCTTGCTTTGATATTATATGACCCGGCTACTGCGGGTTTCCATTCACACTCATAGATTCCGTCCAATTTTGAGGTCACTGTGGGTAGTGAAGTCCATGTCTTCCCATCATCGGAACTAATTTCTATGGTGACTTCCGCGGAACGAGCTGGGTTGATACTCCCTGAGATTATGACACTCTCACCAAGTGTAATGCTTGAAGGGTCGACTGAGCAGGTTATTGTGCTAGGGACCTTCCAAGTGCCTGCTCCGATGAAGTTTCCAGATGAGGATTCCGTGTCTGTGAAGAAGCTCCCGCCCCCAGAGGTGAAGTACGGGGTCATCATTTGGGTGCCGCTGGCCATCAGTATGATCAGGAGCAGGACGCTGGTGGTGTCCAGTGTGGGGATCTTCCTCTTCATCCTGTCCCCCGGTCCCAGGAGGATCGCCTTTAGACCCCTCCGCCTCCCTCTTTTCCTGTCGTAGACCTTATAGATCTTGACGGCTTGGTTGAATGCGAGGAGCATCAGCGGCGTCGCCACGATGAGGACGTATCCGTTTTTGGTGTACAGGTATCCCATGGGAATGGAGAATATGGTCCTTCCGATGATCTCCGAGCCGCTGACGTAGCTTGAGTCCGGGTCCTCGTTGGCGTCCCCATTCAACCTGAAGAGGATCCCCTCGCCGGATCCCTTCTTCTCCACGACGCGGTGCATGTAGACCCAGGAGTCGGTTCTGACGGCGACGATATCTCCCACCTCAACCTCCGCTGGGTCGACCTCCTCCGTGAAGGCCAGGTCGCCTGGACGCAGCGCGGGCTTCATGCTGCCTCCCAGGACGATGTAGGAGGCGTCCGCGCCAACCAGAGACGGACATAAATTGATGACGCTGGGAATGATCATGACTAGACAAGCTGAAACTAGTATAGCCTTCGCGACTAGGCTCAACGCCTTAACGCCTCTCATCTTCTCCGCCTCGGTGCTTAAACTTAAAAAATGGGGATTAGAGTATCAGATTAGATTGTTCCTGCTATGGTGTGCTGGTATCTATGGTCTCGTCTATGTATTGGTTACACTGTTCTAGATGGATGGTTATGGTGAACTCCACCATGTCGCTCTGTATGACGTTGTCGTCGATGTCATGCCAAGAACAGCCGTCCCATGACTGGAGGTTGTTGTCCAGCCCCAGTCTCAACCTAAATATACAAGTCGTTCCTGGAGCTAGCTTCGCTTCTTCGGTGTTTCTCCCGAGCTCAAAACTTCCGATCGTGCCCAGATAATGAAGCCCACCGCCGTTCGGCATATACGAGTTAGGACAGGGAAGTCCAGGCGATTTTTCCACTGAGGGGTAAAGCTCCGCTCTGCTAGGCTTTGCCCTCAGTAAGTAGCCGAGTTCTCCTGTAACTAATCCAACCGTTTGTTGTCCACAACCAGCGGGTGTATACACCGTGGCTTCTGCGACCAATTCTGGTTCGTTCATTCCGTTCTCTATTTCGGTGATGGCACTGAACTCAACTTTGACGACGCCTGTAATTGAACCTGTATTCTTGAGCGTCCAATCGTACATCTTGCTCCATCCAGGTGCGATATTACTAAGCGTGATGTGCTGTGTGCATGGATCGTTGGCATCTACTTGTAGGTTCAAGGTACCCGCATTTATGTCGGCAACGCTAATCTTCTCTGTGTCGCTGAAGTAAGCTAACGTTCCTGCTCCTGCGAACATTCCTGCTACGAGTATCAGCATGACGCTCGCCATGAGCGGCATTATCTTCTTCATTGTTTCTCTTTTTCTCCTTTTTCGCCTTTTGGCGTAAAGTAACTAGGCGGGTTCAGGTACTTAGTTAATGTGTGCTTAACCCTGGTTAATGACTCATTACCAAGTGGTAATGACCCATTACCTCTCAAACCGTAGGTGCGAGCCGTGTGGAGCAGGGACGAGGCGAGCACCAGGGCTGAGAAGATCAGGATGAGGCTGCTCCCGACCGAGGCGCCCCCGTAGGCCGCGTACAGCAGCCCGGAGATGATGCCGGCGACGGATAGGGCGAGGTAGTAGAGGCACCAGGGCACGTCGCCCCTCTCGACGAACTCGAGGAGGTAGCGGTAATCCGGGGGAAGGTCTATGAGGCGGAGGGTATCAGCCCCGGCGTCGTATTCAACGATGCCGGCCAGGCTCATCTTTGGGAGGTGGCTCTGCACCATGCTCACGTAAACGCTCTTACTTAAACTCCTACTGGGAGGCCACCCCCCCCCCCGCCCTCCATCTCCGCCACCCTCCTGGCAACCTCTCGGAGACAGGCCTCCCCGCCGACCTCCTGCAAGGCGGTGATGATCATCCTGCGCCTTGGGTTACTGAGCAAGGAAAGAGCATCTTGAAAATGCAAGTTTTCACTCCCAGCTAAACCCATATCCACTTCTCCTCAGGTCTACCGTTGCCATCGTTCACCAGTTGAACATACTTATATTTATATGTGTAAATAACCATAATTCTGAAGGTGGTTCAGTAAGACTGTTACCTAACAAGCTCCCACCTTCGGCTCCCGCCTCTCGGCCCTGAGCTCCTTCAGGAGCTCCCGCTCCTTCTTGATCTTATCCAGCACCGCCTCCCGGCAGAAGGTGCTGACGCTCGGCCAGTACTTCAGCTCCTTTATCAGCTCCCTGATGGCTTCGACCATCTCACTCGGGAAGGCGACGGATGTCCACTTTGGATTCTCGCTCAACTGATGTACCACTGACCCGTACCCGTGATACATCATTTATACCATATATCATTTATGAGCGTTATAAATTTAGGATGCCGCGTCAAAATGGACGCCTCTGGACGCCCTTTTCCAGTGGTTATTGACACGAAAATGCAAAGAATGTCTCAAAAAGGTGATGCAACGATGAGCGGGGACAAAAAAGTAACTATACTAGTAGACGATGCGAGAGCTACGTCGTTCCCGCTCTGGAACGTCTCTGAATGAAGCCTTCTATCTATCACTTACCGAACTTAAACTCCTTCATCACTCGGCCGGCGAGGGAGCCGAGGACGGCATGAACGAACAACATGTAGTTGGCCATTACCCAGTTTATTGGGGCCGTCCCCCCCCAGGAGAACTATGTCACCGAGGCTCCCAGCCACCAAGATAGCCCCAGAGATGGTAATAGCTACCCTATGCCCGAACAGGTATGATAGCCCGTATAATGCGAGGAAGGCTCCCATCCACTCCAGCATGAAGAACCCTTCGGAGAAGACCAGGTTAAGGACAGCCAACGATATCAGGGCGGATCCTATCACCAGGGGTAAACCAGCCACTACACTCCTCGAATACATAGCTCTAGTCTGAGTTACTGAACCTTTAAACGATTATGGACCCTGAATAAGCATCCATGACATAGATTCTGGGCATGTCTTCTCGTGATGCTGTGATCAGGATGACGTACGCCGCGAGGCAGGTCGAGCCGTCCCTCGTCGAGAAGGCGATGGAGAGGCTCGGCGTCCCCGTCGCCCAGAGGATAACGCCGCCTGCCCTCGTCGAGGGAGGCGACTTCGTCTGGCTCAACGAGGAGACGGCGGCCCCCACTGCATGACCTGCCCGATACTCAGGGAATGAACCCGTCCGAGGCTCTTCCTTTTTTAAGCTATATGAAATAAGTTCATTAATCGCCTGGAGGATATAGAGGAGACCGTATTGAGTTTACCTAATTGGCTCAGCGAGCATCAGGTCTGGCACCGCTTCCTCGAGAAGCCTGAGACCATCCACACAGCCGACGCGTCCCAGGCCACCGGCATAGACCTCCACAGGATAACGAAGAACCTGGTCTCGGTCACCGACACGGGTGAGAACGTCGTCCTCATCGTGCCGGGAGACGCGAGAGTGAACCTCAGGAAGGCGGCGAAGGCGCTCGGCGTGAAGAACGTCCACCTGATCCCCTTCGAGAAATCAGAGCCCATCAGCGGCTACCCGCCGGGCGGCACACCGAGCCTCGGCTACCAGACCAAGATGCGCGTCGTGATAGACGCCGAGCTGTCCGGTTTCAAGACGTTCTACTGTGGCGGTGGGATGAGGGACAGGCTCCTCGAGGTCAGGTTCGAGGACGTCAAGAGGCTCAACGACGCCATCGTGGCGCCGATAGCCTCCTAGAGCCTGAGACCGTTCGGCATCGGCTTACCGTCGAGGTAGACGATCCCGCCTCCAAGCGCGAACCTGCCCTCGCCTATCATCTGCACCGTGAGGGGGTAGACGACCCAGTCCCCCTCCCTCTTGAGCCGGTCCTGGTGCTCCTCGACTATCTTCCTCCTAAGCTCCTTATCCTCCCTGAGCCTGTCGATGGTCACATCCGGAGGAAGCTGGACCGCAACCGGCCTCGAAATGACTAGGATCTCGCCGTGATCGACCTTCTCGCGGACGACGTGGGATGAGGACCTGAGGGTCTTCTCGCCCCCTAGGATCGCGTCCCTGACCGTGTGCATACCGACGTACTTCCGTTCGCCGTCCTTCATTATCGACAGGTCGGCTGGGTGAACGTTCACGATCCTGCCCCCGTAGCGTTCGAGGAGGGGCGCCGTCTGTATGCTCATGTAGCCGCCGAGGACGATCAGGTCGACCCTGTAGGGCTCCATCCGCCCCACTACGAGCCTGTCGAACTCTGGCCTCAGGCTCAGGTCCTTCTTCGACTCGCGGCCTCGTTCCCTGTAGAAGTCCAGGATGTCGACACACTCGTAGGCTATCCCGTACTCCTTCGCGATGTCGAGCGCCCTGCAGATCTTCTTCCCGTCATTGCCGAGCCGGTCGTCCCTCATGTCTGTGAAGATGAGGACGACGCCGTAGCTCGCGTCCTTCTCAAGGGAGCGCTCGATGACCCTCCGCGTGTTTGTGCCTGAGCCAGACATGAAGCAGGCGACTCGCATCTTACCCGGCCCCTTGAAGATGGGGGTAGAGACCATGGATGGATTTTAGCATGGACGATAGATAAGACTGGCGCATTGGCTGATTATGTGGCTGCCAGTTTCACGTCCCCCCTCTACCCCGGAGATGCGTTTCTCTTATAACTGCCCCAGCGGGTCTCCTGCCAGCCATGATCCAGAAGACCACGCCGGAGGCGGAGGCACTCACGGAGGCCGTAAGCCCCCTCGCCACATGCAAGGGCTGTGGACGGAGGGTGCCGAGGACGAACCTCTGCCTCTACTGCGGAAAACCCATCCTCTTCAGAAAGCCAGCCAAAGCCTAGTTTTAAATCGGCTGGGCCACACCATTTCTCCGATCGTCCATGACGGTGAAACCTGAACACGTATTCATTTCCGTCGACATGGAGGGGATAAGCGGCATAGTAGACCCCTCCCAGACCGGTGGGGACCCAAAGGAGTACGACTACGGGAGAAGGCTCATGGCGGGTGACGTGAACGCCGCTATTGATGGGGCGCTGAGCGCAGGCGCCAAGGAGATAGTCGTCTCCGATGCCCACGGCGGAATGCGCAACATCCAGCCAGAGGACCTGAACGAGGCCGCCATCCTTGTCCGGGGGACGCCTAAGCCAGGCACAATGATGGAGGGCATCAGCGGAGACTTCGACGCCGCCCTCTACATCGGCTACCACTCCATGAAGGGGACCGAGAATGGCATCCTCGCCCACACGATCTCCGGCGCCGTCGTCGACGCCGTCTACATTAACGGCAGGGAGACGGGGGAGTTCGGCCTCAACGCCGCAATAGCCGGCTGGCATGGCGTGCCGTCCGTCTTCGTCTCAGGGGACGCCGCGGTCGCCGAGGAGGCGAGGAGCTTCGTCCCGGAGGTCAAGGCGGCGGTCGTCAAGTGGGCGGTGGGCAGGCACGCGGCTAGGTGCCTCCACCCGAAGAGGGCGAGGGAGCTAATCAAAAAGACGGTGGGGGAGGCGCTCGCAAACGTGGACTCCGTCGAGGCGTACTGGGTCAAGGAGCCCGTCGAGGTGAGGCTCAGGTTCAACAGGGAGCAGATGGCGGACCTCGCCTCGTTCCTCCCGTACCTGGAGAGGCTCGACGGCAAGACCGTGAGGGGCGTCTTCGACGACTACCCGACCGCCTTCAAGGGGCTGAGGGCGGCGATCTACATCGCGGGCACCACCTAGAGGCAATGACATCAACATCATATCAATCCTAGTAGAGAGAGGCTCCACCAAGCCCTCTCCGCCGGCTGATCGACTCAAAATCCTTAAGGTGATTAGGAGTGATTTTATTCGGGGTCAGAATGTTGTCCGACATTTCAGGTTCCTTGACGATGCTCCAAGAAGAGCAGAAGACGGTGAAGCCCTCTAATCTCCCCAAGGTCGACTATCACTGCCACATAAGCATCACAGAGTACACCGACCCCGAGCACCCGACTGTGATCACGGTCTCCCCTGAGGAGTTCCTCGCCGACCTCGACGAGGCGGGGATAGAGAAGGCGGTGATCCTGAGCGGAGCGAGGACGACGCCTGAGCAGGTCTCGGCCTTCGTCGCGGAGGCTCCTGACAGGTTCATCGGCTTCGGCTACGTCAACCCGCTGAGGAAGGGCGCCGCTAACGAGGTGAGGAGGCAGAGGGAGGAGCTCGGCCTCTTCGGACTCAAGCTCTACCCCTGCACGGACGGGTACAGCGCCGACGACCCCAAAGTCTTCGAGGTCTACGAGGTGGCGGAGAGCCTTGAGATGCCCGTCCTGTTCCACCACGCCGGGATGCCTGAGCCCCACGACCTCCTCATCCACACGGACCCCGCGCAGATAGACGTGGTGGCGAGCCTATACCCGAGGATGAGGATAATCCTGGCCCATCTAGGCTACCCGAGGGTGGAAGAGACCCTGTACGTCGCGAGGAAGCAGAGGAACGTCTGGTGCGACATCAGCTGGCCCTACGGTGACATCAACCACCCGAGCTACCTCTACCTCCTATGGAGGGACATGCTGACCGCGCTGAACATGGGCGTCCTGAACAAGATGGTCTTCGGCACAGACTACCCTGGCGTCAGGCAGAAGCCGTACCTCGACATGCTGCTGAGCATCAACAGGTACGCCACCCACAGGGACCTCAGGATACCCGAGGAGCGTCTCCTCGCGATGCTAGACGAAAACGTCAAGCCCCTCCTGCCCTAACCCTTACGGGTCAGTACCCCCTTCAGGTCACCTGTCGCTCTCCGGTAGTCCCTCCACATCCTGCCGCCCGTGACTCCGCCGTCGACGACGAGGGCGTGGCCGTTAACGTACCTCGACTCGTCGCTAGCGAGCCAGAGCGCCGCCCTGGCGATGTCCTCGGGGAGGATGGGGCCCCTCATAGGCTGGGCTTCGGCGAAGCTCTCGGCCACTATGCCTAGCCTCGCTTCCGCCTCCTCGACCGTCAGGCCCCTGGCAACGCCGATCATGGGCGTCGGCACGAAGCCCGGGCAGATGCAGTTTACCCTTACGCCGGCCTCGCCGAGCTCCATGGATACGCTCCGAGTCAGGCCGATCACGCCGGCCTTCGCCGCGCTGTAGATGTGGTTGCCGTAGCCAGCCCTCAACCCGGCTGTGCTGGCGGTGTTTATGATGCTGCCTGACCCCTGCCTCCTCATCACGGGCGCTGCATGCTTCACGCCGAGGAAGACGCCCCTGAGGAGGACGCCGACGATCCTATCGAAGTTCTCGACGGACATCGACTCTATCGAGCCCCCCTCACCGGCTATGCCGGCGTTGTTGAACATGATGTCCAATCGTCCGAGGGAGGCGACGGCCCTCTCCACGAGCCCCCTGATGTCGGACTCCCTGCCGACATCTGTGTGCTGATAGAGAGCCTTATCACCGATCTCCTTGGCGAGTCGCCCACCCTTCTCGTCCTGTATGTCGGCGACGACGACCCTCGCCCCCTCCGAGGCGAAAAGCCTCGCACTCGCCTCGCCTATGCCGCTCGCCCCGCCCGTGATGACGGCGACCTTGCCCTCGAGTCTACCCTTAGATCCCATGGATACGGATTGGGTGTGAGCTTATTTCCTGATCTCCTCGTCCTCGAGCTTCCTGAGGACCTTCGAGGCGGTGGTTATCACGGAGACGTTTATGTTCTCGGCCTTGACCTCGTTCTGGTAGGCCGTCCTGATTGTCTCGACCGAGAGCCTGATCGCCTCGTCGAGCGTCATGTCCTGCCTGTACTTCTTCTCGAGGAGTTCGCGGGCCTTCTCGTTGTTCATGCCGAGCGCCGTCGCCTTGTACCCCCTGTATGAGCCGCTGGGATCTATGCTGAGCATCCTGCAGCCCGTGACGTCTACGCCGCCGACGATCATGCTCACGCCGAAGGGGCGGACGCCGGCGTTCTGAGTGTACTGCTGGAGAAGGTCGCCCAGGCTGCTCGTCAGAGACTCTATGCCTATAGGCTCGTCGTAGGTCAGCCTGTGCCCCTGGCATACCAGCCGGGCCTCCCTCACGAGGACCCGTGCGTCCGGGCTGTTGCCCGAGATCGCCGCCGCGACGTGGTCGTCGAGTTCGTAGATCTTCTTCGAGAACCGGGGGTCCTCAAGGGAGCTTCTCAGGACCTCCACGGCTGCGAGGACGACGCCCTCCTTCGTCGAGACTCCGGCGACGGGGGCTCCCCGTTTCACGAGCTCTAGGGCGTACTCGACCTGGTAGATGCGGCCCTCCGGCGAGAAGATGGTGATGGCCTCGTCGTACTCTCTTCCCCTTGACAATGTTGACGCCTTCGTTTATCGGTTGGCGACCGTCTATTTAAACATCATTTATTGCTTTGTGGATTTAACCGAAACTTTTAGATAAATAAACCATAACTCTAGACCATGAACTGGAAGGAGACCGATGAGAGGCTAATCCGGAGAGGCGAACTAATCCTGGACCCCTCTCTCCTAGAG
>Ga0315282_10007758_pt1 | contig 17534 bp, 13 predicted proteins | sample YL17G07_20_MG_FD_203693 | JGI IMG/M metagenome (GOLD analysis project Ga0315282, IMG submission 203693) | Sediment microbial communities from Yellowstone Lake, YNP, Wyoming, USA - YL17G07_20 | ecosystem: Environmental > Aquatic > Freshwater > Lake > Sediment | place: USA: Wyoming | collected... | reverse complement strand
AGGAGAATTAAACGTCCAAATTTACGACCAAATGGCCCGTTATCTGCGCGATCGCGGATGGATGGAAACGGATCATATCCTCAAAGCCGGCGTCCTTTCCGGCTTAGCATTGGAGGTCGGTCCGGGCCCCGGTTACTTGGGCCTCGAATGGCTGAAAAAGACAGCAGGCACCTCGCTTCAGGCTTTGGAAATCAGCCTCGATATGATTCGATTGGCAGAGCGCAACGCCCGCGAATACGAGCTTTCGGACCGAGTGATCTATGTGCAAGGCGATGGCCGGCAGATGCCGTTCGGCGATCAGACTTTTGATGCGGTTTTCACGAATGGTTCACTCCACGAATGGTCGCAGCCGGTGAAAATCTTTAATGAGATATTTCGTGTGCTGAAGCCGCGCGGCAGATTTTTCATCAGCGATCTGAGGCGCGATATGAGCAAACCGGTGGAGTGGTTCCTTAAGTTAGCGACAAAACCCAAAGAGATCCGGCCGGGATTGGTTACTTCGCTCAACGCCTCTTACACGGCGAACGAGATTCGCGAGATTCTGCGTGAAACGGCATTGCAGAGTTATCGCCTTCACGTCAATTTGCTGGGGCTGGAAATTATCGGCGAAAAACCTGCTTGAGGGAGAGTGTGCAATGGGACGCTGTGAAAGCAGTTTCATCCATTTGCCGGACTTGGGGGCGAAATTATACAACCTTCTGATGAGCGGCAAAGGCGCTATTCTGCAATATCGGGAAATCGCTCAACGGCTGGTCGCCGCAACCAGAGGCGGGCGCTGGCTCGATATAGGAACGGGGCCGGGTCGGCTGCTCGCTGAAATCCACAAACTGGATTCGGAAATCGAACTCTTTGGGTTGGACATTGCCGCCTCGATGGTTGAATTGGCCGGAAATAACTTGCGAGGGATCAACGCTGACCTGCGCCTGGGAAACATCCGCTCGACCGATTATGATGATGACTTCTTCGATCTGGTCACCTGCTCGGGCAGCTTTTATCTTTGGGATGAACCCGAAGAGGGATTGGCTGAAATTTTTCGCATTCTGAAACCCAGTGCTTCAGCCTACCTTTTCGAAAGTCATAGGAATTACAATAAATCGGAATTTAACCGGGCGCTCAAGCAAAACCTTGCCGAAAAAAACCTGCTTCGAAAAATGATCTCTCCGTTTTTTCTGCGTAAGCAATTGCGCATGACCTATACGCATGAAGAGGTCGAGGCCATCGTCAAGCGCACTCATTTTGACGGAAGTTATCGGATTACGCCGATCTCTTTAGCTGGGCTGCCGGTCTGGCTGGAAATCAAATTGACGAAGCAAATCAAAATCGGAGAATAGATTTCAGGAAACGCCGGGTGCACTGACTACCGTTAATAAAATCCCATGCAAATCTTTTATTGTAGAAGAGCCGACCTAATATGCTCGGGAAACTCTAGATAATTCCCGAATGGCATGTTAAGGTCTTTGAAAGTAATTTTAAAATCTCAATCGGTTATTATGTTTTTTCAACTTTCAATCACGTTTTTATATATTTTATACATAGGAGTCATCCTTGTATTAAGTCGCACTAAAGTTTTTCGTGCAGACGTCCTGCGAGAAAAAGCCGAGACCTCCCCCAAGTCTAGCTCAGTTGGACTAAAACTGCCGACTGAAATCGGTTATTTATGTATTTTCATTATCATTGCGGTCAACTCGATTGATATTTTAATTAAAGTTCGAAACCCGCTGTTAATTCTCAAAGCTTTAGAGTTGCACCAACTTATCGGATATATCTTCTTATGCATTTTCGGGATCTATGTTTATATTAAGGTCACGCGCTTATGCACAAGATGGGTCAGCCTGGCGTTCGCGTTGTTCCCGTTGATTATTTCTTTTGGGCCGGTTCCGAACATTCATGGCCTTGTCCTCGTAGGCGTCATTATTCCAGTTTTGCTCTATTTTCTATTTCGCAAATATTCAATACAAGAAGATCGCACTCGGATATTTCTATGGATGTTAACCTATTTCCTGATCTCGTTTACTTTGATCACCGGAAACTACGCAATCACCGGCATGATAAATATTCGGTACTCTTTATATTACAGGGAAGCCCACGGGCTTTTAGGGGTTTTGGCTATATTATCCGAGGCTTTGCTGCTTTCTTATCCCTTGCAAGCCCGCGTTATTCCCAAAACCGTTTTTAAAAAAGCATTGGTGCTTCAGATCGTTTTTCTTTTCATCGCCGTCGGATACGGATTCATCTCTTTTCGAGAATATAGAAAAGCGACATGGAATAAAAACTACGCCCAAAACACTTATTACACGCATGCTTTTGCAAAGAAAAAAGGGTTGCCGGTTAAAAATTTGGATCATACATATTTGGAAAGAAGCCTTGAGTGCCGTGAATGTCATCCGCTGACCTATAATCAATGGGCTGTTTCAGCGCATGCCTATTCGGCCAAAACCATTTCCTTCCAGAAGACGGCGAAAGCGCTGGCGGATCTCCACGGCAAAGAATATGTCCGCCATTGCGCGCTCTGCCATGATCCCGCAGCGGCCTTATCCGAAGATCCGGGTCTATTAATCGATCCGGTGCATGTGTCGATGAGCGAAGGCGTGAGTTGCCGCGCATGTCATTACATGATCCAAGCGAATCCGAATAACGGAGAATATGCCGTTGCGCTGCCCAGATCGGATTTGATGAGTCAGAAATCCGAAATTCGCGTCAGATCGATTTTGAATTCGGTGCTGGAGCATGTTTCAGACAATACCGGTCCCATCATCAATGACGGTTCGTCCTGTTATCCATGCCATGCTCTGGAATCCTCAAGGGATGGCCGAATTCAAATTCCGTTGGATAACGTCACTTCGTTTATAGAGTCAAAAGCAGCACGCCGGATGAAATGCCATTGGTGCCATATGCCCCGAATTCAATTCGATGAGTTTCTATATTCCTGGAAAGATCACCGAATGTTCGGAAGCCAGTATTTATTGGATCGTGTGGCCATTGAGGGCTCGCCCCAAAATAAGGCGTTGATCAGAAGATTTTCCAAGGAACAAAAGGATTGGATGGCATCGAAAATATCGCCCTTGGATCAAGGAAAAGTTTTATACGATGAAACCTCGGGCCTTTTTCTTATCCATAAAGTCGGCATGGCCGAAAAGAAAATTCAAGAACAAAAAGAAGTCACCAGCAGCGGCAAAGGCCATTTCAATATCAAGCTGGCGGATATTTCTTGGGCAGTGAAAGACGAAAATTTGCAGGTGATTCTTGCGTTCGAGACATCAAGCACGCATGTGGCGCACGATTTTCCGAGCAGCCTGTTCGCAAACATCACCAGGACTTGGTTCGCATTGGAATTGCGGGATGCGAAAGGCAGAATGATTTACAGTAGCGGCTCGCCGGATGAACTCGATCATTCCCTGGGACGCCTCGAAGTGACGGATGACAAAAAGCCGATCGACCCCGAGCAATCGCAGCAGTACATGGATATAATCAATAAAAAATGGATAAAGCCCGATAAGCCTTATTCAGATCAATATGCGGTTGTCTTGCCGCGCGAAGCCGAATTTCCGTTGACATATCAATATTCTTTAAAATACTTGCGATATACAAACCGATATATGGCATGGATCACAAACGACCCCAAAGCTTCCGTGGAGCCGATTGTGATGGCTGTTCTTTCCGGAAATATTCTGCACCCTTACAAATAAATATTTTGCATCTGATATCATTTCCTAGTTTAAATGCGACAAATAGCTGCATCGGCACAAGGACGATAGCAACGTATTGGTCAGCGAATTGATTTCGCAGAACAATTCTTCTTCGAGATGATCCAGGGACTGAAACAGGCGGTTTTTCGTGATGTGCCGCCTGAACCAGGACCAAAGCTTTTCTACCGGGTTGAGATCGGGCGAGTATGGGGGCAGATACTCGATACGGATATTGGAAGGCGCTTTCAGGTTTTTTGCCCGATGATATCCGGCGCGGTCCATGATCAGTAAAATTCTGTTTTCAGCATATGCCTCGCCCATGTAGCGTAGAAACTCGTTCATCGTGTCCGTATTAACCCAGGGAAGTTGGAGCAGATAGTTCTCTCCGCGAAACGGATCAACAGCGGCGAACAGATAAAAATTCTTGTATCCGATTTTGAGAAAAGTGCGTGGTCTGGAGCCTCGCTTCGCCCACAACCGACCCACTTGGGGCTGGAGTCCAAAGCGTCCTTCGTCAAAAAAGAACACCAATCCGTCCGGATCGTTCAGGTGCTCTTGGACGATCTCAGCCGTTTTTTTTATAGGCCTCGCGAAGCGTTTCATCCGCCTTGGCATGTGTGGGGCGAGGCGCTCTCAATCGAAATCCCATTCCCCTGACTTGAATCCACAACGGGGTCTTGGTGATCTCAATGCCCCATGTCTCGCGGATTTCCAAGGCCAGCTTTTGCAGCGTCCAGTGAACGTGATTTCCCTCGGCGTCTTTTCCGGAGTTCAGCCATTTCTCGATCTCCTTCTTGTGCGCAGGCGTCAGCTTCGACGGATTGTGGCCCCTCGGCCTGTCTTCCAATCCCATGAGTCCTTGTTCTTGAAAACGCCGAATCCACCGCCACATCGAAACCCGGTTGAATCCCATCACCGATGCAACCATCCCCACAGGATGCTTTGCCGCGCTGATAATGGCCTGAAGCTTGATCGCCAATTCCGAATGCGGAAGCTCCTTCAAGATCTCTTCCGCCTTCCGCGCCGTCTCCTCGTCAATCGCTTCCTTGGGTCTTCCCATGCCGATATCCCTCCTTCTTTGGCAAGTTAGGATATCAGTCTACGCCATTATTTGATTCTTTTCAACTAGGAATTGATATGATATTCTCTTGGCGCGAGAATTGATTTCATACGACTTCGCTATCAAACATACCCCGCTACGCCAGAGCGCTTCGCGGCGGCGAGCATAGCCGTCATGGATTTATGTCATTATAAAACTCTAATTATGACGGCGGAGTCGTATCAAAAACAAATTTTAATTTGCATGGAATTATGGATGATATAGATTTTGCACGTCCACTCGGGCGATCAAACCCGGCGCGGAAACGTACACGCGCTTGCGGGGCTCATCGAAATAGACTCCGCGTATTCCGCGAAGAATTTTGTAAGAAGCCACCTTCTTGCGCGAATCGACGTTGACCACTTCGAGCGCGCCCGTGGTAAATGATCCGCAATAGAGATATCGGCCGATGGGGTCGAGCCGAATCTCCCGAACGCCAAGAGAAACCGGAATGCGATCGACCAGCTTCAGTTCAAGGCCGTCCATCACGTGGATGCATCCCCTGATCGGGTCGGCGATATACAAGAGATGGCGATCTTGATCGACTTCAAGGCGCTGCAATGATCTTGAGATTTGTTTTTTCAGGATCAGCTTTCCGTCCGGAAAATTCAGCGCCAAAATTTTTCCGTTTGCATAAGACGTGGCAAAAATTCTGTTCAACTTCTGATCGATATCGATGCTATAACCCGTAAATCCGCCGGTTCTGATTTCATCGCCATAAGGTAGGGAGGCAATTCGGTTTTTTGTCTTCACATCAAAAATTTCGATCCCGCCCGGAGAATCCCGCTGATCCAGAGATACCGTGACAGCCAGATCTGAGCCGGGCGAGAGAGTCATGCTGTTGATGGCCAAAGGAGCCGGGAAAATCTTTTTTATTTCCAGCGTGTCTTCATCGATTACCAAAACAGCTCCGGGTTTGTCCTTCGGCATATTCGGCAGAGGCTTTGTTTCGACGATCGGATACCAAAGCTCATGAGTATCTTGAGCCAAAGCGATGCGAGTAGCGTTCAGCTCAGAAAATTTTCCTTTAAAAACATCGTGAAGATTCAAGCTGTTTAAATAGGGTTGATGAAACGGCATGCTCGCGTAATCGTTCCGAAGCGGGATTTTGAACAACGACTCGACCGGAGATTGCACTGCGATGAAGAGATCCTCTCCGTCCCCGGATACGGCCATATCGTACGGATGGGAAATGGCTCTGAAACAGGAATCCCGATACGCGTCATATCGAGCATCGGGATTGAAACCCCAATGACGGCGAGGCAAGGACTGAAAGCGCGAATCCCGATAGACAATGGGCTGCTTGTCGCATATTCGGCTGCTTAAGATCGGTTTGACATTTGTTCCCAAATCCCCGGGCGAGGGTCTGACGCCGACCGCGACAAAAAAGATCGCGGCAAAGCCGGTAAAAATAAACAATGCGGCCTGAAACTCATTCAGAAACATTTCATGAATATCCAAACGCACGGCAAAAATCATGAAAAACCATCCGACAAAAAACATTGTCTGTAAAATGGTGTCGTTTCGAAACAAGACAACTAGGTTGCCGAACCAGATCGACAGAAATCCGAGAGCGAATATGGATAACGCCGCGGCTGCTGCGGATTTGAAAATAAAATGACCCGTTTTTTTTAGTATCCATGCGGCGAATATTCCGGCGAGAAAATAAACGATGAAAGTCGTATTCCGATAGCTGCGATCCATCCACAGCAAAAAATAAATAACGGCGGCGACCACGATGCCATTGAAAATAGCCAACAGAATTCGTTCCAAAGGCAGCTCCACGGACGACAATCGGCGAACCAGAAAAGGGATGATGAGGCAAAACACAAAGAGCCCCGAATATCCCGCCCAATTGCCGGGAACGAATTGAAGAAAAACGAGCAGAAAAAACAGAACGACGGTTTTCCCAAAAATAGAACGGATCGCGGGCGTCATGGCGCGCTTCGGGGATATAGATAGCCGACATTCACTTGGGCAATCAGCCCAGGCGCCGAAACAAATACGCGTTTTTCGGGTCGATCAAAATAAACGCCGCGGATTCCCCTCATGATGGAATAGCTGGCCACCAACTTTTTGGAGTCCACTTGAAGGATGTCGAGAGAGCCTGTTGTAAACGATCCGCAAAACAGGAATCTGCCTTCAGGGTCAAAACGGATTTCTCTGACCCCGATGGAAACCGGAATCCGGTCGATCAATTTAAGTTCGCGGCCGTCCATAATGTGGATGCAGGCTTTTACGGGATCAGCGATATAAACGAGATGGCGACTCTGATCCACCTCGATGCGTTGCAGCGATCTGGATATCTTCATTTTCTTGATCAATTTTCCTTCGGGATAACTCAGCACAATAAGTTTGCCGTTTGTATATGATGTCGCAAAAATTCGATTCAGATCCTGGTCGAAATCGATGCTGTAACCGGAAAACCCTCCTCCGCCGATTTCCTCTTTGTAAGGAATGCTCATCTTTTGCCGTTTTGCGATCGCGTCAAAAATCTCGATCCTGCCGGGGAAATCGCGCTGATCTTGAGACACGATAAAAGCCAAATCCGATCTTGGCGAAAGCCTGATGCTGTTAATGGTTTTTGTCGTGGGGATGATGTTTTTAATCCCAAGCGTTTTTGTGTCGATGACCAGCAAGGCGCCGGGATTTTCTCTGGTCATCCCCGGCAATTGACGGCCTTCGACAAACGGGTACCATAGCTCCTCCGCTTCTCTCCGCAATGCGATCCGAGTGGCGTTCAGTTCGATAAAATCGCCCTTAAAATCGTTCCGCAGATCCAAACTTGCCACATATGGGGATTCGAACGGCATGACTTGGTAATTCACGCCCAAACGAATTTTGAATAAGGATTCTTTTTGAGATTGCACAGACACAAAAAGGTGCTCGCCGTCATTGGAAACCGCCATATCGTACGGATGGGTCACCGCTCGGAAACAATAATCGCCCTCGGCGCTGTGTTTGTTGATGCAAATATAGTCGCTCACAATAGGAATGACGTCTCTGGAGAGCACTTTTGTGGATTGCCTGAATAAAAGGCCGGCAGCGAAAATCGCTGCGAAGCCCGTCAGGAAGAAAACAGCGGTTTTTATCCCTTTCATTAATATTTTTTGGGGTTCAAGACCGTCTTTCAATATAACGAGTGACCATCCTGCAAAGAACATGGTCTGCAATAAGGTGTCGCACCGAAACATGATGATGAAGTTGCCGGTCCATATCGTAAAAAAACTCAGAGCGATAATTCCGCCTGCCGTGAGAATCAGATTCTTAACGCCGGATTTTTCTCTTTTTTTCGCCCATAGAAGAGCAAGCGCCGCGAGAAGAATATAAATCGGAAGCGTAAGTATTCGATAATTGCGGTCCAGCCAGAGCAAACCGTGTATCCCGGCCATCGATGCAGCCCCTGCGACAAAGGCCCAAGGCAATCGTTTGGGAAACATCTGAATAATGGGCTGTCTTTTCGCAAAGAACGGAACGATCAGACAAAACAGCCCGATGCCTGCGTATCCGGTCCAATCGCTTGGAAGGAATTGAAGCGCTAGAAGGGTAAAAAACAGAGCGATAATTCTTAAAAAAAATGCTCGCAGTTGCGCCCTCCTCAATTAATCCGATAGAGGTTTGCAAAAGGCCTGCGTAAGAATAAGCCTAGCCGATTATAAGAGAAACTCGAAAGGTGCGAAACGATAATTATAAACCGGCGATCACCGGGTAAGATGAAGGCGTCGATCGGAATTTTTGTTCCGATTGTTTTCGTCGACAAACACAAGCGTCGGTTTGTGTTTTTTAGCCTCTTCCTCTGCGTACTCCGCGAACGAAGCGATAATGATCAAATCGTCCACGGAAACCAGGCGGGCTGCGGCGCCGTTGACGCAAATGGTCCCGGAACCCGATTTTCCCGGAATGGCATAGGTGTCGAATCTTAATCCGTTGGTCACATTCCACACGCTGACCTTTTCGTATTCCAGGATGTTTGATGCTTCCATGAGGTCACGATCGATCGCGATGCTCCCTTCGTAGTGGAGCTCGGCCTGCGTGACCCGCGCCCTATGAATTTTGGATTTGAGCATGGTGCGGTTCATCTTCAGTCCTTCCTATGTTCCCGGCTCACTCCTCATTGCCGAGAACACAGTTGTCAATCAGCCGCGTTTTTCCGAAAAAGACGGCCAGAGCCAGCAAGTGTCCGCCGATCATTGGGTCGGGTCCGCCAGATCGGGCATGCGGCGAATTTCAATATAATCCATCCTTGCGGACGGGCTTTTTTCTATCACAAAACGGACTTCTTCCACAATGGTTTTATGCGAACGTTCTCCTTTTTTGTAAAGATTTATTGCATTTTGGATCGCCTGGTAGATGCAAACGGCCTGTTTTCGCTCTTCCGGCGATAGGTAGGCATTGCGGGACGACATGGCCAGGCCATCAGGCTCGCGGACCGTAGGGTGCGCGATGATCTCAAGATCCATGCATAAGTCTTTGACCATGCGGCGGATCACCAGAAGCTGCTGATAATCTTTCTGCCCGAATACCGCAAAATGGGGCTTCACGATTGTGAAAAGCTTGGCGCAAATTGTGGTCACCCCTCTAAAATGCGTGGGACGCGAAGATCCGCATAGAACTTTGGTCAATTCCGAATCCACCGCGACAAACGTACATGCGCCGGCAGGATACATTTCGCTCGAATCCGGCGCAAACATAACGTCCACGCCTGCCGATGCGGCTTTGGCGCAGTCGCCGTCAAAATCGCGCGGATACTTGGCGAGGTCTTCGGTCGGGCCGAACTGGGTCGGGTTTACATATAAGGACACGGCCGCTTTATCGGCATCGCGTTTTGCCATGCGCATGAGTTCAATGTGTCCCTCGTGAAAATACCCCATGGTCGGCACAAACCCGATGCACAGCCCTTGCGATCTCCATTGATCAGCCAGTCTTGTCATGGCCCTAGTTGTCTTGATGATTTCCATGGCCGACCTATCCCTCTCCTCCCATTCAAATCGGTTAGTATATGAAAATATTTAGCTTCGTCCAGTCTTTACTATAAAATAAAGTGATCATTTTGTGAGAATTGAGGGCATGGCGGCAAGCCAAAAAAACCAATCTTGACTTTGTGAATGGCGCGGTGGGAACATCTGTTCAAACTCAAACGCATTTTCATCGGAAAGAACCGCATATAATGAAGATGAAAGTGTTCCTTGTCATTATCGTTTTGTCCTTCCTGTGCGCTCAAGGCAGGCTTTCGACAGTCTCCCTTCTGGAATGAGGTTTGGAGAATACCCAAAAGACTATAAATTGGGGTTAGTGCTTCGATTCTCAAATAAGGTGATGTATAATGATATCTTACTTTATCAGATTTGTTGATCAGCCCTAAGTTCTGAGGGGATGAATTTGTCATCGAATTTATGAATTGAAGGACTTGGGAGATCTAAAACGCAATGAGAGGCTCAATGCATGACTCGTTTTGACTGTCCATATTTGAAAGGCGTGGTAGAATTGACCGAGAAGCGCGAACGCCATATCGCGGAAAGCCACCCGGATTTGCTGCCGGCGCATCGTGACCGCATCGAATTGACGTTGGCTGACCCGGACGAGGTCCGTAAAAGCATCAGATTCGGTGAAGCGAGACTGTTTTCAAGGTGGTTCGAGGATTTGCGTTCCGGTAAGCATGTGGTGGTTGTAGTGGTCAGCCAAACAGAGCTCAACCGCCGTCATTGGGTGATCACTGCGTATATTGCCAGGAAGCTGGCAGGTGGAGCAATCGAATGGAAACGAAACTGAAATTCCGATATGACAGAGAAGCGGACATCCTTTATATCAATAAGCTCCCGCCATATTCGGAGCAGGAGTCTGAGGAGATAGGCGACGAAGTGATCGTAAGGATGAATCCGAAAACAGGCGAGATCGAAAACATCGAAGTCCTTTTTTTCTCCACCCGCCTGCTTCGAAGCGATCTGCTGGAGCTGCCGGTCAGCGCGGACTTCAAACTCGGCGTAATTGAATCGCCGACAGAATAGCATGGATTAAAGTCGTTCGATCGGATCGTTGTAAGATACGCTCGACGGGATCACGAAAAACGGCTTCTGGTACTAATTGAATTTTCCTGAAGGCGGTTAGCTGACATTTTCGTCGTGTCGCGCTAATGATGACCCAGAACGGGTCAAGGGGAACTACGGCGCGGTCGAAAAATTTTTGAAATGTCGTTTTTAGGGGAGCGGTTATGACGGTCAAGAAACAGTACAATGTATTTGTCTCCAGCACTTTCATCGACAACCAAGAGCGCCGCAAGACCGTCGAGGACGCGATTCTCGTAGCCGGGATGCTGCCGGTTGGCATGGAGCGGTTCACGGCTGACACGCGACCTACGGTTGAGTACTGCACGACGAAGGCAGCGGAGTGCAACCTGCTCGTTGGTATCGTCGCTTGGAGGTACGGGTGGATTCCGAAGGGGCAGAAGATCTCCATCACTGAGATGGAATACGACGCTGCGAGAGACGCCGGAAAAGACCGGCTGATGTTCGTTCTCGATCCTTCACTGCCCTTCAGCCAAAAGGATTTCGACCAGGACGAGGATAAGTGGGACAAGCAAAAGAAATTGGAGGCGTTCAAGAAAAAGTTTTCCAAAGATGCAATGACCGCTCATTTCAACGAGACTACCCTTGGAACGAGAGTGTTGGCCGCACTAAACGATTGGCGTCTTCAGAAAGAAGCCGGAAAGAAGAAACCCACCAGGCCGAAGAAGGCCGAGCCCACGTGCAAGACCGATCCAGGCCTCGACGAGGACATCCGCCTTTACTGCGGCAAGGCCGAGTCCCTCCACGCCCACCTCCCAGTGGCCGGGTTTATTACCCAGCTAAAGGTGGCCATTGACATCGACGACATTTACGTGCCGCTGACCGCGACGGTGGATCTTCGAGGGTTCGGCGAGGGGGCGTTTCTCAGCGCCCAGCACGCCGCGGAGTGCCTTCGCGGCTGCAAAGACCGGCAGCTTGAAATCGCCCTGCCCGAGGCGTTCCGCCAATCGGAGCAGCGGAAGCGCAAGGGCATCGTGATTCTCGGCGACCCAGGTTCCGGCAAGACCACCCACCTCAAGAGGCTGCTTCTCTGGTGTCTGCGAAAGGGCGCCGGCGACCTGGGACTGCCGAGCGATATGCTCCCGGTTTTTATCTCGCTACGCGACCTGCGGAATTTCGACGGCGACCTTTGGGACTTCATTGAAAGTCAGTTCGAGGGCAAGCACCTTGGTACGCCCAAGGGTTTCGGAAAGCGGATGCTGCGGCGCGGCCGCCTCCTGCTCCTCTTCGACGGCCTTGATGAGGTCGCCGACCTCGCTCAACGGGAGCAGGTCTCGAAGTGTATTATCGAGGCCGTCAGGGAGCTGCCCTCCTGCCGGTTCGTGGTGACCAGCCGTTACGCGGGGTACAGCGACACGGTGCGCCTGTCCGAGGACTTTCTGGAGATGCACCTCCGCCCCTTGAACGCCGACCAGGCGGCGCGCTTCATCCACAACTGGTACCGCGCCGTGGAAATGGGCCTGGCCAGGGACCCAGTACAGGGTGAATCCATCGCTAAAACCAAGGCCGAGGATTTGATAGAAAAGTTGAGCCAGCCGGATTTCCGCGCCCGCCGGGTTTTCGAGCTGACCCGCAATCCGCTGCTGCTGACCAACCTCTGCCTGGTCCACCGTTTTCGCGGAACGCTGCCTAAGCGACGCGCCCGCCTGTATGAGGAGTGCATAGACGTTCTGCTGGAGCACTGGCGCACAGCGAAGAAGCTGGAGCTCGGGGTGGACGCGCGGGCCGGGCGCAGCGCCCTGCAACCGGTGGCCCTGTGGCTGCATGGGGAGGAAGGTAGAACCAAAGCAACGGCAAAAGAGCTTGAGCCGATCCTCGATCCCGCGTTGAAAAAAGTGGGATGGGCGAAAGGAGGGGCCGAGAACTTCCTCCGCACGATCCGCGACGAGAGCGGCCTGCTTGTGGGCTGGGACCAGGATCACTACGGGTTCATGCACCTGGGGTTCCAGGAGTACCTGGCCGCGCGGGAAATCCGCAGCCGGGCGTTCTCCAACCCGGAGGTTGTGAAGGAACTGGCCTCCCACTTCGGCGAGAGCTGGTGGGAGGAAGTAGCCCTTTTGCTGCTCGCCCTGGAGGATCCGTCGCTGTTCGAGCCCTTCATGCGTGAGGTGGTGAACCTGCCCGCCTTCGCGGGAAATGCTCATCTCGTGGAACTGTGTCTGGATGACGCGGCCGAGGTCTCGGCTGCGCCCTTCCGGGAATTGTTGGAAAAGGCGGCGGGAAAGGATCGCGGCCTCTGGGAGAGGCAGCTTACAGCCCTGCGTATCCTGGATAGCCTCGATCCGAAAGCCCTCGACAAGCTCGCCGGGAAGCTGGTGAACCACCCCTTCTCCGAGATCAGTAACTGGTTCCGGTCGCGTGGAATAGAAGCTGTCCTACGGGAAAAGCAAGACATCATCTATACGAGCCCCGGCGCTGTCGAGCTGGTTCGTATCCCCGGCGGCGCCTTCATGATAGGCGCTTCAGAGGATGATCCAAACGAACGGTGGATTGGGCGACCGCGCCATAAAGTTACAGTTCCTGGTTTCTACATGGGGCGCTACCCGGTCACCAACGAAGAATATGGGATGTTTTTGAAAAAAAATCCAAATACAAAGGAACCAAAATTTTGGGCGGAGCGTCGGTTCAACCAACCGAAGCAACCTGTAACCGGTGTGACCTGGCACGATGCGAGGATGTTCGCAGAGTGGGCCGGGTGCCGGTTGCCCAGCGAGGCGGAGTGGGAGTATGCCTGCCGAGCGGGCACGACGGGGCCGACATACGGAGACTTGAACAAGATTGCCTGTTACGGCGAAGACTGGAACAAGGGTGGTCCTCACCCTGTCGGACAGAAGGACCCGAACGCCTTCGGCCTTTACGACACCCTCGGCAATGTCTGGGAATGGAATGAAGATGACTGGCACGATGACTACAAAGGTGCGCCTGAGGACGGGCGAGCATGGGTTGATAAAAAACGCACATCGGACCGTGTTGTTCGCGGCGGGTGGTGAAGCGTTGGAGCGGACAATGTTCGCGCCTCGTACCGGGGCAGGATCAATCCGGATGCTCGCGACTACAACATAGGGTTTCGACTTTCCCGGGACTGTAAATGATTACCCTTGAGCTCTTTTACCCTTTTACCCTTACCACGCCGAAGGCGTGGTCGAAATTTTTTTTTGGCTAGGTTTCATCAATGAAGAAAGATCTGCCGGCAATTCAGAAGGCGTATGACCTGGCCAAGGAGGTCTTAACGAGGGTTGCGAAGTTCCCCCGGGATCATAAGTTCACCTTGGGCGACCGGATCGCAAATAACGCGCTCTCGGTGCTTGAACTTTTAATCCAGGCCGCTTACACGAAGGGTAAGGCGAAGCCCCTGAACGAGGCGAACATCCGGCTGGAGCAGCTACGGATGCTCCTTCGTCTGTCGCGGGAATTGGGAGCGCTGTCGAACAACAGCTACGAGCACGTGATGGGTATCGTTGTCGACCTTGGGAAACAAGTCGGCGGTTGGCTCAAACAAGCCGGAGGCGGTGATGGCAAAGACCTTCAAGAACCTGTTTGAAAAGATCACCGACTTCCAGAATCTGCTGCTGGCATCGAAAAAAGCCCAGAAAGGTAAGCGCTTTCGGGACAGCACTCTCGCCTTCAACTTCAACCTTGAGGCGAACCTGTTTGCGCTTCGGGACGAGTTGAAGTCCAAGACCTTCGAGCCCGGCCCGTACCGAGACTTCATCGTTCACGACTCCAAGATGCGCCTGATCTCCGCCGCGCCCTATCGAGACCGAGTGGTGCACCACGCCGTGATGAACGTGATCGAGCCGCTGTTCGATCCGATCTTCATCTACGACACTTACGCCTGCCGGAAGAGCAAGGGCGTCCACGCCGCCCTGTTTCGTTTTCGAGAGTTCCTGGCACGGCGCCGGTACGTGCTCAAGTGCGACATCCGGAAATACTTCCAGAGCATGGACCATGAGATACTGCTGTCCAAGCTGCGCCGCAAGATCGCCGACCGAGAGGCGACGTGGCTGCTGGAAAAGATCGTCGGCTCGCGGGATTTCAACGACGTGACACCGGCGGTTTATTTCCCAAGAGATGATCTCTTCACGCCCCACCAGCGCCGTCGAGGCATCCCCGTTGGCAACCTGACCAGCCAGTTCTTCGCCAACCTTTTCTTAAACGACTTCGACCACTGGATCAATGAGGAGCTGCGAGGGGGGTCGTATCTTCGGTACGTCGACGACTTTTGCGTGTTCGGCGACGACAAGGCGCACCTAAACGACGTGCGGACCGCGATCATCGAGCAACTAGCCGGGCTTCGGCTGCGGCTCCATGACGGCAAGAGCCGCATTTACACGCTTAAAGAGGGCATCGAGTTCCTCGGTTTCCGGCATCTTCCCAACCAAGTGCGCGTAAGGACGGAGAACGTAAAGCGGTATAAGTGGAGGATGAGGAGACTTAGGGAAGACTATGAGGACGGCAACATCTCCATCGACCGCGTGACGGCCTCCGTGGTATCCTGGGTCGCGCACGCATCCTACGCTGACAGTTACAGGCTGCGGGGGGAGATGATTCCTTCGTTCGCCTTTAAGAAAGGGGGAAGGGCCGAGATCGGACCGTGTTGTTCGCGGCGGGTGCTGGAACAATGAAGCGAACAATGTTCGCGCCTCGAACCGGAACAGGAACAATCCGGATGAACGCAACAACAACATAGGGTTTCGACTTTCCCGGGACTGCGACCGGAAAACCGAGGCCGGAGTCGGGCGGCGCATTGCCGACCGAGCGCGCCGAGGCAGTCCTGGCCCTTTCCCGGGCCGTCCAGAGCTTATTAAGGGACGGGCCAAAGATAGCTGGTTTCCGGCGGCGGCTGGTAGGAGTCTTCATTTTTCTGAAAGCCGCTGCTGGAAACGTTTATCAAACTTTAAAAGGAGTCGCAGTATGGATGACAATCCGAAATTCATCAAAGTAATCGACGACGCCCCCTGGGAGCCATCGGAAACTGCAGAAAAGGCCCCGCAAGAAGGCGCGGAAGAGCAACTGTCGAGCTTCGAATTTGAAGCTTACGCTTCCACTCTCGCAGGCGTCGCGTTGAACAAATACAACAACACTCCGGTTTGCGTTTTGATCCAGGGTGAATGGGGCTCCGGAAAATCCACGCTGCTGAAAGCCGTCAGTAGGCATATTCAAAAAGACTCCGGCAAAACTGGTGCTCGACTCGTTAAAACTGTCTGGTTCAACGCATGGAAATATAAAAAGGCCGAGTCCGTTATGGCAGGCCTTCTCAGCGCGCTATTGAGCGAAATCGGAAAGGGCGACGAAGGCGATTGGAAAAAGCAGCTTAAGGAACTTATAGCCAGGCACAAGGGCAGGATCGGAAAGGCTATCCTTCTAACTCTTCCCGCTATCCTAGACAAGAAGCTTCTCGATGGAACATTTAAAGAGATGATCGAAGCCTGCAAAAGCCCCGTGGACGAAGTCCTTTCGCAGTGCGATGCCATTGACACGTTCCAGCAAGCCTTTCTCGAAGTGGCCGCTGCGTGGTTGTCAGGACAAATTTGTCGGGACAAAAGCAGGACTACTATCGACGACAAGAAATATTGCCTCTCTGTACTGATTGACGACTTGGATCGCTGCACAAAAACTCAGATTCAGGAGGTTCTCGAATCGATCAAGTTGTTTCTTGATTTCAAGGGCGTCTGCTTCTACCTCGCCATGGACCAGCATCAATTGGACGAGTACTTGAAAATGCTCTCCCCGGACCGGTCCAAAGACGCCCTCGACAAGTTCATTCAGGTCATCTTCAACGTGCCTCGCCCGACCTCTGACGAGTTCAAGGATTACATTCACGCATTACTTGAAAACCATCCACTTAAAAAGACCATCGACGAACTGGAAACAGGAGACAACGAAAAAGAAAAACAGGAGATTTTCGTCGGTAACCTGCCTAAAAATCCGCGTGCTGCAAAGCGATACCTGAACGACATGGCCCTCTGGTTGCACATCTTTGAAAAGATCAACCAGGCCAAGTTCAAAGAAGATAAGAAAGAATATGCAAGCCGGTTGAGCGCGTTCGCCGGGAAATACCACTTGTTCAGCCACGTGGCCCAGGCGGAAAACCGTGCGAGGTGGAACACGCAAGCCATATCGATCAGCACCTGCTACGAATGGATGCTTTCTCTCGTCAACAAAGATCCAGCCAAGGCAGTCGACAATCAGGATCAGTGGATTCTGAATAGAAAAGCGCTCCTTGTTATGGTCAATACTATGATGGAGGACAAAGATTTCGCTTGGGATGCGCTCAATGTGATTTACAGTTTCCGCGCTCGCGAGGTTGTCGAAATTTACAATCCGAAAATTTCCGGTCAGCCAATCATGGATGCATACAACTTGCCATGGAAAAAAATCCCTGGAAAAGAATTTGAAATGCTCATCTATCCGGTAACCCAACATCTTTATTGGGAGATTACAGGAGAAAATCCCAGTCGATTTAAAGGTGAGGATAAGATCAACCATCCTGTTGAAACTGTATCCTGGTTCGATGCCGTAAAGTTCTGCAACAAGTTGTCGAAAAAGTTGGGAATGGAAGAAGTTTACGAGCTCGACGAAGCGGATGAAAAAATCGTGCGGCAAAAAGATAAAAAGGGCATCCGTCTACCCACTGATGAAGGATGGGAACATGCCTGCCGCGCCGGTTCGACCGAGGAGACCTAT
>Ga0315282_10007757_pt1 | contig 17535 bp, 14 predicted proteins | sample YL17G07_20_MG_FD_203693 | JGI IMG/M metagenome (GOLD analysis project Ga0315282, IMG submission 203693) | Sediment microbial communities from Yellowstone Lake, YNP, Wyoming, USA - YL17G07_20 | ecosystem: Environmental > Aquatic > Freshwater > Lake > Sediment | place: USA: Wyoming | collected... | reverse complement strand
GAAAGTCATTTCTTCCTTGCCCTGTTTCACAAAAACCTCTTTTTTGGCTGAATCAACCTTCTCAACCGTACCGCTGAACTTTTCCAACTTGGATTGCTGTGCAGCGGGTGCTGGAGTTGCAGCGGGTTTCTGCTGGGCCATAACTCCGGACACGAAAGCGAAAGATATCATTAGGGCAAAAATACCCATCAATATCGTTCTTTTCATTTTACTCATCTCCTTTCTTTGGCAAACGGTAAAAAAATCGCTAAAGGGTGAAGCAATAATAAAATAACAACTCTTTCAAGTTGCTTGCTTTACCCATTAACAATTATCGGAAACCGTTTGCTTTCATCTTTCAATCTAAATGTAGATATCGGAATTGAGATTGTCAAGGAAGAGAGGGAGATTTCTGAAAAAGCCCAGAAATCTCTGATTACAGCGATTATGAAACGATTATACTGATTACAAAGGCAGTGAAGTCAAAGAAAAATCTTTGTAATCATTATTTGGAATCTCTGTAATCAAGAGGATTCGAAGATTAGATCTGTTCCAGGATCCCTATCAATTCAGAATAATCGTTAAAATGGCTATCGGGTTGAACATCATTACAAGACTTGTTTTCGAGTCTAAAAAGGATGAATTTCATTCCTGATTTTTTGGCACCCACAAGGTCTTTGCTCGGATTGTCACCGATGTAGACAGACTCCTCGGGCTATACGGAAAGTTTTTTCATCGCCATTTCAAAAAGCCTGACATCTGGTTTCTTGAATCCAACCCGGGATGATAGAATGCTGAACCTGATGAATCGTGTCAGACCAAGCATCTCCATTTCAGGCTGGGCGAAAATCCACTGAGCATCAGAGATGATGGCAACTCCTGTGCTCTCCATGAGTGTGGCCAAGAGATCGTAAAGTCCTCGAAAGACATCGAAACGTCTGATGGTCAATGATCTGAAAAGCATGGCTGTGTCGATGATCGCGGACCGAGGATATTTTCTTTTACCATACCGATGCATAATGTCAGAGAAGACCCTGTATAAGTCGACCTCAGGGTATAATTCTTTGCTCTGACTCCAATAAAATTGAATCTCTTGAAAATAGGTCTCTGTCAATTTCTCTGGTGCAATGCTGACTAAGTGGTATGCGAGGTACTGTGAAAGGGCGGAATATACGCGAAGATCATACTCATCCGTATTGATGTCGATCAATGTTCCGTAGAGGTCGAAGAATATCCCTTTTTTCATCAGAGCTTAAGTCCCCATTCCAGGCATTTTCGGGCTTCCTGAGCGAGCCTCTTTCGATAATTCAAATCGAGATATTCATTTCTCGCTATTCTCAATTCGGTCATGGCCATATAAAATGGATTTCTCATCGTTATCTCCCGGAACGCCTTATCGTCGTCGATGAAATGGGATGAATAGCTTTCGAAAAAATGCCTGATGAAGGGTTCAGCTTCATAGGGATTTCCCGTTCTCCAAAAATAAGCATGCTTTATTTCACCGCATACCATGCCGATATCAAAAACAGGATCGGCATTTCTCATTCTCTCGAGATCAATCGCAACCACATAGCGCTTTTGAGCAAATATAAAATTAGTTGGGCTGGCGTCGCCATGGACAATCACTTTCTTTCCCTTTCGAAGGAGAGCTTTGGTCAACCATTTATCAATTAATTTTAAAAATCCTCTTCTGTCTAAGGAGGATATAATTTCCTGTTTGCACAGTTTTTTTAATACCTTTTCATAATAGGCGTTTATAGGGACCAGTTCAATATCTTCTTCCGAGTCTGTTCTTTCATGTAAAGCATATAAGAAGGAGGCAAGAGCAGAAAGCCTCTCCTTCAAGGAGGCATCGTCTCTGTCATAGATAGCCTTTCTTAAGTAATAATCGAGGTCTTTTCCATGAATATACTCTTCTAATAAGGCAAGACCAATCCGCTCCTCCTTACCGATAGGGCGAACGACGTAATTGGGATAGGTATCAAAACCATAGGCTCTGATTTTCTGAAGATTTTCGTACTCTCCTTTTATTCTTGAAATTTTCTCTGGTTTTGGATCATCCAATTTGAAAAATTTACCGATCACGGCCATTCGTGTTTTTTCTTCCGTATATTTATAAACCTCAAGAGATGGCATCCTGTGGACATGAAAGATCGGGTCCTTCAGTTGAGGGCACACCTGCGAGAGAAGGATCTCATAAAGGGGATCAGCATATTCTAATTTTCCAAGATATAGGGTATTCATAAAAAGTTTCTATCAATTCATCTCTTTTCTTATTTTAAAGACCGGTGCTTCGTACGAGGCTTCCCTCTCATCCATTCAATCGCCTCGTCTAAATTCGATTCAGAGTCAATAAGGAAATTGGCACTGGTCACTACCCGCTCGCCTGCTTTGAGCCCGCTGATCACTTCATAATAACCATCCACTTTTGACCCTACGTTTACCTCCTTTGCCTCAAAGTAGCCGGAGCCTTTATCGACAAAGGCGATATACCGCGTACCCGTATCCAGGATTGCTCCTTCCGGCGCGGCTAACTTATGTCCTAAGGGAACCCTGGTCTCCACAGTTGCATACATATCCAGTTTGAGCCTGTCATGGGGGTTTGGGAATTCGAATCTCACCTTGGCCGTCCGAGTCTCAGGATTCAGAGCAGGGTAGATATAGATCACTTTTCCGGTGAACGTCTCTTGAGGGATGTAAGTGAGTTGAACAGAAGCCTCCTGTCCCAAACGGATAAAGGGAAGTTCATGCTGGTAGATATCCGCATAAATCCAGACAACCGAAAGATCGGCGATCTTGTACAAAGCCATTCCTGGGGTCGCGTTCATCCCCTTGTAAGCAAATTTTTCGAGAACAAATCCGCTGAAAGGACAATATAGAGTGAGCGTCTTTTGAACCTGCCCATTCTCTTCTAAAGTTTTGATCTGTTCCTCACTGATGTCCCAGAGCTTAAGGCGTCGCTTGGCAGATTCAGCAAGAGAATCATTGCCCGAAGCCGCTTCTGGGAAAAGGCTCTTGATTAGGGATTTCTTCGACTGGAGGGCAAGTAGATATTCCTGTTGCGTTGAGACCAATTCCGGACTGTAGATGGTGAGAAGGGAATCACCTTTCTTGACCACTTGTCCGGTGAAATCAACATAAAGCTCCTCGATCCAACCCCCGATTTTGGGTGAGACGCTCATCACCCTCTTTTCATCATAATCCACTCTCCCAACAGTCCTGATCATCCTCACAAGGGGCCTCATCTCGACGGTTCCGAATTTAACTCCGAACAGCTGCTGCCGCTCGGGCGTGATCTGAACCAATGCCGGAGTCACCTCCACCATTTTCCCTGCCCTCTGGATCGACTCCATCGTCATGCCTTCCATCTCTTTTTCGGCGGCCTTTTTCGCTTCATCTTTCTCCTTTGCACATCCACAAATGAGCAATGGGACCAGAAGCAAAAAGAAGGGCAGGGATAGTCGCTTCATCTTTCTTCCCCCGGACAAAAATACTTTCTAACAGCAACTAATTAGAGGCTGTTTATAAATGCGCCTTTTCCGTCATGCCGGACCTGATCCGGCATCCAGAAGGCGTCGAAAGAACTGGATTCCGGCCTTCGCCGGAATGACGAGCTTTATGGATACCGTTGGTTTATGGACAGACACTAATCACTTTATCTGTCCTCGAATTTCTCCATCTGGATGCTTCTTCGTCTTAATATTGACGTAGGCTTCTCCAGCCTCCATGAGCTGTATCAGTGAATTGAGAGAGTTTCCTTTTAGGGGCCCGATCAGGAGATAAGGCTCCACCTTGCCTTCGGCAAGAAGGGTGCCCCTGACATCCTCTTTCTTGGGTTCGGTAAAAAGGTTTATGACAAGTGGACCGTTCTCACCTCTCTTCCCTTTCTGGATGCAACCTGCAGTTACGTCCCTGATGTTCGAAACGATCAGCGTATAGGTCAAATTATCCCCCTCTTTGCTGAGTTGAAATTTAGCCTCGCCTTTGGCTTTAGTCCGCACGGGAGGCACTTCTTCATTTCCTGAAAGATTCGCCTCGAAGCTGTGTTCACCCATCGACTTATCCCCCGCAGCCATCGCAAGGGAAACGAACAGTATTATGGAGAGAAAAATAAGTAGTCGAGCCGTTGCCTTTTGCAGATTTTCTCCTTGTACACTATGCTCCGAAGTTCAGGGTGTTGGTTTCACCCTCAAAATTAATCCTTCCACCCCTTCAATCATGACCTTCTGGCCAGCCTGGAGGGGCTGAGACGAAACAGCACGCCAGATCTCACCCTCATATTCAACCTCAACATTGTCTCCGTCGACCCTAATCACCACCGCTTGATCCCCAGTCATTGCTCTTTTTCCAATGATCGGTCGTCGGCGCTGAGCAAGAATGATTTTCCAGTAGATCGAGACGGAGATAATGACGCCGATCACGTACAGGGGCAGGGCTATCTGCCACGATAGAAAGAGGAATAGAATCCATCCGAACAGCACAACAAGCAAAAGCAAATGATGCATAGCAGACTCCTAAAGATGCAAAATGAGAAACGTGAATGAAGAAAATTAAGCTGATACCCTATCCATACGCCCCTATCACCATCGCCCTTCATCTCGCTTTTGGTGAAAAGGCCCAAATTCCTGCAGAGTACGCAGGTACGCGATCACATCCTCACGGCTGAGAATGCCCTGAATCTTCCCGTCTACCATCACTGGAAGTTGGTTGACCCCATCACGGTCCATTTCTTCCAAAGCTGCCCACAATCCCGTATCGGGCCTCACCCGCTTCATCTGCTCCACCGGTATCATCGCTTGCCCCGCGGTTACAGATGACCATTCAGAACGTGCGAATCCCTTGATGCCATGTAAGGTCAGCAAACCTGCTATGTTGTCGCCCCTTTTGACCACCAGACTACGCTGCCCCCCACCGAGAATATGGTCGTTTATTAGTTTTTCGAGAGTGGTATCCGGAGTCACCCAGGCAAAATCGCTATGCATCGCCTCGGATACTTTATGACCAGCTAGAACTCTCTCGAGCATCTGTTGTTGCACCTGAGCGACAGCGGCACTCTCCAGGAACCAGCCGATGAAGGCGATCCACATGCCGTTGATGAAGTTGCCGCCAAAGATTTGCCAGACACCGAAGAAGATGAAGAGATAGGCGATGAATCGCCCCACATTGGCGGCGATGAGGGTGGCCCGCCGCATGTTGTGGGTGACACCCCAGACAATGGCTCGTAAGACACCACCTCCGTCCAGAGGGAAGCCTGGAATAAGATTGAACAGGCCCAGAGCAACGTTGATATAGGCCAGATATTTGGAGAGGGCTAGTAGCGGGGCGACACCTGCGAAGAAAGGCTGCATTAGACTAAAGAGGGCTGCCAAAGCGAAACTGACAGAAGGGCCGGCGATGGCAATCCAGAATCCGGCGGTGGCGCTGGGTGGTTCGGTCCCAATTAGGGATATACCACCGAAAATATAGAGTGTGATGCTGCGAACTGGAACCTTATAGCGCATCGCCACCACCGAATGCCCCAGTTCATGGAGCAGCACACTCACAAAAAGCATGATGGCTGTCATCGCTCCCATGAACCAATATTGCGCTACAGGCCAGTTCTTAAATTCGGCAGGGTAGTAGCCAACGGCCATCGTCCAGGTGATAAGCACAAAAATCAAAAACCAGGAATAGTCCAGCCCTATGGGGATACCCAGAATGCGTCCCAATGGAATCGTATGTCGGTTCATTCTTTACCTCCTTGACCTGTTGGTTTATCACGTGCAAGCGCCAGCCCAGGACCTCAGGCAAGCCCTCGTCATGCTCCTCGATATAGGCTTCGATATCACCCTTTTCCAAACAAAGGGAGAAGGACGACGCCGATAAAGTCCTGCAGAAAGTGTATCACGATTGGAGCAACCAGGCTCTGTCGCCACATGTAGACGAGGGCAAAGACTAACCCCATAAAACCGACAGTCACAACCCCAGCCGATCCCTCGTACCCGTGTCCCAGCGAAAAGATTGCCGCCGATAGCAGCGCCGCTGCCGCTGGACTTGCACTGATGGCCTTCAGACGCAGTATGAGGTAACCCCGGAAAATGGTTTCTTCTGCCAGGGCGACAATTACCACCAATCCGAAGGCCAGTAGAAATTCTGCCATGCCTCTGGCAGCCAAAAAAGAGGGCAAGGGCGTCGACGGGGTGGAGAGCCCCATTGCTCGCAAGCCGTTTTCGAGTAAACCGGCACTGAAGGTGAAGGGAATGAACAGGACGATCCCCCAAACAATCTCTTTCCGGCTGTTTTTGACTGTCCATCCAACCCAAGTAATGGGCTCGCCATTACGCCAGACGAAGAAGAGAATTAGACTGACCAGGGAAACGTCCCGCAGAATGGTCGCAATTGCTACGAACACGAAACCCAGGGTTCCTTGCTTGACAACAAAAAATGAAAGGACCATGGACGGCACAATAAGGAAAAGGAAGACAGAAACCTCAATAATCTGCTCCGCCCAACTGGATTCGACACTGTCTCTCCTGCCATCCTTGCCGCTATTCAATCCAGTTACCACTGATTGCCTTCCTCCACTCCCTCTCGTGCTTTTTCTGCCTGGCATCCCTGGGCTGAGAGTTCTGATATCCTTACACCGGGGTCTGTTTCATCTGCAAGCGCCGGGCTTCAGACCAGCGGCGCCACAGAATGAAGAGACTGACGGCACCGACGATGGCTTGTCCGATGAAAACATCAAGACCTGGTGAAAGAATCACTGAAACAACTCCGGGCAATCCATCCCATAGTCCATGCAGGATTACCACGGTCAGGTAGGCGCCCACAACCTTGCCGTTGATTCGAAAACGTCTGGCGGCACTCTCGCGAAACAGGACACTAGCAAGAATTGCTGTCCAGGTGCCATGTCCTATCGGAGAGAGAATTCCTCGCAGCAATGTCACCCCGACCATAAGAGAAAGGTTCCCCCCACTACCCAGAAATGCCACAAAAGCATACCCGCTACTTTCCATAGAGGCAAAGCCCATGCCGGCCGCTGCTCCAAGAATCAGACCATCCAGTTCGGCGTCGTGACGCCGGTGCCGGGCAATCATGAGCACACCCAAAATCTTGGCAAACTCTTCAATCAGGCCAACTACAAAGGCGGTAAGAAAATCTAGATGACCGATAAAAATCGGCTCCAGTAAAGCAGATGCAAATACGCCCAGCACGCCACCATAAAAGAAACTCAGGATGATTGTAAGAGGTGTGAGCCTGCTCAAATGACGGCGCTCATAAATGAAGGCCACGTAGGTTACTGGCACCGCAAAGCTGCCTAGCATGAGCACGGTGGGGAAGAGGATGGGGTTTTCGGTTAAAACCATGACCATCATTCCCGTGGAGAAGGCTATCAGCCCCGTCATCAGCACACGCCACCAGAGGCCGATCGCCGGCCCTCGGGCAAGTAGTGCCTGTTCTTCGTCTGTCATATGTCCTCCTCTTTAAGCTTCCATTCTTTAGGCTCTACTTTAAGAGAGGAATCTCAAGTGGAATCATTCGGAATCTTCAAGATGATCCTGCCTCAAAAATGTACCTCTCGCTTGAATACCTTACTCTCCACTATTTTTTCTCGTAGCTGAATCCTGAAAGATTCTTAAGTTCCCGCAACTTCAGGCCGTCAATTGAACTGTCGACCTACTCCGGGGGTGGGCCTTGCGTCACTTCAACCAAATCCCCAGGACGGAGCCACTTCACATATGCGGCCTTGACCTCCTCAGCGGAAAGTTTCACATACTTGTGGGCGGCCAATATCGGCTCGTCGAGAGGCAGGTCATGGGTTGCCCGGTGGAGGAGTCCCTGTGCGATAGCCTCCACACTCGACTCTTTAAGGGGAATTTCTCGAAGCAACAGAGCCTTGGCAAGCTGGAGTTGCTCAGGAGGCACCGGTGTTACCTGCATCTCTTTCAGATCGCTCTTCACGATGTCCCGCGCCTTATCGACATTGGGCGGATCGCAGCCATAGCTCACCACGTAGAGCGAACGGGTTCTTCCAACTTCGAAGGATGAAATGACGTAATAAACCAGGCCAGTTCTCTCCCGGAGATCCTGGTATAGCCGTGTCGCGTAAAAAGCGCCGCCGAGAACGTGATTACCCAACTCGAGGGCGTAATAGTCCGGATTAGACCGGGTAAGGCCAAGAGTCTGGGCCAGGATTACCTTATCCTGGATCCGGCTCGAATTTGGAACCACTGCCACGGATGGTTTGTTGGCAGGAACGGAAGGAAGTAGAGTCTCAGGCTTTGGCCCTGATGCTTTCCAGGAACCAAAATATTTCTCGATCACGGCCCTGGCCTTCTCCGGTGTTACCTTGCCAATGACGATGATGGCCGTCAGGTCGGGCCGGAAAACCTTCCGGTAGTAACTCCTGACTTCCTCAAGAGTCAGTGATTGGACGGTCGCCGGTATGGCCTCTCGAAGGGTGGGATCGCCCTTTGGAAAGAGAGCCGTCCTGAGAGCCCGCTTTGTTAAGTAGTCCGGGCTCTGGAGTCGACCCACTACAGTAGCAGCCACTTGTCGCTGCACGGTCTTGAAAGCCTTTTCAGGCAAGGCAAGATGGAGCATGTTATCGGCAAGGAGCTCGACACCCCGGTCAAAATGTTCGACCATAACTTGAAGGGAGAAATCTGTGCCGGCGGACTCTCTTGCCCCAATGTCGTCAAGGGCCTTCTGAAAGGCCAGACGATCAAGGGACGTAGTGCCGTAAGAGAAGAGTTGACCTAATACTTCGTCAACCCCCTCCTGACCTTTGGGTGCCTCAAGATCCGGATTGTTTCTTACATGACCGAAAACGCTCACCGTATTACTGATCGACTCGGTTTGTACAATGAGCTTGAGACCATTCGGCAGTGCGGTCACGATCGGATGCAATGTCGAAGGGGGGACGGAAACTCGTTTCAGGGCTTTGTTAGCCCAATCAGGCAGCTTGACAGGCTTTGTCTCCTTGGGAGCAAACGACTCTATATGGGCGTGAGTTTCAGAAGTAACTGGCTTGCCAGAGGCCTCCGGGCTAAGGATGGCGACGACGGTACGGTTCAGGTCAAGGTACTTCCTGGCCACCCGGTTCACGTCGTCAACAGAAACCTGCTGGACGGCCTTCACCTCCTCCCCAGGTGACTGCCTGCCCTCAACAGCAAGGGCCTTGGACCAGGCCATGGCCAGGCCAAAGATGGAGTTCTTTCGGAGTTCGGCGTTCGTCTGTTCCTTCCGCTTGGCAGCCTCCACAAGACCAGATGGAAGACCATTCTTAACATCTTCGGCCAAGATCTTTTTCATTTCTTCGACGAGCGGGGGATGGGTCAGCACCTTTGGGAAAGGCGGCCATCGCGTAGCCCAGGCCAGCCTGGGGCAAGGTGTTCAGGCTGAACCCGGCATAGAGAGCCTTTCCTTCTGGCACGAGGGCGAAGAGGTTGCTTCGCTGGTTGCTCAGGACATCGGAGAGCACCTTACTTGCGGGATAGTCGGGGCTGTCGTAACCCGGCATGCGGAAGGAGATCATTACGAGGCCGTAAGACTGATCCGTCTTGAGACGGAGGGTCTCCGGTTTCACAGGGTCAAGGTGAATTTCAGGACGCTTCGGGATCTTCTTTGCAGGGATGTCGCTGAAAAACTTCTTAACCTCAATCAGTGTCTTTTGGGGCTCCACATCGCCCACGATCACGACAATGGCGTTGTTAGGGGCGTACCAGGTGTCGTGGAACTTCTTGAGCATCGCACCGGTGGTCTTGTCAAAGGAGGAGATACTGCCCAGGGGGGTATGTGCATAGGGCGTCCCCTTGAACAGGTCTGCCAGGGCCTTCGTGTAAAAGAGATATTCCGGGTTGGAAAAATCCTGCGCCACCTCTTGCTCGATGGCACCTCTTTCCTGAGCCCACAGCTTCTCGCTGTCGAGAACACCCCGCATCCGGATGGCCTCGATATGCAAGGCAAGATCCAGATCCTCCGAGGGGGCAACGAGAAAATACTGGGTGACCGTCTGCTGGGTGTCGGCATCGAACATCCCGCCCATGGCAGCAATAATGTCAGCCAGTTGATTCGCTGAGAGGCCTGGACTGCCTCGAAACATCATGTGCTCCTGGGCGTGCGCCATGCCTGGAAATCCTTCTGGCGCTTCATTTGAACCTACCAGGTAATTGACCATTGTAGTGACTACGGGAGCCAGTGCATTTCGGACAATGACAACCTTTAGTCCGTTCTCCAGCGTGGCGCGTAGCACACCTTCTTCCGAAGCCGCTTCAACCGTTCTTAGCCAAGCACTCTGCAATAAAGCCAGCAATACGGCCAATAATAGGACTTTCCATATCTTCGGCAACTTCCATCTCGCCTTCTGCCTGGTATAAACAGATCTCTTTTGCATTGTATTTTCCTCCGCTGATAGGTCCAGGCCTTAAACAAAGGCACTGTTCATGGGGCGCCGGTACGGTGACCCTCGGGACCCGATCCCTCAACACTCTTCTTTCTTGTCAGTAGGCTTGCTAAAAGCACAGATAGGATTCCAGTCAGAAAAATGCCATCGAAGGTGCCAGCCCCGCCGATGGACGCAACGGGAGCTCCCAATCCCTGGATTTTGCCAAGGTTCAGGAGGTCTGCACCGATCAAAGTCCCAAGGCTACCAGCGATATAAGCCAAGGGAGCCGCATGCTCTCTTGAAAGAAGTAGGACCACAGCAATGGTAACGAGAGGAGGGATGAAAATTGGCACTGCAATTCCCAGGCCTCGTACTGGATGGGCCATGGAGTTAACAATAGCTGCCACTATGGTCACTGACAGGAGCCCCCGGAGATACAACTTGTTTTTGATCAGGAGATAAATGGAGAGTATCGTCGGGAGAACGGCCCCTCCGAGGTTCGCCGCGATCACCGTCCGCGGCCAATCTACCACCAAGGGGATGACATACCGCATGCCGTAGAATGTGACATGCTGGTCTGAGACCACTTCTCTCGCGGGTAACTCCCACACAGGAATATTAATATAGCTTCCCAGAAGAGAGAGAACGAGTAAAGCGAACATGTGCCTGCGGCCAATTCCAATCCTCGCATACGCATATTCCAGGATGCCCAGTTCGATCAAGGCTAGCAAGAAGATGAAAGCGAAGGCAAGGATAAGCAGAAAGGGTAACGCGAGTGGAAAATAGTGCATAAGATTTCTTTCCTATACGACAGTGTTCGTATGACCTAAACTGACGTTTGCTAACCGCACGTTAAGCTAAGAAACTCTTCTTGTCGCCTGTCTGCTCCCCACAATCAGGTGGCTAAGATGAAATCCTCAGGAACAGCTGTTACTGCCGTACCGGTCTATTTCTCCGGAGCTAATTCCCCAAGCGAACCGTAGGACTTCCCTTGAGTGAAAAAATCAGCTATCAGCACCAGCACCAACAGAGTTTTTTTAGGATACCCTCTTACCATTTTCTCATCCATAGTGAGAAAATAAATACGGTGAATCCCGTAATTCTTGTGGAGAGATGTCGTATTTCGACTCGGCTTGGTATGTAGACGGCAAGATCTGACTGAAGGATGCTAATAAATTATTCAGGTGAAGGTGGGGAATTGATTCTTTTTGGTATCTCTGAAAGAGGACATTTCTAAATTGGTCAATTAGGAGATTGTCATTCTGGGATTACAGACTTTTCTTCCTCTTCCCTCTGCTTGCGATATACCGCTCCCAGGAGAGAACGACAGGGCTCGCGATGTAAACAGTAGAATATGTTCCGGTAATTAGTCCGACAATGAGAGCAATGGTAAATTCATGGATGACGTCCCCTCCGAAGAAGAAGAGGATTAAAACCACCATCATGACCGTGCCTGTGGTCAGGATGGTTCTTTCAAGGGTCTCATTGATGCTGATGTTAAAAATTGTCACAAGGTCCTCTTTTTTCACCTTCTTAATATTCTCCCGGACCCGGTCAAAAATGACGATGGTATCATTGATTGAGAAACCGATGATGGTCAGGATAACCGCTAAAAGGGACAACGTGTACTCGAGATTAAGAATGGAGATGGCACCATAGGTGACAATGACATCATGGAACAGTGCAACGATTCCGCCAAGACCGTATGCAAATTGATGGAATCGGAATGCTACATAGATCAAGATCCCCAGAAAGGCGAGTCCCACAGCCCACATGGCCTTCGTCTTCAAATCCTTTCCCACCCTCGGTCCCACAACCTCAGCCCTTCGGATCTCAAGGCCTTTTCCCTTGAATCGTTCCTGGAGAGAAGCAGCCATCGTTTTGGCAATCTCTTCCAGATTCTCAGATTTTTTCTCTAATTCGATCAAATATTCGTTCTCACCGCCAAATTCTTGAACAGTAGCGTCCTTGTGACCCATCGCATCCAGGGCACTTCGAACTTCGGAGATATCCACAGGCTTCGCAAATTTGATCTGAATCAGTAGACCTCCTGCGAAGTCGACTCCGTACCGAAGCCCACCATGATAGACGATGGACCCGAGACTCAAAAGGATCGCAAACGTTGAAACCCAAAGAGTAAACTTCTTCTTCCCGATGAAATCAAAATGTGTGCCCGATCGGAACAATTGCATGGAACTGCTTCACCTCGACGGTTAGATGCTGAGTTGCTTTGCCTTTGTCTTGAGCGTATAAAAATCGAAGACGACTCGTGTCACATAAACAGCGGTAAAAATGTTGGCCAGAATCCCGATGCTCAATGTGACGGCGAACCCTTTCACCGGACCGGTTCCAAACTCGTAGAGAATGATCCCAGAGATCAGGGTAGTTAAATTGGAATCGATGATCGCAGAAAAAGCCCGGTAATAACCCTGGTCGATGGCCGCTCGAATCGTCTTTTTGGCCCTCAGTTCCTCTTTGATCCTTTCGTGAATCAAAATGTTAGCGTCAACAGCCATCCCTACCGAAAGGACCAGGCCCGCAATTCCAGGAAGGGTGAGGGTCGCCCGGAACAGGGCAAGGGCAGCCAGCGTCAATATGATATTTAAAACGAGGGCAATATCAGCAATCACTCCCGAGAATTTGTAGTAAACGATCATAAAAAGGACCACCAAGACCGCACTGATCAGAATAGAGGTGATTCCCTGGCGGATGGAATCCTGCCCGAGGGTAGGGCCCACCGTCCTCTGTTCGATGACCTTCACCGGAGCCGGAAGCGCACCGGACCTGAGAGCGATGGCCAGATCCTTTGCCTCGTCCATAGTAAAACTGCCGGTAATCTCCGCCATTCCACCGGCGATCGGCTCCTGGATGACCGGGGCTGAAATAACGTTATTGTCCAGGATGATGGCTAACCTCTTCCCCACATTTGCCGAAGTGATCTGCTCGAAGAGTTTGGCTCCGGTATCGCTAAATTGAAGGGTCACATAAGGTTCGTTAAATTGGGGATTGATGGCTACCCGGGCATCCCTGATATAGGCCCCCGTCATCAACGTTCTTTCTTTCAATAGATAAGGGATCTTCGAGACGGCCCCTGTGCGGGGATCCACCGCCTTTTGGTAAAGGAGAACATCCCCTTCGGGAATATGTCCTTTTAGGGCCTCTTCGAGATTTCCCTCTTCATCGACTAATTTGAACTCCAACAGGGCGGTCTTTCCGATCAGGCTGATCGCCCTTTCGGTATCCGTTATTCCAGGAAGTTGAACCAGGATCTGATCCGTTCCTTGGCGTGCAATCTCGGGACTTGTAACACCAAATTGGTCGACGCGATTTCGGATGATCTCTAAAGCCTGGTCAATGGCATTTCTCTTGATCTGCTCCACCTGCTTGCTGTCCGGCACAAGGACAACCCTCCAGATCCCCCCGCTCAGAGTGGCGGAGGAAAGTTCGCGGATCATCGAAAACCGTTGCTCACTGAGGAGTCGGTCTACTTTATCCTTCGATCCTGAAAATTCGAGGACAATTTGTCCTGGCTTCTCGGTCTCAAGCTTTGTGACGGGAATGTTCCTTTCTTTTAGGCCCTCCTGAAGGGAGCTTCTAATCTGCTCCAGGTAGCTCTCGATCGCTTTCTGAGCCTCCACCTCAAGAAGGAAATACATTCCTCCCTGTAAATCCAGACCGAGCCGGATCTTTTCGGTAGGAAGAATCTTGCTCCACCACCGCGGCAATTGGGTCGTCCCCGTTGGCACAAGAAGGAGAATCGCGAATAGGCTGACTGCTGCGTAGAAAATCAATTTCCATAGTAAGCTTCGAGGCATGCGTTATCCCCTCTGGCCATCCCGAATCCATGTCCTTCGACGAATTCGAATGAATTCTCTTTTCCATTCTCTCACTCTGTGTGGGAAAATAAATAAGGTGATTCCTGTATTTTTTGTGCAGGAAAGTCTTATTCTTTGATGAGCTTCCTTAGTAATTTTAAGAAGGGCAAGGCCGAGGCAAAGGCGGACAGGGACACTGGGTAGGGGAAGCTTCAGCGCTCGACTGAACGGCTCGACTGAGCTCGCCGAAGTCTCACGCCGAAATCCTCCCTTTAGGGCGACTCAAGTCGCCCCTACCCAGACGGATATGGGTCAATTTTTTTTACAAAAATGCTGCAGAATGCCCCGCCCTGTAGGCGCGGATGGATGCAGCATTTTCAAAAATCCGATAGGCCGGACATTCCTGTCTGGCAAGTGCATTTTCGCCGAGACTGGAAAGTCTCGGCTATCCGTGAAGCCCCGCCCTGTGGGCGGGAGCTTCACTTTCTGAGCTTTTTTAAGAAGGGTAGGGTGGCTTGATTTTTGAATGAACCCAAATCGTTCATACCATGAGGGAGCCATATCATAGCATTTTAGATCCCGACAGATCAAAAATACGACATTTTGGTTAAGAAAATAGTGGTTTCATATTATTTACTTTTGAACCTGTACGGAATAACGTGAATGGGACAGGAAAAGGAATTCTTTGCAAGAATAATCTAACGGAAAGAAACTATTTGAAGTTCTTATCAAGGAATGTATTGAGAATAATGGGCGAGGAAGTGTTTTGACTTTTTGAGATTTCAGGGGAGGTGGATGAAAAATGGAAAAGAAAAAAGATGGGAGAGCAGGAAAGCTGAGGATAGGGCCTTTAGTGGGAACACTGGCATTGATCGTTCTCGTAACTTCAGCGTTTGGGGGTGGGTTCGAGACCCATGAGCAGGGTGCGAAGGCAGTTGCAATGGGCGGAGCTTTCACTGCTCAGGCCGATGATCCATCAGCCATTTTTTACAATCCTTCGGGAATTACCCAGCTGGAAGGGGTACAGGCCTCCCTCGGTATTTCTTTAATTCGGCCTAACGCGCAATTTAAAAGCGATGGAAATCCCGGGATGGGAACTCTTCCGGGGCAAACCTGGGAGATAAAGGACCGGAACTGGTTTATTCCGAATGCCTACGTTACTTATAAACTGAGCAAATATTTTAGCTTGGGATTCGGAGCTTTTAGCGATTTCGGACTTGGGATCGAATGGCCCAGTACTTTTGAGGGCCGATTTACCCCTGGCGGGGTAAAAACTGTCCTCACCACGTATTCCCTCAGCCCGGTGATTGCGGTGAAGCCGATCGAATGGGTTTCCATCGGTGTCGGGCCTATTCTTCAACGCCTCGACATCGATCTCCGAAATCTTGCTTTCATCGCTCTTCCCGCTCCGCCCTTTACTCCAGGTCGAAATTTAGCAGAGACTGCTGGATCGAAACTCAAAGGATTTGACTGGGCATGGGGCTACAATATTGGTTTGCTCTTGGACCTTCCCCTGAATTTTCACTTTGGTGCTTCTTACCTTAGTAGGGTTCGGCACGAGATTGATGATGGGCATGAGGAGCTCACTTTTGCTAACGGCCTCACTCGGAGACTGGGGGCTTCGTCTAAGATTACCCTGCCTTCTTCAGTGAAATTCGGCCTTGCATGGAAGAGGGACCCCTGGACTTTCGAGGTGGATGCGCAATGGATTGAATGGAGCACCTACAAGAAGTTAGAGGTTAATTTTGGAGATGGGACATCTCTGGCACTGCCGAAGAACTGGCGTAACTCTTGGAGCTGGCAATTTGGTGCCCAATATCGTTTGAGCAAGTATTTTGATCTTCGAGCTGGATTTCGATACGAGGAATCGCCGATCCCCAGCAGTACGCTGGATCCCACCGTGCCGTCGGGCCACAGGGAGGTTTACTGTGTTGGCATTGGAAGTCACTTCGGTCCCTTAACCATTGACTTAGGCTATAATTATATCCAGGACCAAGACCGCAGATGGAATAATTCAGCTGGGAATGTGAACGTTGGTGCTTTCACCCTGACACGTGCTACGGGTAAGTTTGTCGATGGTAATGCCCATGTGATTGCTGCTAATATTGGTTATAAGTTTTAGTACAGAAGGGTCTATGCCGGAGTTCGATCGTTGCGAAAGGCTCTCCACATCATTTCTGCACGACATCTCGTCTCTCAAAACCAATGTCATTATGTTCAACTTTTTCTTTATTGACAAGTGCTCGGCGCAGAACTTTGCCGACGATAGTCTTCGGTAAGCTGTCAGTGAATTCGATTTGCTTCGGCACTTTGTAGCCCGCTAATTTTTTACGACAAAAAGCTTGAATCTCTTCTGCCGTGGCCCGCTGGCCGGATCGTAAAACGATCCATGCCTTGACAGCTTCGCCCTGATATTCATCCGGGACGCCTCCCACCCCGACTTCGTTCACTGCTGGATGTGAAGCAATCACTTCCTCCACCTCGCGCGGCCAGACCTGAAATCCGCTGGGTTTAATCACATCTTTCTTTCGATCCACGATGAAGAGATAGCCATCTTCGTCTAAATATCCTATGTCGCCAGTGTAAAGCCATCCGTCCCGGATGGTTTTCTCTGTCTCAATTGGACGTTGCCAGTAGCCCTGCATCAACTGTGGCGCCCGGATTAAGATTTCACCCATCTGGCCGGCAGGTAAACTTTCCTGGCCCGTGTCGGCATCGACAATCCGAACCTCCACATCCGGCAATGGTGTCCCTACAGAGCCAGGTTTGTAAGGACCATGCAATGGAGTAATCACAGCAGCCATCATAGATTCCGTAAGACCATAGCCTTCCACCATTCGGCCACCAGTCAACTTCTCAAAACGGTTCTTAACCTCGATCAACAGGGACGACGCTCCTGACACACACAATTTGATCGACCTGAAATCTACCTTACCGGCCTGAACGTCGGGATGACTAAGGAGCGCATTGAAAAGGGTAGGCACCCCGGGAAGAAAGGCTGGACGGACCTTCCGGATAGTGGCTACCAGATCGTCAATGTCGCGAGGGTCGGGGACGATTGCAAAAGAGTCGCGCCCGAGAAGCCCTACGCTGAGGATAGCGGCATTGCCATAAACATGGAATAAAGGAATGGTAAGCATGAGAACATCATCCCACTCAGCCATAAAGGTGCTGAACCATGCACGCAACTGCATTGCGGACATCAAGAGGGCCTGGTGAGTGCCTATCGCTCCCTTGGGTTCGCCGGTTGTCCCGCCAGAGAAAAGGAGCAGAGCCGGATCTTCGGGGCCGACGCGGACATCCGGTCTGGGTGCACTTGCATTTTCTCGTAATAGGTCAACAAGCCACAAATCATCCGGTTGAAGTTCAATGCGA
>Ga0315282_10007756_pt1 | contig 17536 bp, 13 predicted proteins | sample YL17G07_20_MG_FD_203693 | JGI IMG/M metagenome (GOLD analysis project Ga0315282, IMG submission 203693) | Sediment microbial communities from Yellowstone Lake, YNP, Wyoming, USA - YL17G07_20 | ecosystem: Environmental > Aquatic > Freshwater > Lake > Sediment | place: USA: Wyoming | collected... | reverse complement strand
AGTCGTATTTCGCCTCGACGACCCTCTTGCCTGTCTTGTCGACAAATCCCCACTTGCCGTCAACCTGCGGGATATCCCAACTGAAGATGCCCTGCGAGGAGAGGCCCCGCACATCCTCGATGGTCAGAGGCTTTCCCCCGACGCAGACCGCGGCGAGACCCTCGGAGAAGTCGAGGGCGAAGGTGTATTGGGGCGGGATGACCGTCTTTCCGCGCCGGTCGATGAAACCGAAGCCCATGATCGAAACCAACTCCGGTGGGGTGGTGTCCTCTTTGCCCTGGCGTGTAACGGCGCCGTCGCGCACCACGTAGACGTCGCCCTCCTTTGTGGTGACGAAGCCCTTGAGTGGGGACGGGTTGGCGCCGGGGGCATCCGGCTCCCTGGCAGCGACGGGGCGTTTGGGTGGGGACGGTTTGGCAGCGACGGGCGGTTTGGGCGGGGGTGGTTTGGTTTCGACGACGAAGCAGGCGAACCCGTCGTGGAAATCCCCGGCCATGTCGAACTTCGGCTTCACGATCCATCGCCCGTGATCGTCGATGAACCCCCACTTCTCGGCGACGCGCACCGCGGCGAGTCCCTCGGAGAACGGCCGCACCTCGTCGAAGGGAAGCTGCTTGAGGAGTGCGACGCGTGCGGGGTCCTCGGGGACAAGGAGTTCGGACGTTCCGACCCAGAGAGCGAAATAGGGAACCTTGGCACCCTTGCGTTCCATGAGGATGAGGAACGGGCGGTCGAAAATGAATCTTGAGGGTCCGCCGCCGAACGTGATGGTGGCTTCGGACTTGAGCATGGCGCCGCGCTCGTTGAGCCGGAAGCGGATGTCCTGCTTGGCGTCTAGGATGGGCTCGCCGCCGACGTTCAGGACACGGCGGCCTTCGAGTTCGTGGTAGGCGCGTCGGAGGTCGAGGTCAAGCTTCGGGACAGCGAGGTCAACCAAGGGGTCGATCCGAGACGGGTTGGAGCGCTCGATCCACTCTTGGACGTAACCGACGGTCGCCTCGAGCGTGGCACACGGGTTGACCCGCGCGAGGATGAGCCGGTCGTCCGGGGATTTCGTCTTGAGTTCGACGACGAATTCGTCCGGATTCGGGTTCATGTGAAAATCGGGGACGTCCGTGGTCAGGTCGGCCGGCGCGTCGGGCACGGTGGACGCGCCGTGCTCCTGGGACGTCCGAGCGCCAGGGGTTTTCTCCGGTTCGACGCGCTTGGCGGCCGGGGGGTAGACGATCACCTGCTCGTAAAACTCGGCAGGGTGGCGGCTTTCATGGGTGACCCCGAACCACCGGACGGGGCGGTCGCCGAAGTTCACCACGCGGTCGTCGAGCGACTCGAACGGGATCGCGAACTCGAGGTTCTTGACCAGTGCCGCATAGGCGGCCCATTCGTGGATGCTCGGGGGCTCGACTAGCCGGAAGGTCTCGCCGGGGAACTTCTCGGCGAGAGCTTTGCGCACCTTGTCCCAGAAGTCCTCCGAGACGAGCCCCGCCATCGCGACGTAGGACGCGTCGTCGAGGTCGGCCTTCGTTCCGACGTGCCGGTTGAGGGAATCGGCGACGGACGAACCGCCGGCGATCCGCACGTCGCCGCCGAGGAGGTCGCACATCTCGTTCCAGGCGAGTTGGAAGGGCGAGCACCAGAGGACGTTTTTCCCGGGGACGATCGGAGCGTCGAGCGTCGGCGAGACGACGGTGGACTTGAGCCCGGAGGCGTCGGCGCGAAGGACGCCGTCGGGGCCGTAGAGCGAAGGTTCGGGCTTCACGGGCGCGCGCGACCCCCGGCAGCCCAGGAGAACCAGCACAGCCGCGGCGATGAGTAGACGCCTTGGCATCACGCACCCCCCGCCTGGAGAGAGTACCTTGCCCGGCTCATTATATCGATATGAAGGCGGGGGTCAACGGGAAGAACGACAAGGGCAATTGGTAGGGGCGGACCGATGTGTCCGCCCGGATGAGGGGGGCGCACACACAGGTGCGCCCCTACAAGGGCGGCGAATGAGGGTTGGTAGGGGCGGACCGATGTGTCCGCCCGGATGAGGGGGGCGCACACACAGGTGCGCCCCTACTCGATCGCTTTGAGGACGGTGTCGGAGGTGACGTCGTGGCCCTTGGCGCCGAGGTGGACGTTGTCGCGACACCAGTAGCCTTCCTTCCGGGCGGCGTTCCGGTCGAGCTTGTGGAAGACGGCGGCGACGTCGGCGAGCGCGGCGTTCTTCTCCTCGCGGGCGGCGCGGGCGGCGTCGGCAAGCTCCGTCATCTCGTCCCAGCGCTCGTACGCCGGGCAGGTGGTCATCAGCATGACCTCGGCGGCGCCCTTCGTCTCGCGACGGATGAGGTCGACGGCGAAACGCAATCGCTCCTTATACGCCTCGCCGCGCATGCCGTCGGTCCAGTCGTTGTAGCCGAACCAGACGGTGACCAGGTCGGGCTTCGGCGTCGTCCTGAGCCACGTCGGCATCAGCACCAGGTTGTGACTGAGGTGGTTCCCGCCGATCCCCTGGTTGACCAGCGTGACCTCGCCGCCGTAGGTCTCCTTGAGCTTCTTCACCAGGAGCTCGGACCACAGGGTCTGTCGGTTCGCCCAGTGACGCTTGTCGGAGAGGGAGTCGCCCATGGTGACGATGGTGACGGGCTGTCGGGCTTTGAGTTTGGCGAGGAGGCGGGGGGTGCCGCCGGTCTTGGGGGTGTAGTCGGTGCGGTCGAGGTCGATCTTCTTTTCGAGCGCGAGCTGGTCGATGGCGTAGGAGACCGCCGGGTACTGCCGCCAGTAGAACCACTTGCCGAACCAGAGCTGGGCGAACTGCGAGGGCTTCATGCCGGTCTTCGCGTCGACGAGTTTTCCGGCGGGGTGTTCAGGCGTCATCTTGCGCCAGGGGACGATGATCTTCCGCCAGTCGGTCGAGTCGAGGGGGAAGCAGTAGCCGTAGCGGAGGTTGTAGTCGTCGGGGTGGATGAGTTCGAGTCCGCCGAAGTTGGCGGAGCCGTCGCCCTTGACCCAGAAGGAGAAGCCGTCCGAGGCGTCCCACTCGGCAGTGGGCGATAGACGGGTCGAGATGAATGCATTCTTCGCCCCTTCCGCGAAGGTGAACCTCAGAGCCTTGCCCAATTTGCCGTCGACGAGTTCGACGGCGCCCGCCGGACGCTTCTCCTTCTTCGCGTCGGTGAATTCGCCGACCTTGAAGACGTTCGTGTCCATGTCGAGGATGACGGGGCCGGAGGCTTCCTGTGCGAAGACGCGTGCCAGTCCCGTGATCAAGAGGACGCTCGCGAAGACGACGCCGCCCAGGACGACGAGAAGTTGCAGACGCTTCATGACGAACTCCTGAAATAGGTCCTTGCGACGGAGCCGGGACGTTTCCGGGTGCGTCCGAGAGAGCGACATTATGCGGCCGCCGGGGGGAAGTGTCAAGGGCGAAAGCCGTTCCTTCACCGCAAAGCTTGCCCGCCATGCGTCTGGCGGGGGCGCAACTTGCCCGCCGAAGCGCTCGGGCGAAGGCGGGAGGACGCGAGGGGGACCGGAAGGTCCAAGGTCTAAGGACGAAGGCCCAAGGTCCAAGGCTGAAGGTCGAAGGCTGAAGACTGAAGGCTGAAGGCCGAAGACTCATGGCTGAAGACTGAGGGCTGAAGACTGAAGGTACGGGGCTGAAGGAACGGCGTCGGAGGCCGGCATCGTTGCTTTCCCTCAGCGTCTGAGCGTCTCCCCCTCGTCCCGAACCGTCCTCGGGGTCTTGAGGGAAGCGTCTTAGCGACTTCTTCCCTCAGCGACTTTGCGACTCAGCGACTCAGGGACTTCTTCTTACGCGGGGGCGATGCGCTTCATGCGGGTGGGTTCACGCTTGAGCTCGGCGAGCAGGAACCGGTGCAGGAGCTCCGTCTTGAGCGAGGCATGTTCGGGTGAGTCCCAGAGGTTATGGAGTTCGCCGGGGTCTTCCGCGAGGTCGAAGATCTCCCCGTAGTCGTGGTCGCGGTAGACGGTGATCTTGTAGCGTGCGTCGACATATGTGCGGAGATGGACTTTGGTGGGCTCGTGGCGGTTTTCGACAAGGATGTGGTCGCGGGCGCTCGGGGACTTCCCGCGCCAGACGTCGAGCTGACTCACCCCCTGCATGAGTCCGGGGACCTCGATGCCGCACGCGGCGAGAAAGGTCGGGGCGAAATCGACCTGCGACTGAAGCGCGGGGGAGACCACGCCCGGCGGCACCGCGTGCGGATGCCGCACGAGCATCGGAATCCGGATGAGGTCCTCGTAGTGGAACGCCCCCTTCGCCGTGAGCCCGTGCTGCCCGAGGAAGTGTCCGTGGTCCGAGGTGAAGAGGACGAGCGTGCTGTCGGCGACGCCCAGCCGGTCGAGCGCATCGAGGATGCGGCCGATCCCCCAATCCATGAAGCTGATCATCCCGTAGTAGACCGCGAGGTCCTTGCGCTCGAGCTTCTCCGGGACGAGGTGCGAGTGGAACCCGTGGATGTATTCGGTCTCGAGGTACATGGAGAAGTCGGGGTCAACTTCCTGGGTCTTGGGGAAATGAGGAGGCATGCGGTCGAACTCGCCGGGGGTGTGCGCGGGGAGCGGGACGGCGCCCGGGTCGTACATCGCGTCCCACGGCTCGCTCGTGAGATAGGGCGGATGCGGGTCGTGGAAGCTCGACCAGATGAAGAAGGGCTTGCGGCCCTCGACCGCCCGCTCGACGTTCGCGATGGTGCGCTCGGCGGTCCACGTCGTGTAGTGGAATTCCCGGGGGAGGTCCCACCTGTGCCGGCGGTGCTCTTCGCCCGCGCGGAGCGGCCAGTGCATGAAGTAGTCCCGCCAGTGGGCCAGTCCCTTCTCCTCCATCCAGAGGGCGTAGTGTCCGCCGACCAGGCACTCGTCGGCGTGGCCGCGCGTCATCTCCAGGTGCTCGAACCCGTAGAAGGGACCGTGGAAGCGCCGCCAGAAGTCGAGGTCGCGGAGCTTCTCGGGGGTCTCGATGGATTCGCTCCCGAGCTTCGAGCGCGTCGGCTGGAAGTGCGCCTTCCCGACGAGCGCCGTGAAATACCCGTGCTCGCGGAAGATGTCCCCGACCGTCGGCACGTCCTCCGGGAGTTTGACGCCGATGGTCCAGCAGTGGTGCCACGCCGGGTAGAGTCCGGTGATGATGCTCGCCCGCGACGGGGAACAGACCGGGTTCGAGCAGTAGGCACGCTCGAACCGCACGCCCTCGGAGGCGAGCCGGTCGAGCGCCGGGGTGCGGATGTGCCCGTTCGTCACCCCGAGCGTGTCCCAGTGCTGCTGGTCCGAGGTGATGAGGAGGATGTTCAGCGGCTGGGCCATCGGGTTCTCCAGGAATCCTTCCCCTCGCGTACGCGCTTCGCAGGACCTACTCGCTACGCTTTGCAAGACCCCCTCGCGTGCGGTCCATAGCATCCCCTCGCCCCTTGCCTGTCCCGAATTCGTTATCGGGAAGGGAGAGGGGTACTGATGAATGACGAAATCCGAAATCCGAATGACGAATCAAACCCAAAATCCGAAGTCCGAATGTCCGAACCGCCTAGCGGAATCGCCCTCCGGCATTCGTCTATGATTCGCAAGACCGGTCACCATGATAATGGGAATTGGGCCGAGTGCAAGGGCGGTTTCGGGACTCTTGTCGTGCGCGGCGGCGGGCAAGTTGATTATCCGCTCCCCTTCGATAGAATTCATTGGGGCTTGCGGGAAAGGTGCGGGGCCGTGTCGTCCGTAACGAAACGAACGCCGTTCTGGAAGTGGCACATCGGCGAAGCGCTGTGGTGGCTGTTTCCCGCGCTCTTGGCCGTCCTGGGACATGTCGGTGCCTGGCCGAAGGCGAACCTTTCCGACTCCGGTCCGGGGTTCCACATCCTCCTCATGAATGAGCGGACGGCACGCGCCCAGGAACTCTGGCGTTTCCTTTCGGGCACCCGGTGGCTCTTCGTCCTTTACGCGTGTCTCCTGCTCGGGACGTACATCGTCCTTCGACTCAAGCGGGTCTCGTGGTGGATCAGAATCCCCGCCTTGGGACTCATGGCCGTTCCGGGCGTGTGGTACTTCCTTGAGGCGTCCTATCTTGCGGGGGAAACTGCTCGGGCTTCGATGATGCACGGGCGGGGCGACGGGGATAAGAAGAAGAGGCTTTGCTACCTGGCCGCCGGGTCATTCGGCCCAACGGCTCGCGCCCGTCGGAGACCCGCTAGCAGTTCACGAACCTCCCGCTGCGCGTCGGAAGTGTGCCGGACGACGAGCGCATTCTCGAAGCCGCGGATGGCGTTGCCGGAACCCTCGTCCCAGTTCCCCGGCTCGATCGTCTGCTTGATGAGGTCTATCAGGTCGTTCAGCATCTCCTCGGGGTTCCTCCGCTCCTCGCCCAGGTGCTGCTTCAGGAGGTCCATCACGTCGTAGACGGCGAGCACCGGCGGCTCCCTCAGCCCCTCGTCGTCGCTGACGAGGACGACGCCGTCGCGGACCGCGTGCTCCATGCCCATCTGTCCGACGAGGAGCCGGAGGGCCGTCCCCAGGGAAACGTCCTTCAGCCGGAGGGTGACGGCGGCCTCCGGGTCCTCGAACCTGGCGCGGTCCGGGACGATGTTGATGTCGCCCATCCGGGCGAGCTGCTCGAGCGCCTTGAGGTGCGGGACCTCACTAAAGTCCACGTTGACCCGGGTCTCGTCGAGGGCCCGACGGAGTTTCCGGGCCTCGGGGCGGTCTTCGGGGGGAGCGGGTCGGGCGGGCTCTCCGGGCGGGACCTTGGCCGCGAGACCCCGCGTGCGGCGCAGTTCGGCCAGGAGCTCCCGCACCTTCCGCTGAACCTGCGGAGTGTGCACAATCACGATCCTCCCCTCGAACACGTGCGCGGAGTTGCCGGAGCCCTCGTCCCACGTCCCCGGCTCGACGGTCTGCCTGATAAGGTCCATGAGATTATATATGACTTCCTCGGCGGTGCGTCCTTGGGGCGGCGGACGCTGGCCCACGCGAGGCGCCGCTAGGTCGGCGACATCGTAGACCTCCCGCACCGGAGGCTCCCGCAGACCCTCCTCATCGCTGAGGAAAACGACGCCGCCCCGGACGACGTAGAGCATCTCCGTCTGCTGCGCCACGAGCCGCAGCACCCGGCCGAGCGGGACGTCCTTCACGGTCAGCGTCACGCGCACTTCCGGCCGGAGGAAGAGGATCCGCCGGTCGAGGACGATGTTGAGTTTGGCGAGCTTCGCGAGGGTCTCGACGGCCTGGGCGGCGGGCGTCTCGCGGAAGTCCACCGAGACGAGTGTCTGGTCGAGCGCCGTCCGGACCTTCAGGTCCTCGGGCGTCTCCCCGGGAAGCGGCGCGGCGGCCGCCCCTTTCTTTTCGACGTCCCCCTTCGCCTCCGCGGCCGCACCGGTCCCGCCGATCACGAGACCCGCCGAAATGAGCGCCGCCATCGCGATCACCCCGCACCAATTCCTCCCGGCCATGCTTCCCTCCTTTGGGGTCAGTTCCAACTGCAGATGTCGTCGCGGAGTCATTTTATCGACATGGGGATGGGTTTCAATGGGGATTCTGTCGGGAGGTACCGGCGGGAATGAGCCCTTGCATTCCGCAGACGCGCCCTATAGTCTAGCAGCCGTTGGAGATCCAGCCGGCCGCCCTCGGCTGGGCAGAGAAACCGCCGAGTTTAGCCGCAGAGGGGAAAGAAAAGCCTAAGGTCGAAGGCCCAAGGTCCAAGGCTGAAGGCTGAAGGTCGAAGGCTGAAGACTGAAGGTTGAAGGTACGAGGCTGAAGGAACGGCGTCGGAGGCCGGCATCGTTGCTTTCCCTCAACGTCTTAGCGTCTCAGCGTCTTAGCGTCTTCTTCCCTCGGCGACTTTGCGACCTTTGCGGTGAAAGGACTGTGCCGTGAAGACCACGCACCGGATCATCCTGGGCGACGCTCGTCGGCTCGAGGGGATCAAGAGCGGGAGCATCCACCTGGCGGTGACCTCGCCCCCCTACCCGATGATTGCAATGTGGGACGGGGTCTTTTCGGAGCAGAGCTGCCGGGTCGCTAGCGCGCTCGGTGCCGGCCAGGGCGCCGAAGCATTCGAGCTGATGCATCAGCTTCTCGACGGGGCGTGGGACGAACTCTACCGGGTGCTCAGCCCGGAGGGATTGCACAATTTTTTCTAAAAATCACAGATTTGCTTTGGCAAATCGCAGTCGCTATAGTTAGTCTTGTGGCGTTGGTTGGCAAGGCGGCGCACCGGACGATATCCTAATAGAAACTACAACTTCTAAAAAGTCAGCGCCAGGAAATCATGATGATAAGCCGGCATCAGATCGTATTTGGCAATGCTACTCGCTTGGACCAGATCGAAAGCAACAGCATTGATTTGGTTGTCACCTCGCCGCCATATCCCATGATCGAAATGTGGGACGAGAGTTTCTCAGCACAGAACCTCGACATAGGGTCGGCGTTGGGGAGGAAGAGCGGAACCACCGCATTCGACCTCATGCATCAGTTGCTCGACAAGGCATGGGCGGAAGTTCACAGAGTGCTTAAACCCGGCGGGTTCGCCTGCATCAATATCGGCGATGCCACCAGAACAATAAACAGCCATTTTGGGCTCTACCCCAACCATGCGAGAATCCTCTTCTATTGCCTCACCACTGGTCTGACTGACCTCCCGGCGATCATATGGCGCAAACAGACAAACGCTCCCAACAAGTTCATGGGGTCAGGCATGTTGCCCGCAGGTGCTTATGTTACTCTCGAGCACGAATTCATATTGATACTACGAAAGGGCAACAAGAGGGAGTTTGCGGCTCAGGACGAGAAGGCCGGCCGCGCTCGAAGCGCCTTGTTCTGGGAGGAACGGAACAACTGGTTCTCCGATGTATGGTTCGATCTCAAAGGCACCGGCCAGGCCATGAACCACAGCGAAGCACGCAAGAGAAGCGGTGCTTTCCCCTTCGAGCTGCCCTACCGCCTGATCAATATGTTCTCCGTGCGGGATGATACCGTTCTCGACCCGTTCCTGGGAACGGGAACAACCACCTTGGCGGCCATGGCATCAGGCCGGAACAGCATCGGAGTGGAAATTGACAGTCGGCTTTGGGCGGCGATTTCCCAATACGTCACCACAACTCCCGTGGACACCTGCAACGCTTACATCCATCGAAGAATCGGAAACCACATTGCCTTTGTCAACGAGAGACTCAAGACCATGGGAAAGGAGGCCGTCAAGTACACGAACGAGAATTACGGGTTCCCAGTGGTCACGAGGCAAGAAACCAACATTATCATCAACTACCTGACCGATGTGACCCAGGCGTCCGGGAACACAATCCTTGCAACGTACGATGAGAGGGCGATTCTGGATTATGCCGAAAAAGGTTCACTCTTCGCGCCCACCGGTGGATAGAAACAACCGCCAAGCTCATAACTCAAACTCTACGCGGACCCCGCCTTTTTCCTTTTCGTAGTAGATCAGCGCCACTTTGATATCCTCAGGCAGAGCCGGACTCTTTGACTTGTAGCTTGCAGGTTTGATGCTTACTGGGCTGTTGCCGATATATCCATCTATCCCACGGGACTCTTCTTCAGGGGTGGAAAGTCGGCAATCGGTATTCTTGATCTGTGCCACCTTCCTAAGAATGGCTTGCTGACATCTCAGACCAACGAACGTTTTCGTAACGACCAGGTCCCTAACCCATTCCTTGACCATTTCTTTGTCTATCTTCGATATCGCCTCCCTCAGTTCCCCTATCATGGCGTGCACTTTCTCTGTAGCTCGTTCAATAGATCCCGAGTTCTTCTGCGTATACCATCGCTCCCATTCCTCAATGGTGCGCCCTGGGAATTCCTGAATAAGTTCGCTCATCTGGCCGACCACCTTTGCTCTGGTTCCCTGAGCGTTTTGATTGGCCAAGTTCATGATCTGTGTTGTGTACTTGGGAAACCTCTGGACGGGTACCCCCAACAAGTGCTGGATTTCTTCGTTATTTATCCTGAGCCTCATTGCCATTCTCTTTCTCTGGGGTTAAGTCTCTGCGCTCCGGCTACTTCCGACCGTCCGCGGCTTCCGCGCGTTCGAATGCGGAGAACGGCTGGTTGCTGAAGTCGCCGCCGATGAAGAGGAGGTCGTTCCGTCGGTCCTTCGCCGGGGCGAGGCACACGTTGAACGACTCCGCGTCGCCCATCGGCTCACTGTCGCGCGGACGGAAATAGACGACGTGGGGGTTCCCGCTCCGGCTGATGAGGATGAACGGGAACTTCTTTCCGCGCAGCGTCATCGTCCCTGACATGTAGACAGTCTTATCCTTGAGGGCCTTCTCGTAGGCTTGAGGGACCTTGGCGGCGACCGAGTCGTCGGAGGCGAACTCCACGGCCTCGAACTCGATGTAGTCGCCCGGGGGTTTCTCGGGACCCGTCCGGCCCACCAGACGCTTCGTCAGTTCCACATTCGGCCGCCACTTCCCTTCCAGCGATGAGGCGACGACGTTCTCCTTCTCCTTGGCGATCTCGAGTGCCGCGGCACGGTAGAGCGCTCCGACCGCCAGAAGTACCACGGCCGCCCCTATCACCAGTCCACCACGCGTTCTCATGATTCGTTCTCCCTGGTCCACCAGCCAATCATTTTTCACCACAGAGGACGCAGAGAACAAGAGAAAAGGCGGCAGATCAAGGTCGAAGAAACAGCAGCAGAAAGAAAGCGGCAGACTGTTGTTTCCGCCGTTTCTTTAACCTTGATTCCCGCCTGTTTCTTCTTTCCTCTGCGTTCTCTGCGATCTCTGCGGTAAATGCATGCTTACCCCGAACACCCTTACAGGGGCGAGGGTCAGAGCAGTTTCTGCTCGTGCATCCAGGCGACGGCACGGGACATCGACTCTTCGGAGGTGAACTCGGGCTCGTAGCCGAGCTTCGCGCGGGTCTTCGAGATGTCGGGCGCCATGTGCTCGCGGAAATGGTAATTCGCCCCTTCGTCCGGGAGGACCTCCCCGTAGAATTTCTCGGCGCTCACGTACTCGATGGGGATCCGGGTGCGGTAGATCTCCGCGTAGGCTTCGATGAAGCGCGGCGCGGTGAGGGCATAAGGCGGACCGGCGTTAAAGATTTCGTCCGCGGCGGCGTCGCGGTTCCGCACGGCGAGCGTGAACACCCTCGCGACGTCGGACGCGTCCGAGGGGGCGATGAGGGTGTTACAGTTTTCGGGGAGGAAGACGGGTTCGCCGCGACTGTGCGAGAGGTGGACCTGGACGTCGCGGCCGCCCCGGCCTTCGAGCGGGACCTTCCCGGGACCCGAGATGTTGGGCGGAAGCACCGCGGTGAACGCGATCCCGTCGCGCTTCGCGTTTCTCTTCGTCGCGAGGAGTTCCTTCCACCGGAGGGCGTATCCATCGAAGGGGCAGGGGCTCTGGGTCTCGGGGGGCGTCGGGACGACCTTCGGCGGCCCGAGCATCCAGAGGGAGCCGCAGACGATGACGTGCCTCGCGCGCGACTTCACCGCTTCGTAAAGCCCGGGGAGGTCCCGGCCGAGGATGTCGATGACGAGTTCGGCGCCGACCGAGGCCGCCGAGGCGAAGAACGCTTTATCCCCGCGCGCGTAGTCGGACTTCACGAGCGCGACCTTCCGCCACGCGGCGGATTTCGGCTCGGGCCGGACGCACCGCGTGACCACCGTGAGCTCGTGTCCCTCCTTCGCAAGCTCGGGGACGAGAAAACTCCCGATGTGTCCCGTTCCCCCGATGATGCAGACCTTCATGTCATCACCGTGACGTTTTCGCCGACCTTGAGTCCGAGGCGTTTGGCGGCGGAGCCGACGGAGCAGGCGATTTCGAGGAACCCGCTGCTTCCGAGGAGAGCGAGTGCGGTGCCCGGGAGCGCCCCGACGTACGACCGGCTCAGTCCCTTGATCGAAGAGGAGAGGACATCAACCCGCGCGGTCGCCGGGTCCGCGTCCTTCACGTCCTGGGCGGAGATATTGGTGATGCCGTTGCCGAAGCGGTCGATGTAGAGGACTTTGCCCCGGAGGGTCTTGGGGTCGCTCCGCAGGGGTTTCGGGAACTCGATGCGGGTGATCGCGTCCGGCGGGACCGGCGGGCCGAGCTCCTCGACCTTGGTGCCGAGCGAGAGGTGCGCGGCGACCGGAGCGAAGACGTCCCGCCCGTGGAACGTGCTCGAGACCGCCGGGAGGAAGAACTTCCGCTCCTCGACGGCGTGGATGTCGACGGCGGTGTCGCGTTCGAGCGTCCAGCTCAGGATTCCGTTGTCGGGGGCGAGGAAGAGGTAGCGCCGGGTGCGGGCGCAGAGGATCCGTCGGGCCGACCCGACGCCCGGGTCCACCACGACCACGTGGATGCTCCCCGGCGGGAAGTAGGCACAGCTCACCATGAGTGCGAAGGCGCCGGCGCGGATGTCCCCGAGTGCGAGCGCGTGCGTGATGTCGATGACGTGCGCCTGCGGGTTGATCCCCGCGATCACCCCTTTCATCACCCCCGCGAAGAAGTCCTCCGAGAAATCGGTCGTCAGCGTAATGAAGGATTCCGCCATGCGTTCGTCTCCTTGTGAATCGTGGGACCGGCAGGTTATAGGGACGCGACATCCGGCCGCCATCCCGATACATGGGAACTACGGCGGAACAGGCCGCCTCGCCCCTACCATTATAAACATCGACGGGGCGCCTGCAAGGGTGATGAGGAGAAATCCGGGACCGGAGAACCCCGAAATCCGAACGGACGGCGAAGCGCGGTTTCCGTTTGACCTGACGGGACGCCGCGTCTACACTGGCTTTCCGCAAAACGTCCGGGGCAGGGCAAGGGGGTGTTCAACCGCAAAGGACGCAGAGGGAAGGCCGACAAGGTCTAAGGTCGAAGGCCGAGGGAAACCCGAAGCCCGAAATCCGAATGTCGAATCAATGACGAATGACCTAACAGGACGCTAAAAAAGTGTAGTCCGGCCCCCTTGTGGGCCGGCCAATCCGGGGTCCCCAAACGCGATGAATTGCGTTTGGGGTCCCCTGGCGCCCCACCCCTCCGGGACCCCGAGACCCCGTCGGGGTCGAGGCGGCAAGGGCGGCGCACTACACACGAACCAGGAGGCGATCCGACTTCTTTAGCGTCCTGGTAATGACCACGAGACGCGTGTTTGCTTTCCCTCGGCGTCTCAGCGTCTCAGCGTCTTAGCGACTGCTGCTTTGCGTCCTTTGCGACCTTTGCGGTGAACAGAGCCGCCTCTTGCTGAGAGGGGAGTGGATTGCATGAAGCTGAGTCTTTTTCCGGCGATGCCGAACACGCGTTGTGTCCGCGAGCTGAAGCACTTCTCGTGGGAGGTGGAGATCTCGGGGAAGAACCTCGCGCTTGCTTTTCGGGGGACGTCTCCGGTGGTCGAGGTGCAGCTCGCGGCGGAGCCGGCGGCGGTCCAGTGGCTGGGCGACGTGCTGGCACTCTCGGAGCGCGGGGAGTTCGTCATCGCGGTCAACCGGGGACTCGTGCTCTCCGAGGAGTGCGAAAGACTCATCCTGAGCGAGGAGAAGCTCGACCGGGAGGAGCGGACGCTCCGGCTCCGGAACGAAGCCGGGTATTTTCTCGTCTACTTCGAGTGGGGCGACGAGCTAAGATTCCGCCGGGTGAAGGAGGGACGCGTCGCCGTCACCTCCCCGGGCGCCGACTGGCCCCTGATGGTCTTCATCGCCATGGGCCCCACCCCGGCACTCGCCGAAACCGAGATGGACCGCCTCAAGAGCGTGGACATGGGATCCGTCGTCGCCCTCACCCATTCCTTCGGGAACTCCCAGCCGCGACTCCGGATGACCCCGGGTGTCGACGCCCTCTGGGAGCACGTGCACCAACTCCACCGCGTGAACACCTATGAGCCTGAGCCCCCGTTCATCTACGAGTGGGAATGTCCCGCACGCACCGACGGATACGCCTCCCGCGTCCTCGGGCACTGGGACACCATCCACACCGTGTGGGACTGGCTCTTGATCGACGTGACCCGTGCCCGCCAGGAGTTCGAGAACTACCTGAAAAGCTACGACCCGAAGACCTCGCAGCTCGCACTCGACGTCGCACCCATCGCCGAAGAGATCTGGCCGGCGGGCCTCCGCCGCGAAAGCGACGGACGCTGCATGATCTCCTCCCATCCCCCGGTCTGGCCCGAGGTCGCCTGGAAACTCTACCTCGCCACCGGCGACCGGAGCTGGCTCGCGGTCACCTACGAGGTGGCGAAGCTGAACATCGCCTGGTGGGAGCGGGAGCGCGACCGCGACAAGGACGGACTCTTCGAGTACGCCGACACGCGCTACCCGCAGCCCTGGGAATCCGGGTGTGACGGCTCCCCGCGCTTCGACGAGGTCTCCTCGGAGGGTTTCGCGTGCGTGGACCTGAACGCCCAGCTCGTCATGTTCTACCGGAACCTGGTGCGGTTCGCGGTGGAGCTGGGGGAGCGCGATTGGGCGGCGCAGTATGCGCAGCGACAGGACCGGCTCGCACACCTCGTGCGTGAGCGGCTCTATGACTCGCAGGCCGGGTGGTTCTTCGACCGCGGCGACGAGGGGTTCGTGAGCGTGCGGACGACCGCGGGACTCTGGACGGTGTGCGCGGGAATCCCCACCCCCGCACAGCTCGACGCGATGGTCGAGCAGGTGGAGGACCCGCTCCGGTTCGGGACGTGGTTTCCGCTGCCGAGCGTCGCCGCCGACGATCCGAAGTTCGAGGGCGTGTCCTGGCGCGGGCCCAGCCGCCCCTCCCAGGTGCTGTGGTTCGCCGCGGGACTCCGCCAGGTGCGCCGCACGGAACTCGCCGGACGACTCGTCCGACGCGCACTCGACGCCATGGCCGAGGTGCTCCGATGCGACGGTGCGATCTACGAGTTCTATAACCCCCACGGACCCCAGCAGCAGGGATTGACCCTTTACGATTTCACGGGGGCCGGGGAACCCGTCCGACGCTACTACCTCGGACACGCACCCGTCCGCGCGATGGTCCTCTCCGGACTCCTCGGCGTCGAACCCGTGCGCGAGGGACTCCTCATCGACCCGGCGGAAGCGTCGCTCCCCGCGGACGTGAGCGTCGAGTTCTTCATCGCCAAGAATGCCTGCACCCTCGAGACCCACAAGCGCAAGGAAGGCCTCGAGGTGGTCCTGAGGCGGGGCAAGAAGACCGTCGCCAGTTCCTTCGGCAGACTGCTCGTCCCGCGCGCGGAACTGTTCTGAGCGGCGCAGCGGCGACCTATTCCCCCGCCCCTTGGGGGAGGGGGCCACACGGACTGGCGACTAAAGGCCGGGGTAAGTTCTCCCTCTCCCCTTGAGGGTGTGCAGGGGGGGTAAGTTCTCCCTCTCCCCTTGAGGGAGAGGGCTGGGGTGAGGGGTGCGATTCGCACATGAACGACAAGAAACAGCGCAGGTTCGACCGGGAGGCACTGGCTCGCGCGCGCCGACTCCGAAGGGAAGCCACCGCAGCCGAAAAGAAACTCTGGCGGCGACTGCGGAACGAGCAGATCCCGGGCTTCAAATTCCGGCGTCAGCAACCCATCGGCCGTTTCATCGTGGATTTCTTCTGCCCGGACGCGAACATGATTGTGGAGATCGACGGCGACACCCACGCCGAGCAGGAGGCTTACGACGCGTCGCGCACCGGTTGGCTGACGAAGCAGGGCTACCAAGTCCTCCGCTTTGTCAATGCCGATGTGCTGCATCACCTGGATACGGTCTTGGAGGCAATCCTGGAGGAATGCCGGAAGAAGAAGCAATACCCCTCACCTTGATCCTCTCCCTCAAGGGGAGAGGAGACAATATCAAGTCGCCCGTTGCTCATCCCGATGCGGCGGGATGAACCGTGCCTGGACTCTTTTGAGAGGTCAAAACCATGACATCGGACTATGAGAAACTGAGGGAATACGTCTTCACGCTCGAGATCATCGACACGCACGAGCACCTGCCGCCGTTCGAGAAGGACCGGCCCAAGGACGTGGACGTCCTGGCTGAGTACCTGAGGCACGTGTTCAGCTCGGACCTCGTCTCGGCGGGACTTTCGGACGAGGGACTGGCACTGGCGCGGGACGCGAAGAAGCCATTGATGAAGCGGTGGAAGACCGTCGAGCCGTACTGGGAGGTCTCGCGGCACACGGGTTACGGCCGGTCGCTCGACGTTGCCGTGCGGGAGCTCTACGGCATCGACGGGATCAACGGCAAGACCATCGGCAAGCTGAACGAGGCATTTCTAGCGACCTTTTCGGGCGGGCACTACGACCGGGTGCTGAAGGAGACATCGCGCATCCGCTGCTCGATGGAGGACTGGCAGAGTGCGTGCGTCGCGCGCTCGGGCGAACGGGTGGACGGCAGGTACTTCCGTCCGGTCTTCCGCTGCGACGGCTTCATCGCCCCCGAGTCCAAGACGAACCTCGACGCACTCGCGAAACTCACCGGCGTGCCCATCCACTCCCTCGACGACCTCAAGCACGCCTGCGAAGTCTACGTCGACCGGAACGTCAGGGAAGGCGCGGTGGCGATCAAGACGGGACTCGCGTACGTGAGACCCTTGCGGTTCGAGAAGGTCTCGGAGGCCGAGGCGTCCGAGGACTTCACGAAACTCTTCGGGGATTCGAACGTCGTCTGGGAGCGGGCGGGGGCCTGGCCGCTCCGGAAGCTCCAGGACCACATGGTGCATTTCGTCTGCACCCTCGCCCAGAAGCGCGGACTTCCCATGCAGGTCCACACCGGGCTCCAGGAAGGAAACGGCAACTTCATCTACCATGCGGAGCCCTCGCAGCTCTCGAACCTCTTCATGGAGTACCGCGGGGTCCGGTTCGACGTCTTCCACATCGGATATCCGTACCAGCAGACGCTGTCGGCGCTGGCGAAGAATTTCCCGAACGTGTTCATCGACTTCGCGTGGGCACACATCATCTCGCCGGAGGCGGCCATCCGCGCGCTCGTCGAGTACCTCGACGCGGTGCCTGTGAACAAGATCCTCGGCTTCGGCGGGGACTACGCGTTCATCGACGGGGTGGCCGGACACGCCTGGATCGCCCGCGAGAACGTCGCCAAGGCGCTCGCGTTCAAGGTCAAGCACGGCTCGTTCGACCTCGACCGCGCCTGTGAACTCGCACGGATGATCCTCCACGACAACGCGGCCGCCGTCTTCAAGCTCGATAAGACGCCCCGCAAAAAGTCGAGGTGATCGCCCTCAACGCGTCCCCTCTCCCCCTTCAGGGGCACAGGGTGAGGGGTAGCGTCAGAATGACGAAGACCGAAATCCGAATGGCGAATCAAACCCGAATGAGCGAATGACCAAGGGACAACCTCCGCAACTATCCTTTCCCTCATTCGGCATTCGAACTTCGTCATTGATTCGTCATTCTGGTTTCGGATTTCGGGTTTCTCAAAGCGACCTTTGAGGTCGACTGCTGGAACGCGTGCGGGTTCTCGGAAAGGAGCAGACCATGTGGGATTTCCTGACGTTCCGGAAGATGCTCATCCCGGTCCTCATCCAGATCATCTTCTGGGTCGGGACCATAGCCTGTATCGTCGGCGGGCTCATGGTGACCGGCGGGGCGGCCGCCGTGACCCAACACGTGCCGTTTCCGGGAAACCGCGTCC
>Ga0315282_10007755_pt1 | contig 17537 bp, 13 predicted proteins | sample YL17G07_20_MG_FD_203693 | JGI IMG/M metagenome (GOLD analysis project Ga0315282, IMG submission 203693) | Sediment microbial communities from Yellowstone Lake, YNP, Wyoming, USA - YL17G07_20 | ecosystem: Environmental > Aquatic > Freshwater > Lake > Sediment | place: USA: Wyoming | collected... | reverse complement strand
CTTGGTCGAGGCGCCCGTCACGTGGTTCAGTTGCACGAAGCCGCCCGAGAACTTGTACTGGTCGCCCGGGGCGGCGATGTTGAAGGCCCCATTGTCCCAGCCCTGCACCCACTGCACCCAGGCGCTGAACGGACCCGTGTTGAGGCTGGCATCCACCCCGAGGCGCGCGAAGCTGTTGCGGTCGGTGAGACCCTCCCCCCGCGCCTGGCCAAAGTAGCCGGTGACCCCGACGCGCTGCCCGGCCACCTGCCCCAGCCCCTCGCCGAACACGTACGCAGCTCGCGCGTAGACGTCGGATGCCCCATCGGAGCTGCGGTTCGAGCGCGAGCCATTGGTGAGGCCAACTGCGTACTGGAACGAATGCGGCCCGTAGCCGGTGATCTCCAGCCCATCGGCCGTCTCAGCCAGCATGAACGTGTTCCGCGACCCGCGGAGGCCGGGCTCCAGCGCCGCCGGCGAGCCGTCGAAGTTGTAGATCTCATACGGGGCCATGGTGATGGAGCGCAACTGGCTGAACGGCACGTAGGCCGCCTCGAAGCGCCCCACCCGGGCATTGAGCCACGTGCCGGCGAGTTGGCTGAAGGCGACGCTCGCCTGCTCCAACGCGCCCTCCTGGGCATCTACGCCGGAGCTGCCGCTGATGGAGGGCTTGTAGCCCACGAAGAAGCCCTTGCGCCCGCCGATGAGGCCGGCCGCGAAGAGGTCCAGGCCGTTGAGGCGGAACTGGCTGACCTCGACATCGCCCCCGCCCGGCGCGAACTTGTCGCTGGTGAAGCCGGCCATCGTTCGGGCGGCGAACGGGGCCCCGCTCTCGAGGACGGTCTTCTCCTGGTCCTCGCTACCGGGAATGCTGTAGGCGTTCATCCGGAACTTCTGGCCGAAGTCATTGAGGTTGGGGAAGGTCGTGTGGCACATGGTGCAGACGAAGCCGTACTTCCTGGCGAAGAGCGGCACAGCCAGAGCCTCCGCGGCCACCAGCGCCAGGAGCAGCACGGCCAGGAGCAGGACCAGCGCACTGCGCGTGACTCTCATGCGGTTTCCCTCCTCTGGCGCTACTGCGGCAGCTCGGGCCGCGTGATCTTCAGGGGCTCCCCGGTCAGCGCCTTGAGGAACGCCACCAGGTCCGCCTTCTCCCGGCCGCTGAGGTGCAGCGGCAGCACCTTCGGATCGAGGTACGGGTTGCGGATGCCACCGCGGTTGTAGAGGTCAATGACGCGCTCCAGGGTGGGCTCGGAGCCGTCGTGCATGTACGGCGCCGTCAGCTCGACGCTGCGCAGCCCCGGGGTCTTGAAGGCCCCCGTGTCGCGCACCTTGCCGCTGACCTTCTGGCGGCCGACATCGGCGAAGGTCCCCTGGGCGTAGCCGACGCCGAGGTTGTGGAAGCCGCTGTCGGTGAAGTTGGGGCCGCTGTGACACGTGATGCAGTGCGCCCTCCCGCGGAAGAGGTCGAGGCCGCGCCGGGCCGAGTCCGTCAGGGCCTCGCGATCGCCCTGGATGTACCGGTCGTAGGCGGAGTTGGTGGAGACGACGGTCCGCTCGAAGGCCGCGATCGCCAAGGCCACGGTGCGGTCGGTGGGCTCACTGTCGAACACCTCCCGGAACTGCGCCACATAGCCGGAGATGCCCTTGAGCCGGTCGAGGGCCATCGGCATCGTCATCTGCATCTCGACGGGGTTCTGGATAGGCCCCAGAGCCTGGTCCTCCAGCGTGGCGGCGCGGCCATCCCAGAACTGGACGCGATGGTAGGCTGCGTTCAGGACCGTGGGGGCGTTGCGCGCCCCCTTGGCGTGACCGACCCCCTCCGACACGGGACGCGGGTCGGCCCAGCCCTTGTCCGGGTCATGGCACGAGGCACAACTGACGGTTCTGTCCTGCGAGAGCAGCGTCTCGAAGTAGAGCTGCGCCCCCAGCCGCACCTTGGCACCCGTCTGGGGGTTGTCCGCCGGCAAGGTGACCGGAGGCAGAAGCCCGTTGGCGAACATCTGCTCCGACGCCTGCCCACCCGGCGGCCCGGCCGCGATCAGTCCCACCACCGCCGCCACCACCAGCAAGACCCCACACAGCGCGCGCATACCTGCAACCTCCTTGCGGGGGATCCAGCCACCCACCCCGCCCCTCACGCCGCCCCTGACCGCGAGTGCGATTCTCCCCTCTGGCTGCCGGACCCTCCTGACGCCGCTGCTCTGGGGCCGCGTAGGCGCGCGAGGCCCCTCGCGCGCCCCGCGCAGACCGCGCCAGGGCCTGTCGCGGCTACGCGGAGCAGCCCAAGCAGCGGCGTCGGTCTTGTCGGGCCGGGGCGGAGGGCCGTGGTCCGGAGGATCGGATGACAGACAAGATTGTCTGTCCCACTGGCAGCGTGAGTGTGTTGCTGAGTGTGAGGTGCGGACGTGAGGGTGGTGTCGGAGGGCCTTCGGAGACGGCGCAACCACACGGCCACAGCGGCCCGACCCTTCGGCAAGCTCAGGGCAGGCAGAACTGCCGGGCCTACGACAGAGGACGGCACGGATGACGGCAGAGACCCTTCGCTGCGCTCAGGGTGACACGTCGGAGGGCGGCCCGGGCTGCAGGCCGCCTCCCGGACCGCGGGGAACGTGCGTGGGGTCCTCTGCTCGGGGAGCAGCTCATGCCAGCTCGTGTGCTTGCCGTCTTGGTGGTTGCCGCCCTGGGGACGGCCCGCCTGGGCGCACAGGAGGCCCCACCGCCGGTGCAGCCTGCCACCACGTTCTCGGTCCGGGACTTCGGGGCGGCGGGCGATGCGCGCACCGATGACACTGCCGCCTTCCGGGCGGCCATCGAGGCGGCGGCACCGGTCGGGGGCGTCGTGACCGTTCCGCCGGTCGCGCCTGGCGGCGGCTACGTCCTCTCGGCGACCCTGGACCTCCCGCCGGGAGTCAGCCTGGTCGGAGCGACCGCGGGGATGCCCTTTGTCGCCTGGGAAGGGGTTCGCCGCGAGCAGCAGACCGGCGCGGTCCTCCTCCCGCGCTTCCCGGACGAGGCCCTGCGCGGCCCCAAGCGTCCGCCGCTCTTCGTGCTGCACGGCGGCACCACGGTGCGTGGTCTCTACATCCTCTACGATGACCAGCCCTGGCCCGCCGATGCCGAGTTCGACGACCCAGCGTCGCCCTACCACTACGCGACCCTCGAGGACCTCTGCACGCGGTTCATCGCGGAGCACGTCCGGCCGTACGGGCCGACGTTCTACCTGGTCGGCGGCGGGGCGAACGTGACGCTGGAGGACCTCATCTGCGCGCGGTACACCGACTTCTTCGTGGCCGCGGGAGCCGGCAAGCTGATCGTGGACCGCATCTACCTCTTCGGCTACGGGCGCGCCTTCGCGTTCCGCGAGGCGCGGGACACGATCCGCCTCAGCCGCATCCACGTGGTGCCGAACGTCGAGGGCGCCATCTCCTGGCAGCACGCCAAGCTCCACGCCGCCATCACCGCGCAGGAGAGCAACATCGCCTTCGACTTCGGCAGCGTGGATGGCTACTCCCTCAGCGATGCCGTCGTCTTCCTGGCCCACACCGGCGTCAAGCTCGGCGCCAGCCAGGAGGCGCCCTTCACCGACCCGGTCACCGGAGAGACGGGCTTCGATGAGTTCAAGGGACCGTGGGGCTCGATCGAGAACCTGAAGCTGGACAACGTCACGGTGGGAGTGGACTGCGTCTCGGGGACGATCCTGCCGAACCAGCTCGTCAATGTGATGATCCACCAGAGCATCGCACCGCGGAGCACCTTCCCCGCGGCCGGCGGGCCCGTGGGGCGGCAGGCGGCGATCCTGGTCGAGCCGGACTTCGCGGGGGCGACGCTGCAGGTGCAGAACCTCTCGATCAGCTCGTTCGCGCCGACCACCGTCGTCGCGACGGCGGCGATGGCGGAGCAGGCGGACGGCCGAGCGTTCCTGGTGGATGCACCGCCGGGGCAGCCGTCGGTGGACTACGCCGTGCGCGACCGGGCGAACGTGGACATCCACGGCCTGGTGCTGAGCAACATCCCCGCCTCGCACTGGTACGCAGCGACGGCAGGGACGCTACCCAGCGTGATGGTCCGCGGCTTCTATCACAACGGCGTGTCGCAGCCGGATGGGGTGATCGGGCAGGCGAGGTAGGGGCGCCATTCATGGCGCCCTCCGCCGCTGCGCAGCGGATGTGTACTCAGCCAGCCCTCCGCCTCACCGGCAACCCTCGCAGACCCGTAGGCCCGACAATCCTGTCGGGCCGAGGTGGAGGGGCGGTGGTCCGAGCCTTCGGAGGCGGCAACACCACGCGGCCACAGCGGCCCGACCCTTCGACTGCGCTCAGGGCAAGCAGGAGTGTCGGGCCTACCACGGCGGGGAGGACGGCGGCGGAGGACAGACAGGATTGTCTGTCCCACGGGCTGCCGGCGTGCGGTGCTGAGGGTGAGGCGAACGGGCGAGGGGGAGGCTCGGGCCAGGACAGCGGCAACGGCAACACCACGCGGCCACAGCAGCCCGACGAGAGTGACGCTGCTGCTTTGGGGCCGCGTAGGCGCGCGACTCCCCTCGCGCGCCCCGCGCAGACGGACCACCGCATGGACAGGTTGAGACAACCTGTCCTACCGACGGCGCGGAGGACTGATCTGGCGATCAGTCCCACTGCCTGAGGCCGTCCATCGGGCCAACTGCCAAGGAGACCCCCATGACCCCTCAACACATCAAGACCAAGCTGCGCGCCGGTGAGTCGGTGTTCGGGACGATGATCTCGCTGTGCCGCACGCCCGACATCGCGCTAATCCTCGCGCACGCGGGGATGGACTTCGTGCTCATTGACACGGAGCATGGAGCCTTCAGCACCGAGACCGTCGCGGACCTCTGCCGCGCCTGCCGTTCGGTGGACCTCACCGCCATCGTGCGCATCCCCGGCCGGGGGCCGGAGCACATCAGCCGCACGCTGGACATCGGCGCAGACGGCCTCATGGTGCCGCACGTGGACACGCGCGAGGAGGCGGCCGAGATCGTGCGCTGGGCCAAGTACCAGCCCGAGGGGGAGCGCGGGCTGTCGCTGACGGGTGCGCAGACCGGCTGGCGCGGCGGCCCGAGCCCCGAGGCGGTGATGGCCGACCAGAACGCGGCCACGCTACTGGTGCTGCAGATCGAGAGCCGCGCCGGCATCGCCAACATCGAGGGCATCGTCTCGGTACCCAATGTGGACGTCTGCCTCGTCGGGCCGAACGACCTCTCGGCCAGCTACGGCTACCCGGGCCGCTGGGAGGAGCCGGAGGTGGACGCGGCCATCCAGCACCTCACGGATGCGTGCCGCGCCGCCGGAGTGGCCGCAGGCATCCATCCGGGAGCTGTGGAAACGTGCCGTCAGTGGCGCGACCGGGGGATGACATTCCTGCCCGCTTCATCGGACGCAGGCCTCCTCGCCTCCGCGGCTCGAGCGTCCGCCGAGGCCTTCTGGTCGTGAACCGGACGGGGCCAGTGGTTGTTGTGTAGAGGGACCGCGCAGTGCGTGGGCGCGCGGTCAACGACGCCTCAGCAGGTCAGCTCATGCTCGTGAAGCGCCTTCTCCAGATCGTGGCGATCTTGCTCATGGCCGGCCTCGTGTACGTCGGGCTGACCCGCCCCGGGGTCAAGGTCTACCTGGAGGCGCCGGCCGGCCCGGGCGACACGGGAGTCTGGCAGCACGTCAGCGGGCCGCAGCTCGTGCAAGGCGCGACCATCGGCGGGGCCACGCGAGACGCCGAGGGCCGGCTGAAGGGCGACCCCTCGACCTGGTCGGCGGGCGGCGGGGCCGCCTGCCCCACCTGACTGTAGTTCGCAACCCGCGGCCGCAAGGTGCGGCCGCAGCAGCAGAACACCGGGCCGGTCTGTAGGGCGGGCTCTCTGTCGCCCGCCCTTCCGGACGGGCGCGGGACGGAGACCGCGCCCTACAGCCCGAGCAGAGCGCGGACAGGTTGAGTCAACCTGTCCTACCGACGGCGCCATCCACCGCGCAGATGCTTCGCTGCGCTCAGCATGACACCCGTGCCAAGGCCGGTCGGGCAGGAATGCCCGACCTACGCGGAGGTTCTGGCTTGCGACGCGTCGTCCAGGTCCTCAGCGCGCTAGTGCTGAACGCGGCCTTCCTCTTCCAGCTTGGCCCGCTGAAGCCGTTCGCTGACCTCCTGAACTGGGGCAAGCAGTACGTCTGCGTGCCGGTGCTCAACTGCCACTCGTGCCCCATCGCCATCAACGCCTGCCCCATCGGCGTGCTAGGGCACCTGACCGAGTGGCGCTACTTCCCCGCCTACGTGCTGGGGCTGGTCTTCGGCACCGCGGCGGTCTTCGGGCGCTTCCTCTGCGGCTGGGTCTGCCCATTCGGCTTCTTCCAGGACCTGCTGTACCGGGTGCCGTTGCGCAAGTTCCGGATCCCGCGCGGGCTGAAGTACGTGAAGTACGGGCTGCTGGCGGTGACCGTGTTCGCGGTGCCCTACTTCCTGGATGTCTTCAACTGGGGCTTCTTCTGCCGCCTCTGCCCGCAGGCGACGCTGGAGTCGGCCATCCCGCGCTGGGCCGATGGCAGCACCAAGATGGAGGCCGGTCCGGCCGCGGCGCGCCTGGCCGTGCTGGCGGCGGTCATCCTGCTGGCGATCACCTCGGAGCGCTTCTTCTGCCGCGTCATCTGCCCCATCGGGGCGCTGGTGGCGCCGTGGGGGAAGGTCTCGCCGATGCGGGTGCAGCGCAACACCGAGACCTGCATCCACTGCCAGCGCTGCGACCGCGTCTGCCCGATGGATCTGCAGCCCTCGATCCAGACCGGCGAGGCGGTGACGAAGACCTCCGGCGAGTGCATCGTGTGCTCCCAGTGCACGCACGTCTGCCCGGTGCCCCAGTGCCTGCGCTGGGGGATGCTGGGATTGTGGGGAGGAGGCAAGGGCCGGCCGTCGAAGAAGGGTGAGAAGCAGTTGGGCCCGACAGACTCCAGCGAGGAGGGACCGCCGACCGAGGCGGCAGACGGGTAGCGCCGCCGGTCGGGGAGAGCAGGCGCATGACTACCGCAAACCGCAGGCTGCTCGTGGCGGCGCTGGTGGCGCTGGCCGTGAGCCTCACGGGTGTCCTCGGCTGTCAGGGTCGTCAGGGCACGCAGGGCCCGGTGGCGACCACGCCGCCGACGCCGGCGCCGCCGCTCAAGGGGGCAGGGGGGCCGGACCGGCGGGCCAAGGCAGCCCCGGTGAAGGCGCCCGCCGGCAAGGCCGTGGTGACGGCCTCGTACGATAAGTGGTCACTCAAGCTCGCCCCCCAGGGGGAGGGCGCCAAGCCGATCACACTGGCCGGGGGGCCCGGCGAGCAGAAGCCCATCGCCCCGGGCACCTACGTGCTGAAGGAAGCGAGCGTCGAGCGCAAGGCACCTGACGGCGGGCAGTGGCATCTGGACATCTCCCCGTACCGCCAGGCGGCGGAGGGCAAGGCGCCACAGGACGCGACCGTGGACGCCGCCGCGGGGCAGGCCGCTGAGCCGCTGGCCAAGGTGGAGCCGGTCACGCTGCTGGTGAACGCCAAGCCGCAGGGCACGACGACGGTGGCGCTCGATCTGGCCCTCCTGACGGCCGACGGGCACCGCCTCGTAGGCCTGGAGCGCAACGGCACCAAGCCATCGCCCCCCAAGTGGCGGGTTCTGTCGGCGAAGGGCGAGGCCGTCGCCTCCGGTTCCTTTGAGTTCGGGTGAGGCTTCACCTGTCGGCACTCATGGCGAGTGCCAGCGGGCCTTAAGGGGACCTTCACGGTGGTAGCGCAGGCAGACCTCGGGCCGTTCAAGACCACGCAGCCCCCGGCGGCGCAGAAGACCACGATCACCCTCCCCCTCCAGACGGCGGCGGCGCCGCCGGCGAAGGCGAAGGGCAAAGCCTAGCAGCCACCGCGCGACGGAAGACCCGAAGAGCGCCGCGGCGAGGCCCGGCGCTCTTCCATTTGAAGGAGTCAGGCATCGGGAGGCAGGGCATGAGCCAGACCACAGCCGAGTACTTCGCCGCCGTCCCGGCGGAGGCGGCCAAGTTCATCCAGCGCGCCAAGAAGCAGGGGCAGACCGTCCTCGGCCACTACTGCGAGTACGTGCCGCGCGAGGTGGTGCTCGCGGCCGGCGCCTATCCGACGTGCCTGTGCTCGGGGCGCTTCGACATGGTTGCCCCCGCCGAGGCCGTGCTGCCGCCGTCGGTCTGCCCACTCGTGAAGTCCAGCTTTGGCTTCGTGCTCACGGACCAGTGCCCGTTCTTTGAGGAGGCCGACCTGATCGTCGCCGAGACGACCTGCGACGGCAAGAAGAAGATGTTCGAGTACCTCGCCGCCGAGAAGCCGCCAGGCGATGTGCATCTCATGGACCTGCCGCAGAAGCCGGCCGAGGCGGCGGCCTTCGACCACTGGCTCGATGAGGTCCGCTCACTGGCCTCCTGGGTCGAGGGACGGACTGGGGTGGCAGCCACCGAGGACCGCCTGCGCGACGCGACACGCCTCATGAACCGCGAGCGCCAGTTGCTGCGGCGCCTGTTCGACTTCAGCCGCGGCGAGCCGGCCTACCTCACGGGCATGGAGGCCCTCAACGCGCGGCCCGTCGTCTCCGGTGATGAGCGCTACTACGGGCGGCTGGAGGAGTTCCTGGGCGAACTGGAGGAGCGCCGGGCGCGCGGTGAAGGCCGGCTCCCGGGCGCCAAGCGAGTGCTGCTCACCGGCGTGCCCACCGTGCGGGGCGCGCAGAAGGTGCCCAAGCTCCTCGAGGAGTCAGGGGCCCTCGTTGTCGTCAACGATACCTGCACGGGCCTGAAGAGCATTGACCGCGACGTCCCGGAGGACGCGCCGCACCTCCTCGCGGCGATCGCCCGGCGCTACCTCGACCTCCCGTGCTCCTGCATGACCCCCAACCCAGGCCGCCTCGATCTCCTCGACCGGGCCATCGAGGGCTGGGCAGTGCAGGGCGTGGTGGACCTCACCTGGAAGGGATGCCACACCTACAACATCGAGGCCTACCAGGTCGGCGCTCGCGTGCGCGACCGGTGGGGCCTGCCGTATCTGCACATCGAGAGCGACTACGGCGAGTCGGACCTGGAGCAGCTCCGCGTACGCGTGGAGACGTTTGTGGAGATGCTGTAGGGGGCGGACCTGCGCCGTGCCCTCGGCACCCCGCCCCCGTCCGCGGGGGAGAGGTCGCGCCGCAGGCGCGGGTGAGGGGCTGTAGGGCGGGGTCTCCGTCCCCCGCCCCCCGAACGGGCGCGCGACGGAGAGCGCGCCCTACAGGCAGACCACAGCACAGACCCTTCGCTGCGCTCAGGGTGACACCCCAGGGCGTGATCCGCGGCCAGATAGAGGAACCGCAAGCACCGTGCGTCGAGGCGATGCCATCGGGGTAGCGCTCCTGGTTGTCCTCGTCCACGCCATCCTGGCCTATGGCGAGGTGGCCGGACTGCGCCTGCGGCTGACGCATGTGGTGAACGCGGCGCTGCTGGCGACGAACCTCTACGCGGTCCTCGCGCTGTACCTCCTCTCCCGCGTCCGCCCGGCCCGCACGTGCGCGTTCTTCGTGGCCGGCTACGCGCTGCTGTTCGGCGTGTTCTTCCTCTACAACCGCGAGTGGCAGCCCCTGTTCTTTCTCTACGGCATCCTGTACGCCAGCGTCTTCCGGCTGCCGTTCGCGCACGGCCTCTTCTGGATCTACGTGGCCGCCTACACCCTCGCGCAGCCCTACCCGCTGGCGGCCTTCATCACCGTCGGCGCCGCCTTCAGCGCCGCCTACGCCGCCCGCAAACGCGGCGCCGGACGCCTCGTCACGGGGCTGCTCTTCGGCGGTCTGCTGGCCTTCTGCGCGCTGCTCTACCCGCTGCTGTGCTTCGCTTCGCCAGACTCCGTGCAGACGCTGCTGCGGACCTGGCACGCGGGCGACGTGCGTGGCCCGATCCTCACTAGCCTCCTCTCGGCCACCCTGAGCTGCCTGGTCGTCATCGCCTTCGGGGTGCCGCTGGCCCACGCCCTGGCGAAGGCCCGCTTTCCCGGCAAGCCGATCGTGGAGGGCGCGATTGACCTCCCGATCCTGGTGCCGCAGTCAGCCGCCGGCGTCGCCTTCCTGTGGGTCCTGGGCGAGAAGGGCCCCCTCGGCGCGGTCCTCCACCTCCCCGGCACGCTGGCGGGCGTCGTGCTGGCGCAGGTCTTCGTGAGCGCGCCGTTCCTCATCAAGGCGGCGCTGACGGCGTTCGAGGCGGTGGACCCGGAGCTGGAGCAGGCCGCGCGCACCGAGGGCGCGAGCGAGCTGAGCATCCTCACCCGCGTCGCCCTCCCGATCGCCTCGCGCGGCATCTTCGTCGGCGCAATCCTCGCCTGGAGCCGCGCGGTCAGCGAGGTCGGCATGGTCGCGGTTGTCTCCTACTACCCCCTCACGGCGCCGGTGCTGGTGTTCGAGCGCAGCTCCCAGGCGGGCATTGACCAGGCGCGTCCGATCGCGGTGCTGCTCGTGCTGTGGTGTGTCTGGGTCTTCATCGGACTGCAGTTCCTCCGCTCGGCGACCTTCGCCCGGTGGGTCCGGGGAGGCGCGCCGTGACGGGGTTCCTGAACTGGAAGCTGCTGCGCTCGAACCTCGCGCCGTTCTACGAGAGCTACGTGGAGCTGGCCGCGTTCCTGGCCTTGCTACTCCTCGTCGCGATCTCGATGACGGTCCGCCGGCGCCGCCAGCTCTGGCGGCACGTCGTGCAGGCCCTGAGCATCGCGGTCTTCTTCTTCCTGATCAGCACGTGCCTGGGTGTGTTCGGGCTCGTGCGGAACGCCTGGTTCGGGCTGGAGCTACCCGGCCAGGACGACCTGCGCGCCTTCTACTGGCTGGCGCCGACGGTGGCGATCCTGGGGCTGAGCTTCACCTTCGGCCCGGTGTTCTGCGGCTGGATCTGCCCCACCGGGGCGCTGCAGGAGCTGGTCGGGAGCCTCCGGGGTCTGCTGCCGGGTGGCGCGGGTCGCCAGACTAGCGGCAAGGTCGCGGGCAGGTCTAGCGACCTGCCCTACCCGTCCCCAGCCGGTGGCGCGGGTCGCCAGACCCGCGGTAGGGCTGCGGGCAGGTCTAGCGACCTGCCCTACCCGTCCCCAGCCGGTAGCGCGGGTCGCCAGACCCGCGGCAGGGCTGCGGGCAGGTCTAGCGACCTGCCCTACCCGTCCCCGGCCGGTGGCGCGGGTCGCCAGACCCGCGGCAAGGTCGCGGGCAGGTCTGGCGACCTGCCCTACCGCCTCGTGGTGGTGGCGCTGATCGCAGCCGGCATGGTCGTGTACCTCGTGGTCGTCAGGGCGGTCTTCAGCACGCGCGCCTCGCAACTCGAGGACTCCGCCGTGCTGTGGGCCGCCGCCCTCGCGGCCATCGTGGCCGTAGCGGTGCTGCACCCCGGGTCAGACCAGGCGCTGAAGCGACTGCGCTGGGTCTCGCTGGGGCTGCTCTTGGCGATGTGCCTGGCGGGCATCACGGTGACGTCGCCGGTGCACTTCGTCTTCAGCAACGTGCACGACTGGGCCAGCCTCCTCAGCAGCCTCCTGATCATGGGCATGAGCCTCGCGGTGATGCGCGCCTGGTGTCGCTACCTCTGCCCCTTCGGTGTGCTGTGCTCCCTGGCGGGTACGGTGGCGCTGCGCCGCATCACCGTGACCGAGGCCTGCGATGGCTGCAACCGCTGCGCGGGCGTGTGCGGCACGGCGGCCATCGAGCGGGGGCAGGTCGCGCGCGATGCCTGCACGATGTGCCTGGCCTGCGTGGACGCCTGCCCGCAGGGGGCCCTCCTGGAGCGGATGGAGGGGGAGGGATGAGGAGGGGAGCGGACGCCCGACCTGTAGGGCGGGGCTTCCACGCCCCGCCCCTCCGCGCGTCGGGCGAGACGCCCAACCCACGCGGGCGCGGGGTGGAACCCGCGCCCTACAGACGGACCACCCCGGACAGGTTGAGACAACCTGTCCTACCGGCGGAAGGGCGGGCAGGGATGCCCGCCCCACGGACGGCGGGGCACAGGTCCCCGCCCTACAGGACGGCCCTGCTCCTCGCCTCCCTCCCTCTTGCCCTCGCACCCGCGGCCGCGGCCCAGCCCTGGCCCTGCTTCCGCGGCGCCGCGGATGGGGGGGCCTGGCGCAGCTTTGCGCTGCCCAGCGCGCGCGCCCTCCCCGGCTGGGAGTTCCGCCCCCCCGGCCAGGTGCGGGGCTATGTCCCGGGCGGCAGCGTCTGGGGTTCGCCCTCTGTGGCGCGGCTGGGCAACGACGTCATCGCCTTCGCCGGCTCCTACGACCACAACGTCTACGCGATCGGGGTACTGGACGGACGTGAGCGGTGGCGCTACGCCACCGGAGGCCCCGTGACGGCGACGCCCGCGGTGGCGCAGGTCGGCGGTCGCTGGACGGTGTTCTTCGGCTCCGCGGACCGAACCCTCTACTGCGTGGAGGCCAAGACGGGCCGCAAGGTCTGGGCGCGTCAGGTGCTGGACTGGCGGCAGACCGTGGGCCGGGGAACGGTAGCCTCGCCACTTCTCCTCACGCCGGGCGGACGGACGGTGGCGCTGTTCGCCTTCTGGGTCTACGACCAGTCGCCGGCGCGGCCCCTGGAGCGTGGCGCCCTGCGCGCCTGCGACGCGGCGACCGGCAACCTGCTGTGGCAGGCCGAGCTGGGCCCCAGCCGGCCGACGAGCCCCGTCGCTGCCGAGGTGGACGGCACGACCGTGGTGCTGGTCGCTACGACTGACGGCAACGTGCACTGCCTCGACGCCGCCACCGGCCGGCCACGCTGGAAGGAGACGCTCCAGGGCAGCATCGAGGCCTCGCCGGCCGTGACCGGCGGCCCCGACCCACTGGTGCTCATCGGTACGCGCTACGGGACGTTCCACGCGCTCCACGCCCGCACCGGCGACGAGGCGTGGCGCTACCGGGCCGGTCAGTGGGTGGACTCCAGCGCCGCTGTGGCGACGGTCGGCGGCCGGGACGTGGCCTTCTTCGGCTCCCACGCCCAGGCCCTCTGCGCGGTCGAGGCCGGCACTGGCCGACCCCTCTGGACGTTCGATACCAAAGGAGACGTGTACTCGTCCCCCAGCGTGCTCCGCGTGGCGGGCCGCCCCGTAGTCGCCTTCACCTCGGGTGATGACACGCTGTACCTGGTGGACGCCGCCTCCGGCCGCGAGGTCTGGCGCACGGTGCCTGGCCGGTACCTGTGGGAGTACCGGGTCATCGGCGACGGCATCTGGGCCTCGCCGGTGGGCGTGGAGGTGAACGGCACTACGCTGGTGCTGCTGCCGTTCTACGATGGTGTCTTCCACTGCTACCGGGCCGACGTAGCCGCCGTCGCCCGGCTGGCCGGCAACCCCGGCTACGGGGCGGCGATGGTCCGGCGCGCGCTGGTGGCGGCGGTCGTCGCCGCGGCGCTCGCGGTTGCGCTGGTGCGGCGCGATAGGAGACGTGATGAGACGATTGCATAGAGGCCGGGCGGGGCCCGGCTGTGGGGCGTGCGCCTGCGGTGCGCCCTCCGGGGTGGCGGGCCTCGCTCCCCTCTCCCAAGTCCGCGCGGGAGAGGGGCCGGGGGTGAGGCCTCCGGAGGGGCGCGGGGTGGAACCCGCGCCCTACAGAACGGCGGCGGAGGGGCGACCGCATTGGGTCGCCCCTACAACGGGTCGGACGGCGCGCCACCCTTCGGCTGCGCTCAGGGCGGGCAGGTGCGCGCCCTACAGCACGGCCAGCCTCCTCTTCCTCCTCCTCACCCTCCCCCTCCCCGCCTGGGCCAAAGCCCACCTCGAGGGCAACTGGGTGGTGGTGGACGGCCTCGGCAACACGCTGGCCTCGGTGGCCCGCGACATCGGCGACCCGGCGGTGATCTCGTTCGAGCCCGCCATCGGCCTGGGCCGCTTGAGCCGCAGCCTGCGGCTGCGCGGCGAGCTGACCGTCGGCGCCCACGACGAGTGGGACAGCCTCCTCAAGCACAGCACGATCCTGCAGCTTGATGTGACGCAGTGCGGTCAGGCCCGGATCGAGGTGGAGCGCGGTCCGCAGGGCGTCGGCGTGCTGAGGCTGGTCCGCACCAAGCTCGAGTCCATTCACCGCACGCGGGACCTCGATCAGTGCAAGGACCCGAACCTACTGACCGCCCGTGGCAAGGTGATCCTCGACCACAGCACGATCACCGCCAACATTGACGGCCACTTCCTCCCCGAGGCGGAGGTGCGCCTGGCCGGCTCCACGTTCTCGCTCACGCGCAGCACGGGGCTCTGGTTCCAGGGCCTCGATGCCGCCCTGCTGCACGTCGCCGACAGCTTCTCGGTGGACAACGCCCTCTACGGTCTGCGGCTGGAGGGCATTCGGGGGCCGCTCACGATCCGCAACTCGGTCTTCCGCGGCCTCAAGTCCGATGTGTACCTCTCCGGGCCGGCCGATCTGACGCTGGTGGACTGCGACCTGAAGACCACTAGCATCACCTCCCCGCAGGCGCGGCTGGTACAGCGCTGGACCGTCACCGTTCACACGCCCCAGCCCGGCATGGTCGTCGAGGCCCGCAGCGCCGAGGGCACCGGACGTAGTGAGGTGGTGCGCGGCCGTGCCGACGGGAAGGGGGTCTGCCGGCTGGCCCTTGCCGAGTACGAGTTGACCCAGGCCGCGCCCGAGCCTCGCGCGGGGGTGAACCGGTACACGCCGCACGACCTCACCATCTACGACCCGCAGGGCGCGACGCCGCAGTTCGAGGTCAGCAACCTGTACGTCTTCATGCCCGGGCAGGAGGTGCGGCTGCCATGAAGCGCACCTACGCCGTGTTCGCCGCTGTGGCCGCCGCGATCATCGGCGCCGCCGTGGCCCTCAACCACCAGCCGCGCCCGCGGCCCGAGCCGCGCCTCGACGTGGACCCCAAGGTGGCCGTGCACCAGGGCCCGCACGACCATGAGAAGCTCGGCACCGCCTGCCTCTGCGACCCGGACGCCGAGGTGCAGCAGGCACTGAAGGACCGCGCCGACTACGCCGACACTCACCTCCAGCTTGGCGACCGGTTCTACGCCCGCGGGCAGTACGACTTCGCCGTGGCGCGCTACCGGCGCGCGGTGGAGCTGGCGCCCGACCTGGCGCGGGCACACTACGGCCTGGGGCTGGCCCTCACCCGGCTGCAGCAGTATGACGAGGCCGGCCGCGAGCTGGCCGAGGCGGTGGAGGCGGACCCCTCGATGGTGGATGCGTACATCAGCCTCGGCGTGTTGGAGTACCGCGCCGGCCGCTTCGACAGCGCCCGCAGCCAGTGGCAGGCCGCGCTGAAGCTGGACCCCAAGAACACGTACGCGCAGGACCTCCTCACGCGGCTGCCGACCATCCGGAAGCTGGCGTTGACCCCGTAGGAGGCGCCATTGGCGGCGACCTCCGACCGCCTCTCCCCCGCTTGCGGGGGAGAGGCCGCCGCGCCCGCGTAGGTTGGGCGTCTCGCCCGACATGCGCGCGGGTGAGGGGGCCCCCGTCGTGTCATGCTGCTTGCCCTGAGCGCAGTCGAAGGGAGCGCAGCGAAGCATCTGTGCGGTGGCTGACGGCAGAGACCCTTCGCTGGCGCTCAGGGTGACACGGGCCCACAGAGACGGTCCATAGGGAGAGGGTTCGCCCCCCCACCCTCCGAACATGCCTCGTCGCACGCCGACGAGGGAGCCCCACATGGCCTATGAGGTCCCGCTGCGCGAGCTGACAGCCTCAGGCGACCGCCTCCCGGTCATCCTCGCGCGCTATGAGGCCGACCGGGGCAGCCTGGACCGCCTCTTCACCACCCCGTACTCGCCGCGCCGCCGCGAGCGCCTGCGCAGCTTCCTCGGTGCGTGGGAGGACGCCCTCGCCGCCGTCGCCGGTGACGACCTCTCGCGCAGCGACCGCCTGGACGCGCTGCTCTTCGGGAACCTGCTCGAGGCGGAACGGTGGCAGCTCGATCGCGAGCAGCGCCTCTTCGCCGAGATGGAGCTGCTCCTCCCCTTCGCTGCCGACCTGATCGCGCTCGAGGACGACCGGCGGCAGCTCGGGGACGTGGAGCCGCCTGAGATCGCCGCGGCCCTCGACCAGGCCAAGGAGGCGCTGGACCGGACCCGCAAGGCCCTCGAGGCGGAGCTGGACGCGGGTCGCACGCCCGCCGCCGGAGTCCGCCCGGCCGTCGCGCACCGCGCGGCGCAGTTGCTGGAGCAGCTCGGCACCGTCCTGGGGGAGTGGTTCGGCTTCCGCTTCGGGTACGACCCTACGTTCTCGTGGTGGGTGGAGAAGCCATACCGGGCGCTGGAGACGGCGCTGGGCGAGTACCGGGAGTTCCTGCGCAAGCGCCTCGCCGGCGCCGAGGACGAGGCGGTGGTGGTCGGCGACCCACTGGGGCGGGAGGCCCTGGAGGAGGACCTGCGGCGCGCGTTGTTGCCGTACAGCCCCGAGGAGCTGATCGCCATCGGCCAGCGGGAGCTGGAGTGGTGCCGCGGCGAGATGCTGCGCGCGGCCGGCGACCTGAGCTGCGGCGATGACTGGCGAGCGGCGCTGGAGCAGGTGAAGGCAGGCCACGTCCCGCCGGGCGAGCAGCCCGCGCTGATCCGCGAGCTGGCCCACGAGGCGATCGCGTACCTCGAAGAGCACGACCTCGTCACCGTGCCGCCCCTCGCGCGGGACGGCTGGCGCATGGAGATGATGTCGCCGGAGCAGCAGAAGGTCAGCCCGTTCTTCCTCGGCGGGGAGACGATCATGGTCTCCTTCCCCACCGCCGGCATGGAGCACACCGACAAGCAGATGAGCCTGCGCGGCAACAACCGCGCCTTCTCGCGCGCGACGGTGCACCACGAGCTGATCCCGGGCCACTACCTGCAGGCCTACTCCCAGGACCGCTACCGGCCGTACCGGCGCCTCTTCCGCACGCCGTTCTGGGTCGAGGGCTGGCCGCTGTACTGGGAGATGCTGCTGTGGGACCGAGGCTTTGCCCGCACGCCCGAGGAGCGGATCGGGATGCTGTTCTGGCGGAGCCACCGCTGTGCGCGGGTGGTCTTCTCGCTGCGGTTCCACCTGGGCGAGATGACGGCCGCCGAGTGCATCGAGCTGCTGGTCAACGACATCGGCCACGAGCGTCAGAACGCGGCGGCCGAGGTGCGCCGCTCCTTCGAGGGCGGCTACGACCCGCTGTATCAGTGCGCATACCTGATTGGCGGGCTCCAGTTCCGCGCCCTCCAGCGCGAGGTGGTTGGCGCAGGCCGGATGACGGACCGTGAGTTCCACGACGCGGTGATGCGCGAGAACACGATGCCGGTGGCGGCGCTGCGCGCGCTGCTGCTGGAGCTGCCGCTCACCCGCGAGGCGATCAGCGGCTGGCGCTTCGACGCGCCCGCGTAGGATAGGCGTCTCGCCTGTCAGCAGCCCGGGCCGCGTGGGCGCGACCGTCCCGGGCGCGCCCGGTTCGGATGGGCGCCGCGGAGCGTCGCCCCTACGCGGATGTCGGCCGGGACGGCCAACCTACGCGCGGTCGGTGGCGCGGGTCGCTAGACCCGCGGCCCTGATGCCGGCAGGTCGCGGGGCACCGTCGCGTGACGAACGCTGGGGTGCGCCGACTAGCGACGACCGGTCCTCGCTGCCT